>JAEEGG010006279.1_pt1 | contig 27901 bp, 18 predicted proteins | sample 9134161 | NCBI WGS metagenome assembly JAEEGG01 (sample SAMN16246543, study PRJNA631951) | gut metagenome | biome: gut microbiome; feature: rumen; material: CR-attached | host: Bos | place: Iran: Karaj | collected 2018-10 | reverse complement strand
CAAGAGCGCATGTACATCAAGGATGCATATTCAGGCTTTGAAGAATGGGTGCAGGATGTGACCAAGACAGACTGGATCCTAACTACCCAAGTGGCGGACAAGATCACCGACCGCGGAGACCTCAAGCCCGAAGTCACCCCCGAAACGCCGGCCGAAATCCTTGAGTCCATTACGCTTAATCCTGAGCCGGGCAAGACATTTGTTTACGATGCTACAACAACCTTCAGTCACGGCATCTTCCTCGACTTGTCAGGCATCCAGGATAATGCTTACGACGGTGCCTCGGCAAAGCTCCACATCTACTATACCACCAAACCACATGCTTTGATTTGGTTGGATGATGCCAACGGAAACGAAATCATGAGGGACAATTATTCGTATGGAAGCAATATCTACAACAAATACACCATCAGCGCTGAGAATTTCAAGAAAGCCCTTGCATCTAATGGCCTTTGGATTGTTGCACAAGGCGATCCAACAATCAGCATATCGAGTGCAGTTATCGACATTGAGAACGTGACGACCGAGGCGCACCACAAGCTCTTCGTCAACCCGACCTACATAACGTTCGAGAACAGCACTCCACAGACGATTACGGCCAGCTCTTCGACGGGCGGAGAAATCAGCTTCACCTCGACCGACAACTCGATAGTTACAGTGAGTGAGACCGGTGTTGTCACGCCGCATGCCAATGGTTATGCCTCCATCCTTGTTCGTGCCGAAGCATCGACCGTGAACGGGAAGTATTATAAGGCTACATCCGAGCGCGTCAGCATAGAAGTCCGTATAGGAAACTAATATTGAAATAATGAACTACACCGTGAATTAATAACGCAAATCAAAACAAATGCCGCCGTATGCCCTTCGAACGACATGCGGCGGCATTTTGCATGAAATCGATAAAGCTGGGATTAAAATATTTTCAGGGCTGTATGCAAGTTTTTCGACTATCCCGCATTTATAGGGTAAAGACCCTAACAAACAATTTGACATGAAAAAGATTGCATTCAAGAATCAATCCTCAAAATTGTGCATTGCCAGCACGCTGCTTCTTATGGCTCCTTTGTTCGCATCCTGTGACCTCAACGACAAGGAAGAACCCATCCTCATCATCGAACCTCCTATGGGAGGATTCATCATCGACGGAGACGGCATCCCTCGGCGGGATGATCGGACGACACAATTATCGGAAAACGAGCAGCAACTGATAAAGAATGAGGTCATCGGCCATGGCTGGAAATGGCTCAACACCTACGAAATCAACGAGCATGGGGCACTGGTTTATCAAGACTACTTCAAGGAGAATCCTACAGCCCGATGCTGCAACTACTATTTCCCCTCGGCTAACGAGATGACTACCTACTCCTATCTTTATGGAGCAAAAGACCCCGGCTATTTCGACTGGACAATCACTATCGACTACACCAAGGGCGACGTTTGCCTCAACGTCCCGAACAACAGTTATTTCCTTCTAAACTTTCTGTCGGTCTTCAAACTTGACGGACAATGGTACATCACGACTATCGAACGCCTTGGCATGAACGGGAATGGCATCGGAATGACCCAAAGCGGTTTCGGCGTTTCGGAATACGTCCGTATGACAGAAGATGAGCTTGCCAGATTCCAACACGATTACACAACCGATTGGAGAATGATAAATTAATCATTATCCCGAATAATAGAATTTAAGAATTATTGAACTGAATCCATATTGGTTACTCACAATTCTTTAATTCGATAATTCGTGAACAATAAAATAAAAAAAAACAACTCACGCAATTTGTTTGCGTGAGTTGTACATTTTAAATATAATAAGATTACTTAAGAAGGTCCTTAGCCTTGTTGGCAGCCTTGTCAACAGCATCCTTGCCAGCCTGCTTAGCAGCATCGGTTGCCTCGTTCACCTTATCCTTGGCAGCATCGACAGCATCCTGGCCAGCCTGCTTGGCGGCATCGGTAGCTTCGTTCACCTTATCCTTGGCAGCATCAACAGCACCCTGTCCAGCCTCCTTGGCAGCATCAGCAGTTTCCTTAGCCTTGGCAACCACTTCTTCCTTAGCGGCCTTGAAGCTTTCGCACAACTCATTGAGCTTAGCCTTCTGCTCCTCGGTGAACTCACCAGCCTTGGCCTGGAGCTCATCAATCTCCTTCTGTACCTTCTCGATAGCTTCTACACTACCACTCTCAACTGCTGCCTTGAGGTCAGCAGCGGCCTGCTCAACAGTGACGGGAGCCTCTGCTACTGCAGGAGCTGGTTCAGCGGCTGGTTCAGCCTTCTTCTCATTACCACTACATGCGCTGAGCACAAGGGCTGCAGCTGCGAAAAGAACAAAAAACTTTTTCATTTTACCAAATGTTTTAAATAGGTTATGTACAATCGGTTGCAAAGATAAAGAGTATTTATAATTGCACCAAATATTTTCACCAAAACTTAACATTTTTGGCTATATTTGGTCCATTTTGCTATCTGACAGGTTGAAAATAAGGCACATAAAATATCGATTATCCGCGCGGATTCGTATTTCTCTCCCAAAACACGCCATCCGCATATCCTTGAATTTCAGCATCATCTTTGGCCAAGGCGAGGCGTTTCAGTGCCCAAAGGCAATATTCCTCGTTCTGTTCGATACCGCAATAATGACGTCCTAATTTGCTTGCCACCACGCAACTCGTTCCGCTGCCCATAAACGGATCGAAGACCACATCGCCTTCCTTGCTCGAAGCGAGGATGAGCTTGGCAATAAGTTTCTCGGGTTTCTGCGTGGGATGATCGGTGTTCTCGTGCATCGACCAGAAAGGCACGCTGATATCATCCCAAAAGTTCGAAGGATAGGTCAAACGGTATTTTCCATCCGCGCCCTCTTCCCAATCCTTCGGTTCACCATTCACCTTATAGGGGGCCAGCACACGGCGTTTCATCATCACGACTTCCACATTGAAATAATAATGTTGTGGATCCTTCACCGCGAACCAGATGTCCTCCATCGAGTTCTTCCAGTTGCTCTTGGCGCCCCTCCCCTTTTCGCGCTGCCATGTGATGCGGTTTAAGATGGTCAGTTCATCGGATAGTACACGCTGCATCGCTGCTGTGCATCGCCAGTCACCGCAGAGGTAAAGCGAACCCGTAGGTTTCAACTTTTGACAAACAGTATGCATCCACGAGCGCAGATATTCCTCATATTCCTGATCGTTGCGCGCAGCGAATGAACTGCCTCCAAAGTCGCGTGTCAGGTTGTAGGGCGGATCAAGGATGATGAGGTCGGCCATCTCGTCGGGAATCCATTGCATCGCCTCCATCATATCGGCACAGATTACGGCATTGAGCCAAGAAGATGGGTTTCCCTGCCGAAGATCTTCTATCGATTTCAGCATGGCTTGCAAAGCAGGACGTTCGGCATCCTCAAGCAGAAGTGTACGATTGTTAGAGGCTCGTTGCTTCATGATGTCTGGTTATTTTGCGGAAGCGAAGGAGGTAAAGTATGCCAACGACAGTCAGGCCAAACGGCATACCCATCCAAATGCCGTAGCATCCCCAATCCATGACGATTCCAAACAAATACGACATGGGAATGGAGATCACGACGTAGGCCAGGAAGGAGTACTTCATCAGCACCTTCACTTCGCCATAGCCGCGAAGGGCATTGACGTAAGCCGTTTGCAGACCATCACCGAACTGATAGAGGATGACGGGAACAGTCGTGGCTGCCACGATTTCGGAGACACGTTGGAACATCTCCGCATCGGCCGAGTTGACGAAGAGTGCTGCCAATTCATGACGGAAACCGAAGACCAAGGCCGAAGCAATGATGCCCGTGAGCAAGATTAACTGATAACCCGCATTTGCTGCACAACGCACGCCATGATTGTCTTCGAGTCCGTGATAATTGGCCACACGAATGGCGATGGCCGTGCCGATGCCAATATAGAACATATAGATAAGCGAGGCGATGGAGTTCATCACCTGATGCGAAGCCAAAGCCGAGGCAGCATCCCACGTCTTGCCTCCCCAACCCAACATCAGCGCTGCTCCGGCAAAGGCAGCCAGCTCGAAACTCATCTGCACACCGATGGGCCAGCCCAGTTTGTTGAGCTGCACGATGCGAGGCCACGATACTTTGGCTTCCTTCCAATACTTCATATAATCTTCGTAGCGCTTTGTGCCAAAGACGACGAAGAGGAAGAGCACCACCATCAGCAGACGGCTCGTTGCCGTAGCGTAAGCTGCACCTTCGATGCCCATTTCGGGGATGTGTAGCGTGTCATTGCCGAATATGAGGAGCCAGTTGAAGAGGATGTTCCAAACATTGCTGGCAAGGAGAATCCACATCGACAGTTTCGTGTCGTTGATGGAATCGGCAAAGGGCTTGAAGGCTGACGAGAATCCGAAAAGGAGAAGCGAAGGGAGCAGGATGAGATAGTAACTCTGCATCAGGGGCAGCAGTTCGGGATCGAGCCCCATCATGGGCAGACAGAAGTAGATGCCCGTCATCACCAAGGTCAGGAGAAGCATCTGCAACATATCGGCCACAATGCTCGCCTTGAGTACCTCGGCAATCTCAGCATTCTTGCCTTGGGTATAGAGAGAACCGATTACGGCAACGGCGCCCTGCGAGAATCCTAACGAAAGGATAATGGCAAAAACCAGGATAGAATTGACGAATCCCACAGCCGACAGTTCCTGCGCATGGTGTTGGCCCACCATGATGGTATCGGCCATACCCTGTAGGGTAAAGCCAATCTGCGCAATCAGGATGGGCACACCAAGTCGCGTCAATGCAGCGTATTCTTTCGGATAAAATGCTCGCTTCATGTTTTTTTTAGGGATATTAAGGGATTATTAGGGATTCTAAGGGATTTTAAGGGACGTTACTTCCCCTTTTCGAGAATAAGGCCCCTAAAAACATACGTCCCTTAATATCCCTTCATATCCCCAAATATCCCTTAAAATCCCTTAGTACTCTTAGTTCACCACATTCTGAGGTGTTCCACTCAGATAGGCGTGGACATTGTCGAAAGCAATCTTGTCGAGGCGTTCGCGGGCAGCACGGGTTGCCCAAGCCACATGCGGCGTGATGTAGCAGTTGCGAGCTCCGATGAGCGGCGAACCTGCGCGAGGCGGTTCCTGTGTCAGCACATCGACACCAGCGGCATAGATCTTCCCATTGTTCAACGCATCGGCCAAAGCCTGCTCGTCGATGAGCGGGCCGCGTCCCGTGTTGATCAGGATGGCCGAAGGCTTCATCAATGCCAGGCGCTCCCGATTCACCAGATGTTTGGTTTGCGCATTGAGCGGGCAATGCAGGCTCACCACATCAGCCGTGCAGAAGACGTCCTCGTAGCTGGCAGCCTTCTGGATGCCCATCTCGGCCAAGGTCTCCGCGCTCTTCGAGCTGTAGGCCAGTACCTTCATACCAAAGGTCTGGGCGATGCGAGCCACAGCCCGTCCGATGTTGCCGAGTCCTACGATGCCAAGCGTAAGACCGTCGAGTTCGATGAGTTCGCTGTCCCAGAAGCAGAAGTCCTTGGAGTTCTGCCAGGCTCCGTTGGTCACGCGCTCGGCATGCTGTGCTACATGATGCGTAATGTTGAGCAAATGGGCGAAGACCATCTGTGCTACCGACAAGGTGCTATATGCGGGAATGTTGGTCACGATGACGTCATGCTTCGTAGCAGCCTCCAGATCCACAACATTATAGCCCGTAGCGAGCACACCGATGTACCGCAAGGCGGGCAATGCCTCGATAACCTTTGCATCGAAAATGACCTTATTGGTCAAGACAATCTCTGCATCCTTGCAGCGCGCCACGGTCTCTTCTGGAGCCGTGCGCTCATAAACCGTGAGTTCACCGAGGGCCTTCCAAGGCTCCCATCCGATATCGCCGGGATTGGCGGCATAGCCGTCGAGCACAACAATCTTTTTCATAAGTATGTAACTGAAATTAACAAAATTATATGTATTATTAAACACGAATTATCATGAATTATCATAAATTATTATAATGTTATTCCTATCGAATAAAGATACTTACTGAAAAATTAATGATAATTCGCGATAATTCATGTTAAATAACTCACTTCTGAAGCTCCCAGAAAGCCACGGCAGCAGCGGCAGCCACGTTGAGCGAATCGACGTTATGATACATCGGGATGCGCACCACATGGTCAGCCTCGGCGATGGTTTCGTGAGCGAGTCCGTCGCCCTCGGTGCCCATCACGATAGCCAAGCGAGGAATCTGCTTCAGCAGCGGGTCATCGAGCGAGATACTGTCGTCGGTCAATGCCATCGCTGCCGTCTGGAATCCATAACGATGCAGGCTGGACAATGGTTCGCGCAGATAAGTCCACGGCACGAGGAATACCGAGCCCATCGACACGCGCACGGCACGGCGATTCAACGGGTCGCAAGCCGTCGGAGTGAGAAGCACCGCATCGATGCCGAGGGCTGCCGCCGAACGGAAGATAGCGCCGATGTTTGTCGTATCGACCACGCCATCAATCACCACCACGCGCCTTGCTTCGCGCAGCATGTCGTCCAACCGCGCACGCTCTCCGATTTTTTCGGCCAAACTTGGCGTAGCCTCGGGCCTTCGCATCGCGCACAGTACGCCGCGCGTCAGATTGTAACCGGTCAAAGCCCCGAGCATTCCCCGCTCGCCAGTATAGACGGGCATGTCACCGCATCGACGGATGATGTCCGCTGCGTCGCCCGTGATATGCCTTTCTTCGCAGAGCAGGGCCATCGGCTCATAGCCTTTGTCGAGGGCCACTTGGATGACCTTCGGACTCTCGGCAATGAAGATTCCCTTCTCGGGTTCAAGCCTGTTGCGCAGCTGTGCTTCGGTGAGCACGCTGAAAATATCGACACCTGGGTCGCTGAGTGAATGGATACGGATGATGGACATTTTGTTTATTGAATTGTTTAGCTCAAAGACAGCATTTTTTGAAACCGTCGGCCTTTCGCACCCTCCTTAAAAGTGAGGAAGATACTCGTCATCAATTCTGAACTGCCGTTGTTTTGCTATCCATTGCTTGAGATTCTTGTGCATGGCTTCATAGGTTCGGCGATCTTCAGTATCCTCATCGTCAAGAGAACCATACCTCTCAATTATCCTTGCTTCAGATCCTTTAGCTATTTCTATACGCTTATCAATAAATTCAAAAGCTTTATCAAACTCACCATTGAAATAATAGGCAAGAGGCACATAGTACCGCACATACGGCCTATTATACGGATTAAAGAATTCTTCTCGGAGCGGAGATAATAAAACATCCTTCGTGGTTTTGAATTTGTCAAATACCTGAAGAACATCTTCCTTGTACACCCTGTCAAAGGCTGCAATATTCTCCTCCATCGTACGTTCGCCGATAAACTCCGCATGGATTGCTTCTTTGCCATTCACTGTATTCAGGTAAGCTGGGCTTGCACACACACTACGAAAGTCCATCATGCCATCTGAGGCCTGGTACAGGATTTCGTTCAACAAATTGGACGAAACAGTGGAAATAACTGTCAATAGATGGTATTGTTTTCTACCACGTGTCGCATCCGCATAACAGATAGTTTGCGTCAAGTCATCGTTTATCTTTTTGATAAACTCATCGTCCTTTACGTAATACTTGAAGCCTAAAGGAGCAAGATACCCCTTGATGGCTTTTTCAATCTCTCTTTTGTAAGTCACAGTATTATTCAAAATTATTGGATCCAATAAATATCAAAAGACCAGTTTTAACCATATTGAGCAAACTCTCACCAAATAAATCATAGGCCTTTGTCCCAAATGGTACAATCTGCACATTTCCTCCAGGGAATGCCCTTTGAATGACTAAATACAATCATTGTAAGCAACCGTGTAAACATGTGATTCATTTTTCAGTAAAAAATCGATGCAAAGATAGAGAAAAAAAAGCCAAGATGGAATAATATATGGTCTTTTTTTTCAAATTCGATTCATTTTTACTGCTCGGTGTATCATTTTTTTGCAAAATGTCTCTTCAAATTTGGAGAATTTGCCGAAACTCACTAACTTTGCGACGAATTAAACGATAAAAATGGAAACCAAATTCAAACGTTTAGACCATAAGAGCCTCGTGGCCCTGCTGCTTGTCATTACTCGCATGATCAAGGCTGACAGTCGCATCGATGCAGGCGAAATCCAGAAGCTCATGGTCCTGGAACAGCAATACAACTTCGATCACACACTGATGACCGAAGCCAATCGTCTTACCCTCTCCGATGCCATCAAGCAGCTCAGGAGTCTCGACCTTCCCACACGCCGTCAGATTCTGCAATCACTTACCGAACTGGGCAGCACCGACCGCATTCTCGAGCGTCACGAGGCCTTACTCCTGCTCACCCTGCGCTATTGTCTGCTCGACGAAGAAGGACAACACTGCGAAGTCATCTCAAGCCACAAAAGCCACCGCAGCGGTGACCTCGGCACCTACATCATCTACTTCGAGGCCGAAGACAACGAGAACATTCATCGTCAAATCTTCGAAGAGTGGGAATTGATGAAGCTCATGCTCCAACAGAATGGTCTGCAGTTCTTCTTTGTGGAGCACATCGTCCAAAGCCTCTGCAAGCAGGATCCTGTCATCATCAAGAAGATGCTCGGATACTTTGCCCCCACCAAGACCGACGAACAAATCGGGCATCTTTACGACCGCATCGAGAAGATGGACAGCTCCACATTCTGCCAGCAAGTCTTCGTGCGAGGCATGGAGATGAACGACCTGCGCAATGCTCGTCCATCCCTGCTTATCAATCTTGGTTCCACCGACCTTCTCCGCATCGAAATCACCGACACGCCTCAGACTCATATCCGCCGTTTTCTCGACGATTACAATCGCCAGGCCAGCCCCGGCATGACTGCCGTACGTCCGCTCGACAACGAGAATCATCTGGGGCACTACAGCTATTACGGCTACTACCGCGACCTCTTCAACTTGCTCGTACAGTCCGAACCCAAGGAGAGTCGCATCGTACTTTGGCCCAACAAGTCGGAATTCGAATTCCCGCAGATCGGTCGCAGCCTGCGTCTCAATCAGCAGGAGTCAGCTCTCTACAGCCTCATCCTCGTCCATACATATAAATATAATAAGAAGGGACTGCCCCTCAGTTATACATCCGAGCAGCGAAAGATCGAGGCGCTCTACCGCACCATCTACTGCCGCAAGAAGTTTGTCGAAACCGAGGATGTCATCTTCCCCGACAACCTGGCTCCCATCCGCGCAAAGATCGAAAAGAAGATGCGCGACCAGCTCGATGGTCTCGACAACATCGAGGACTTCATCCCACACAACGAGAATCGCGAAGGTTTCTACCGCATCGTGGCCCCTGTCAAGATGGTCTGCGTGCGTCCAGACATCCGTCATAATGAGGTGAGCATCGTCGATTTCGAGTGGTGACAAGGTTGCAAACTTTTGGTCATCTGCATTTTTTTTCGCCCGACAATATTGTCAACAGATACGTCTTTCCCAACAATAGCCGTATATTTGCACCAACAAAAAGAAATACTAACAATTAAAAATATACGACTATGACAAAGAAATTGACCAAAAGCATCAACAAGAAAGTCAGCGGCGTTTGCGGCGGCCTGGCTGAGTACTTCGACCTGGATCCCACATTGGTACGTGTTGTCTATTTCTGCCTCACCTTCCTCACCTCCTGGTTCCCGGGACTCATCCTCTACTTCATCCTGGCTTTGTCCATGCCGAAGCAGGAAATCAGGCAGATAGAAGGCTGAATCAAGACCCCCTCTAATCTTGCCGCACCCCCTCTATCCCCCGCTTCTCTCGGACGTGACCGAAGGGAACAACTAGGGGGCAGAATACCTGCTTAGGGGGAAGAATTAAACCTCGGACAAGCAAGTCCTCCCCCTAAGCAGGGGGACCGAGGGGGTCTCTCAATTAATAATCCTCTTAATTCTCACTATTATGATACTAACAACCACCCCGACCATCCAAGGTCACAACATCGAGACTTATTATGGCATCGTCACCAGCGAAGTCATCATCGGTGCCAACGTAGTGAAAGATTTCTTCGCCTCCATCCACGACTTCTTCGGCGGTCGTGCCGGCTCCTACGAAAACGTGCTTGTTGAAGCCAAGGAACAAGCCATGAAGGAATTGCAACAACGTGCCGCAGCTATGGGAGCCAACGCCGTTGTCGGCATTGACCTTGACTTCGAAACCGTCGGCGAAACCGGCAGTATGCTTATGGTGTCGGTAAGCGGAACAGCGGTCAAGATTTCGTAATAATATATAGTTAATATAATTGTTATTTGTTAATTATTCATTGTTAATTGAAATATGGCAAACAAAAACACCTACACCCCCTACGAGGAGGTCAACCCCAATGCTCCACGTCGTTCGAGCAAACCAATGTTGCTGGCACGTCCCGGCTTCTGGATCACCGTCTTCTGCGTCATCGCTGCCATCATCACGCTCAATGCATCCTGCACCGTGATCGACTCAGGCGAAATCGGCATCAAGTTCCACAAGTGGTCGGCCAACGAGCAGGACTACGGCGGAGTGGAAGGCACTTGCAAGGGTTGGGTCTTCTACAACCCCATCACCACCAGCGTCTTCTCCTACCCCACCTACATCCAGCGTAAGAACTACGAGGCCTTCAACGTCAACGCCAAGGATGCTTCGGTATTCTCGATGGACCCCACCATCGCCTACCGCATCAACCCCGAGAAGGCTTGCGACATCTTCACCAAGTACCGCAAAGGCATCGAGGACCTGGAGAACGGCTACATCCGCACCTGCATCTACGAGGCATATCGTACCTGCGCCAACCAGTACACCTCCGACTCACTGATGTCCAACCGTGCCAACTTCGAGCGTGACGTTCGCACCCGTCTGGAGTCATCGCTGATGGACGAAGGATTCATTGTCGAGGAGTTCACCTCTCAGATTACCCCTCCGCAGTCGCTTGCCCAGATGATCAACGAGAAGAATGCCGCCGTACAGTCTGCCCTCAAGGCCGAAAACAAGGTGAAGGAAGCCGAGGCCGAAGCAAAGATTCGCATCGCCGAAGCCAAGGGTGCTGCCGAAGCCATGCAGATCAAGGCCGATGCCGAAGCCTACTACAACCGCACCATCGCTGCCTCGCTCAGCCCACTCATCGTGCAAGAGGACTGGATTGAGAAGTGGAACGGCACCGTGCCCACCGTCATGAGCGGTTCGAACATGATGCTCGATATGTCGAGTGCCATCGGGAAGAAGTAAAGCTCATCGCAAAGAAATAAATCACAACAAAAGTCGTTTTAGTGTATTTGACCGCCAATTATATTAGTCAAAAACGCTAAAACGACTTTATTTATAATCCGATACTATACCAATCAGGATTCCTCTTACTTAATCCAAGTAGGTAATGTATGATCTGGACAGAACTTGTTCCAATGACTCTCCATTGCTCGAAAATGAATTCCATCGACCCCGGCATCGTCCTGCAGGAAATACTGGTGCATTCCGACAAGCCATAATCTCCACCGTTTTCGAGCAAACAAAAATTACAACTCGGTTCTAAGGGTTCCCCAAAGAGATGGGAAGTAAAGAAACGATTGAGACTCTCAGTTTACTGATATGCAGGATTCTGAGGCATAAGGGTGGCGTTGTCATAAAGGTCAATCTCGGTCTGTGGAATAGCAAATATCTCCTGTCCAGCTCGCATATTATTAGGAACAGAACCCGAAGTGACATTGGCACCGCCCTCTTGTGTAGCATGATAAGCATTCATCGTTTCAAGAGCTATACCCCAACGGACCAGATCAAACCAACGTATTCCCTCAAAACCGAACTCCATCTTACGTTCATGACGTAGTGCTGTGGTCCAATCACTACTGTATTCAGTCCAAGGACCAAGGCCTGCACGGGCACGCACCGCATTGAGATACTGTTCGCCCTGAGCCTGACCGACACATTCGGCATACATCAGGATAACGTCAGCATAACGCATCAGAGGTATATTGATGCCCCAGTAGCTGCCAGCAGTAGGAGTCTCGGTGTAGTGCGAGAACTTCAGGCAGAAAGGACAGTCGGAACCATATGTGTTGACGATACCATCCTTGAACTCATTTGCACGAATGTCACCTGCCTCGAATTCAGCGATGTAGTCACCGCTCACAATCATGGCATGTGAAGAACCGCGCACTGCATAGATATGATCCTCATCACCTCGGGTGTAGCCTTCGTTGACCCAGCTTTCCGAAATACCTTGGCCATAACCATTGACGTTAGGGATATATACGAGTTCGAAGACACGTTCACCATTTCCCTCACCTGCCTCCGAGAAGCAATCAACGTAAGTATCAGCCAAAGAATAGAGACCACTGTCAATCACTTGCTTCAGATAGGTAGCGGCATTCGAAGTATCGCCCATGAAGAGATAGAGACGACCGAGGAATGCAGCAGTTGCCATCTTGCCGATTCGGCCATAGTCTGAACCAGTATAACGATCGGGCAGAAGCGCCATGCCGGCCTTATAGTCGCTGATAGCCTGTGCAAAGGTCTCAGCCTGTGAAGAACGTCCGATCTTTAAGGTCTCATCGACAGATGTCTCGGTCGTGATCAAAGGCACACCGCCGAAATAGATACCCAACTGATGATAAGCCCATCCGCGGAGCGCCAATGTCTGGCCCTTAAGCTCGTTCTTTTTACTTGAATTTGCGAATTCGAAGGCATCAATACGATCGAGGATGCTATTGGCACGGGTTATCATGATATACATATACTGCCAGATATAGTCCTTGGTAGCACCTTGCGTGCCATCCTTGAACGTAGCGGCACCATCATCATAGAAGTTGATGCCATGATAAAGGCTCTTCTCATCAGCGCGAACCGATGGCCATCGGAACATACCATAGGCATTACCACCGCTATAGGCAGCAGGGTTGCTGGTAGGTCCATCCATCACAACGTTGAGGGCCTGATAGAGGGCATTCACAGCATATTCAAAGTCACTTTCTGTAGTGTAGAAAGTTTCAGTTGTATAAGTGGACTGAGGATTTTCGGTAAGGAAGTCATCACAGCTTGCCATCATTAACACTGAAGCCAGTGCCAGACCACCTTTGATAATTATATTCTTTTTCATATCAATACGTCGATTAAAGGATTAGAATGCCAGGTTGATACCTACTGTGAATTTACGACTGAGTGGGTAGGTTGCATAGTCAACGCCCATGATTTCAGAACCACTGCCATAAGAGCTTGTTTCAGGAGTATAGCCCACGTAATCGGTGAAGGTGTAGACATTGTCAACCGAACCATAGATCTTGAGGCCGCTGATGTGAGCCTTCTTCAAGAGGTTCTTGTTGAATGTGTAGCTGAGAGTGATGTTCTTGATACGAACGTAAGTTGCATCATAGATACGACGGTCATCATTGCCTGTCGACCAACCTTCCCAGACGTTAGCAGTCCAGCCATCCCAGCTGGTGTCGATGCCATGTGCTGAGAGATATGCTGCAACCGTTGATTCTGCCATCGCAGCATTCTGCTCGGCTGTACGGTACTGATGTAGCCAGTGCTTCAGCAAGGTTCGACCATTTCCGCTCCAGTTATCATCATTGTGACGTGCGCCAAGATTGAGGATATCGCCACCGAACTGGCCTTGAAGGAGGACGCTGAGGGTGAAGCCCTTGTACATGAAAGTGTTGGTGAAGCCCCAGGTGAGGTCAGGAAGGTTAGTACCATAAGCTACCATATCGGCCTCGGTAATTCTACCATCATTGTTCTGGTCTACGTAACGAGGATTACCCTCGACCTGACCATTGTAAATAGGAACAGTAGCATTGCCGCTTGCATCGAAACAGTCGGCAGTTAGGATGCCATCGGTACGATAAACATAGAACTGAGAAACAGGACCACCGACGTATGAACGGAAGTACTGACCGTTGAGTGGAGAAGGCTGATAGTATTCATCACCTCCGAGGTCTTTCACTTCATTGCTATTGTGCGAAAGGTTGAGCGCTGAGTCCCACTTGAAGTTCTTCTTTACTATATTGTGTGTGGTCACATCGATTTCCCAACCGCTGTTTTGAATCTTACCTAAGTTGGTCAGATACTGCGAGAAACCAGTAGTCTTAGGGGTTTGCACATAGTAAAGCAAGTCTTTTGTGGTGTTGATATAATAGTCGAAGTTAAACTGTACGCGATTGTGCCATGCGCTGAGGTCAAAGCCGAAGTCGAGCGACTGGGTGGTCTCCCACTTCAGGTCAGGGTTAGCGATGTTAGATGCAGCAGCTCCTGAATTCACGACACCACCGATGGTAGAATTGAAGGTTCCAAGCTGAGCGGCATACTCATAATCACCGATGCGGTCGTTACCCGAAACACCGAACGAGGCACGGAGCTTGAGGAGGTTGATCCATTCCACATCGCTCATGAACTCCTCTTGATTGATCTTCCAACCAATGGAGCCCGAGGGGAAGGTACCCCACTTGGTGTTGGAACCGAAACGGCTCGACCCATCACGACGCACACTTACAGAGGCAAGATACTTCTCTGCATAATCGTAGGTGATACGACCGAAGAAGGATGCATTGGTATAGGCTGTACGCTCGGTGCTTGCCTTCTCAGGGGTAGATGCGAGGTTAAGGGTTTCGAGGGTATTGTATGCCCAACCGGAAGACTCAAGATCTGCCACATAATAATCCTCCTTTTCAGCCGACTGACCGAGGAGTACATTCACATGGCTCTTGCCGAAGGTCTTGTCCCAAGTCAAGGTGTTCTGAATGGTCCAGTCCTGAATGTTAGTTTGAGAACTTCTGCCAGTGTTCTTGTAAGAAGAACGGTTGATCCAGTCAGGCTGGAAGAACTCCCATTGCGTACCATCATAAGTGCGAGAATATTGCGTCTTGAAGGTCAAGCCTTTCACGATATCCCATTCGCCCCAAATGCTGGCCTGTGCACGATTCTTCTTATAACGGTCGGTAGTATTCTCAAGACCGAGCTTTGGATCTACCCAGCATGCGCCATATTCTGCGGTGTTGACATTCATCGAAGGATATTCTGCTGAACGGACGGCATCACCCACACGAATCAGAGGAGACTGCATGAGAGCATGGTGCATATCTGAATCCTTACCCTGACGGTCTGCTGCATTGTTGAGGCCACCTGCATTCTGTAGCGCATTGGCATAAGAAAGGTTCATACCCACACGAAGATTGTCAAGAATGTTAAGGGTAGCATTGAGACGCATGTTGAGACGAGTATAATCTGAATTCAAAAGGGTACCTTCCTGGTCTTGATAACCCACAGAGAGGTAGATTGAACCCATATCGCTGGCTGCAGATGCGCTTGCCTCATAATTCTGGAACTGAGCGGTACGAAGCACCTCACGCTGCCAATCGGTGAAATCAGTGAAAGTCGACCACCATGATGGAATCTGCTGAGCTGCCGGACGAGCCGACATCGGGTCGGTCATCGAACCACCGGAATGGAGGTATACCCAGTTACGGTTTATCATGTTGTTGGCCACCCACTCCTCACCTGACATATTGTCGAGATACTTTTCAGGGGTCTGTGCACCGAAGTAGGCATTGAACGTTACGCTCGGCTTGCCTTTGCCGGTTTTTGTCTGAATAAGGACTACGCCATTGGCGCCACGGCTACCATAAATCGAGGTGGCCGACGCATCCTTTAGAATCTGCACCGACTCAATGTCAGAAGGGTTGATATCCGACATGTTGTCACGTGGAACACCGTCAATCACATAGAGCGGGCTGGTGTCACCCGTGATGGTATTCACACCACGAATACGAATGGTTAGTTCTTGGCCAGGAGCACCACCATTGGCGGCTTGAGCCTGAACACCTGCCAACTGGCCTTGGAAAGCATCACCCACCTGAGTAATCGGACGATCTTCCATGGCACTTGAACTAATCTTAGATACCGACGAGGTTAAGTTGGACTTCTTGACAGAACCATAGCCGACAACTATGGTCTCGTCGAGTACCTGATTGTCTTCACGAAGAACAAGATTGATTGGCTTACCACTGGCTACAACTTCCTGAGAGACGTAGCCAATGTAGGAAAACACGAGAGTTTTACCGTTTGCCACATTGAGACTGAATTTGCCGTCAATGTCGGTAAGTGCACCGTTGGTCGTTCCCTTCTCAACGATGTTCACACCTGTCAAAGGCTCGCCGAACTCATCAACAACGGAACCAGTGACCGTTTGTTGAGCGAAAGCCAATGAGCTGCAAAAAAGAACCGCAGTCACTGTGACTGACGTTCTCATCATAATGCTGTTTACAATGGACATGATAAAATTAATTAATAATGTGTGAGTGAAAATGTGCAAATAAAAATCAAGTATATTGACTAAATTTACGAAGCAATCTTTGTAATAGGATTATCTTTTGGTTTTTCGGTGGCAAATATAATAAAAATGTTAAATACTATTTTGAAAATAACCGGATATTTTGCATATGGCAATATAACGGGAGTCAATTTTCCATAATATTGAAATATTCGGATTTCATTTTTTATTGCTAGAAACTTGTATTTCGCCAGATAAAACCTACGAAACTCAGGAATATGCAAATTTTCGGGCAAAAATCGAATGGTCGATTTGCCAAATGTTTCGATAATTAATCATATTATAGACAAAACTGTAAAAATACATCCGAAAAAATAGGAAATCTCATTGTATTGCGTTATTTTTGCATACCAAATTAAAACCTCCATCCACACACAATGAAAGCTAACGTTCTATCAATCCCGCTACTGATACTCTCTTGTCTTCTCCCCGCCTCTGCCCAGGAGATTCATTACACAGGCTCGACGCTGAGTAATCCCTATCTGCTCGATGGCGGATTGGCGCCTGCCATTGGCGTGCATAATATCCAGACGATGCGCGCCTCGCGAAGCCGTGGCCTCGAAGCACCAATGGGGACCACCATTTGCCCAGCCAAGGAAACCGTGCTCTATCCTGCCGAAGATTCGAAGGGCTGGACCTACAACCATCAGCCTATGATGGCCTATTGGCAGGGCAGGTTCTGGATGCACTTCCTCAGCGACCCGTTGGGCGAACACATCCCTTCGAGTATCACCTGGATGCAAAGTTCCGTGGACGGCTACAACTGGACCGCTCCCGAAATCCTTTTCCCCGAATACACTTTGCCCGCCGACATCCTCGACGGCAACCGCAAGGTCTATAATCCCGATGGCTCGCTCCACAAGGTGAGCACCATGGAGCAGTTCCCCAACATCTTCAAGCGCGAAGGTCTCAAGGCTGTGATGCATCAGCGTGTGGGCTGGTATGTATCGTCGGCCGAAACGGGTTCGCGTCTGCTCGCTATCGGAAACTACGGAATCTGCCTGCACAAGAAGGACGATCCCAACGATGGCGACGGCATCGGTCGCGTGGTACGCGAAGTATTCCCCGACGGCACGCTGGGACCCGTGTATTTCTTTTATTACAACCACGGTTGGGACGCATCGAACACCAACTTCCCCTTCTACACCAAGTCGAAGGACAAGAAGTTCCGCAAGGCTGTCGAGGAGATTCTCTCTTCTCCGCTTTACTGGATGCAGTTCGTCGAAGAGTGCGATCGCCAGGACCCGCACCTTCCCATTGACAAAGAATACAAGGCGTTCAACTATTATACGCTGCCTGATGGCAAGACCATCGTCTCGCTGTGGAAACACGCGCTCACCAGTCATTCGGAAGACGGCGGTGTAACGTGGGACACGCTTGTTCACCGCGCTCCCGGCTTCGTCAACTCGAACGCCAAGATCTGGGGACAACGCCTCACCGACGGCATGTATGCCACCGTCTATAATCCTTCGGAGTTCCGTTGGCCACTCGCCATCAGCCTTTCGGCCGACGGTCTTGACTACCAGACCTTGAACCTCGTGCATGGCGACATTTCCATGATGCGCTATGGAGGCAACTACAAGTCGAACGGCCCACAATATGTGCGCGGCATCCTACCCGCTTTTACAGGTCATCGTGCGGCCGACGGCAAAACTTGGATGAGTCATCCGTTGGCCGGCAATGGCGTGCCCTGCGACTCCGACCTTTGGGTGACCTACAGCGTCAATAAGGAGGATATGTGGGTGGCTCACATCCCCGTTCCCGTTCGAACCCGTGCCACGAGCCACAGCCGCAAGGGCGAGATTGCCGATGCCAAGACGCTCGCCGACCTCACCGAATGGAACCTTTACAGTCCCGTCCTCGCACCTATCTCGTTGAAGGAGGAACTTTCGAAGGACAACAAGCCCCAAGCCGAACTGGTGCTGTCGGATGCCGACCCCTTCGACTATGCCAAGGCCGACCGTCTCTTCCCGGCTGTACGTCATCTACGTGCCACCTTCGACATCACGCCCTCGCAGAACGACCATGGTGAACTGCAGATCGAATTCTGCGATGCCGAGGGCAATCCCTGTTCCCGCATCTGCTGGCAATCCGACGGACTCGTAACCATCAAGACGGGAGCACGTTACACCACACTTCTCAAGGACTACAATCCAAATGTCACCTATCAAGTCACGGCCGATGTCAATCTCGGCACTCGCATGATCGAGGCACACATCACGGCAATCACCGATGCCCAAGGTAAGGAACTGAACTGGAAGGAACGAAAGTCATTCAACAAGCGCGCTATCCTCTATGCGCCCATCTCACAAATCGAGTGTCTGACGTTCCGCACAGGTCCACGCCGCACCGACCTCACTCCCGACACGAAGGCCGACCGCACGGAATACGAAGACCTCCCCGATGCTGAAGCTTTGGATCCAAAGGCCAGTTTCGCTTTGACCAACGTCGCCACAGTCGACTGTGACGTACAGGCACTCATCGCCCCGCACATTGGCCAACACATCATCTCGGGTCCGCAAGTGCTACCCGCCCTGCTCAAATGGAATGACTTCAAGCACTACGTCGATTATTTCAACACGATGGAGGACGAGAACATCGCCCAGCTCATCCCCAATAGCGAGGCGGCAGCCTGGATGGAGCGCGAGATTCCCCTATTCGAATGTCCCGACAGCGAGATGGAAGAGATGTATTACTTCCGCTGGTGGACCTTGCGCAAGCACATCATCCGCACCGACCTGGGCTTTGCTCAAACTGAGTTCCTCGTGAAGCGCAGCTACTCCGACAAGCACAACCTCATCGCCTGTGCCGTAAGCCACCACATCATGGAGTCGCGCTGGCTCCACAACCACAGCTATGCCATCGACGAGGCATACAACTGGCTGCGCGGAAACGACGGCAAACCCATGGACAAGTTCCACAAGTTCTCCAGCCTCGTCCCCTTCGCCCTCCTGCAAGATGCCAAGGTCATCGGCAATACCGAATGGATGCGCGACCTCAAGGATGACCTTTTCGCTGACATGCAATGGTGGGACGAAAACCACCTGTGGTGCAACGTCGCCAAGGACGCCAAGTTGGGCAAGGACGAACAGGGCATCACGAAACCCTTTGCACCAGGCGACAGCCTCTACTGGCAAGGTGACGTGCAGGACGGCATGGAGGAAAGCATCAGCGGCGGCCGCTACAGCGCAAACAAGCGCATGTTCCACCAGAACCGCCGCCCCACCATCAATAGCTACATGTATGGCAACTTCGCCGCCCTTTCCACTGTGTTTAATGAGGGAGCCATCGATGGCTCCCATCCGAACTATGCCGAACGCGCCGCCCTTCTGAAGCAGCTCGCCATCGAAAAACTCTGGGATCCCGACCTCCAGTTCTTCTGCGCCCGCGACAAGTTCGACTCGCTTTGCCAGGTGCGCGAACTGGTCGGCTACTTACCTTGGTACACCGAAATGGCCGACGACGATGCCACAAAGTATGCTCCCGCCTGGCTCCAGCTCACCGATCCCGAAGGCTTCCTCGCTCCCTACGGCATGACTACCGCCGAACGTCGTCATCCTCTCTTCCGCCATGCCTGGACGGGACGTCCCACCTGCGAATGGGACGGCGCTATCTGGCCCTTCGCCACCAGTCAGACGCTCACCGCCCTGGCCAACGTGATGAACGACTATCCGCAGACGGCAGCCCTCCTTCCCGACTCGCTGTTCTATCAGCACCTCAAGCTCTACTCCGAGTCGATGCATCATCGCGGTCGTCCCTATGTGGGCGAATATCTCGACGAAAAGACAGGAGCCTGGCTCTGGGGCGATGCCGAGCGTTCGCGCTACTACAACCATTCCACCTACAACGACCTTATCATCTCGGGGCTCGTCGGCCTACGTCCCTCGCTCGATAACAAAATCTCCATCAACCCGCTCATTCCCGCAGGCCAATGGAGCTACTTCTGTCTCGATGGCATCGTCTATCACGAACACGTCCTCACCATCCTTTGGGACGAAACCGGCCTGCATTACGGCCAAGGTCGGGGCTTGACGCTCCTCGTCGATGGCAAACGAGTCGCAAATCGTCCTACTTTGGGCAAGCTCGTTGGCAATTTGTAGGCTTTTTGTGAGTTAGCACAAAAAGTTCAGAAATTGTGCTACGTTTGCAGAAGTTAGCACAAAAAGTTCACAAATTGTGCTACGTTTGCAGAAGTTAGCACAAAAAGTTGAGAAATTGTGCTACGTTTGTCGAAGATAGCACAAAAAGTTTACAAATTGTGCTACGTTTGTCGAAGATAGCACAAAAAGTTTACAAATTGTGCTACGTTTGTCGAAGATAGCACAAAATGTTGAGAAATTGTGCTACGTTTGCCGAAGTTAGCACAAAATGTTGAGAAATTGTGCTACGTTTGTCGAAGATAGCGCAAAAAGTTTACAAATTGTGCTACGTTCGCAGAAGTTAGCACAAAATGTTGAGAAATTGTGCCAAATACAAAAAAGATAGAGCGTCTGGTTTTTCAGGCGCTCTATTTCGATTATAGATTGTATTTCCGTGAGAAAAGGCAGGAGAACATGCCTCAAGACTGCCCCGTAAATTTACCGACAAAAAGAATGACGCCGGACGACATTTCTCGAATCACATAGACGAACGGACGATTGGCATGGAACGTTGCCTTGAGAATCTCCTCCTTTTGTATTGGGCCGGCACTTGTCATTTCCCCCATTCCTGCTACCGTAACCACCGTAGCCTCGGAGCCTTCCTCATTCACCTTGATTTTAGCTTTTTGGCGCATCATCTCGATATAGACAGGCTTGTCGCACATATTCGGGATTTCTGCAAATTGATTATCGAAAGCCTGACGGATGCCCATCTGCTGCAACAATGAGATAAGGCCTCCATCCAGTTCATGGGTGTCGGATTTTGTTTCAAAACGCGGCAATTTCAAATCCACTTCGTAAGTCCGAAAGACGCCATCGACCCGATTAGAATTGTGCAAGCTTTCATAATCCTCAACGTCCGAGAAACCTTTCTCTACCAAGTGATTGATGATGTCATCGGTGGTCTTTCCTTCCTCGGGCAGCATCACCATCATGTTCCAAAGACTGTTTCCATAAGGAATCTTAACTGCCGAGTAGGTCTCGTTCTTGACATAGCTGATATAGACATCCTGGCTCATCATGGGCATTTCGGTGCTGCCATTGCCGGTCGCGAACTTCTCGTTCTTCGTGTTCTTTGGGTCGAACTTCTTGGTCCAGTCGGCCTTGAAATAGATGGCATTAAGCAGATACGACACCATATCAGGTTTCACTTCGTCCAGAATCGCTGGAATCATCCCTTTCGTCTTTTCTTTGCACCAACCGTTGATATGTTCGAGGGTCTTCGAAGATGAAAAGTCGAGGGCTTCGGCCTTTGCATCGTAGTAATACTGCATGTCCTGCTCAAACTGAGGCTTCAACGTATAGTCCTTGTTGACAAAGATGGCATTGGCGATGTCCAGTTCCACGTCCGTATCGGCCTTCGGGAGATTGTCGATCAGGTTCTTGCAGTAGTCGTTCACGGCCTGGATGCCGCCCTCGTGGAAGCCAAGGGTCTCTTCGAGTTCCTTCTCGGTATTTCCAGTCGCAGCATCGTTCACCATGCCAAGCACGTAGGTGATGCTGAGCGGTGAATAGATGAAACTTCGACCCGAGCGGTCGGTCTCGTTCACCGTCTTCAGGAAATTCAAGGTGAAGCCGTTGTTGTCGTTGGCAAACACGCGCTGTTCCTCGGTCAATTGAATGGGTTTCACTTCCGACACCATGTTGACGATTCTCTTTGTGCCCGGAATCTCATCGTCCGACAACGAACACGAAAGCAGCAGCATGCTGCATGCAGCCATCGCTGCCATACTATAAATTAAATTCTTCATAATCGTTGATGTTTTACGTTTCTGTCCAATAAACGCAAAACGTCGGAAAACCTTGCATCATTACCCGAATAAAATTCTCAAATTCGAAAATTCGTGATAAAAATACTAATAATTCATAATAAACGCTTTGTAATCTCAACTTTTCTTCGTATATTTGCCCCGCAAAATGGTATTTCTATCAAGCAGGACTATCTCTTAATCCGACCATCATGAAACATTCCCTTTCCCTCCTCCTCATAGCCGCTTTGGCGCTCGAAGCTCAGGCAGCCATCCATGTCACCAACCTCAGCGTGGAAGGACGCAAGGACCAGCCTCTTGGACTCGACGTCACGACACCGCGCCTCGGCTGGCAGATTGTGGCCGATGCAGGCGAACAGGATGTCGTGCAGACGAGCTATCACATCCTCGTGGCTTCCTCGCCCGAACTGCTCGCCCAAGGTCAAGGCGACCTTTGGGATGCCACCGTCGAGAGTCCGCAGAGCCTGTGGGTCGATTATCTGGGCACGCCGCTCCAGAACAACCAGCGCGCCTATTGGAAAGTGCAGGTAACCTGCGAGCGGACAAAGGGAAAGAAGACCGTCACGGAGCAGAGCGACTGGTCCGATGGCTCGTCGTGGGGCGCAGGCATGCTGACCGACGACAACTGGCGCGGCAACTGGATTGGCCTCGACTACGCCATGCCGTGGGACGTGGAGGACGTGCATTCGCGCCTCTCGGCCCGTTACTACCGCACCACCTTCGAGATGAAGGACAAGCAAGTACGTCACGCCACGCTCCACATCGCCGGCCTCGGCCTCTACGAAGCCTTTGTCAATGGTCATCGTGTGGGCGATGCTCCCAATTCGGACAGTAATGTAGGGCAGCAGGTGCTTATGCCCGCTCCCACCGATTATCGTCGCTCCATCATCTACAACAGCTTCGATGTAACACCCTATTTGCTCCCCTCAAACCCTTCAAACCCCTCAAACCTCTCAAACCCTTCAAACCCCTCAAACCCCTCCAACTGCCTGGCCGTCACCGTCTCCAACGGTCGTTATTACACCATGCAGCAGAAGAAGAAGCTCTACAAGATACCGACCTTCGGCTATCCCACGCTGCGTGCCAACCTCATCATCGAATACACCGACGGCTCGCGTGATGTCATCGCCACCAACGAGAAGAACTGGCGCATGACAGCCGATGGCCCCATCCGCTCGTCGAACGAATATGACGGAGAGATTTACGATGCGGGCAAGGCGTTTAGCAACTGGACCCTGGCCGGCTTCGACGATAGCCAATGGCGACAGCCCGAACGCAGCGCCCTGCCCATCGGAAAGATGCGCGGCAACACCACGCCCCCGATGGTGGTGCAGGAAGTGCTCTACCCCCGTGACATACGTCTCACCGAAGACGGACGCATCCTGTTCGACTTCGGGCAGAACTTTGCCGGCTGGATGCGCGTACCCATTGGGCAAATGGGCCTCAATAAGGGCGACACCCTGCGCTTGCGCTTTGCCGAGAAACTCGAAGCTCCCATCGGTGCACCATGGACCGAACAGGAATCTTGGAACAGTAACGGCCCAGGCTATTGCCTCACCGACACGTCGCGCCTCTACGTCGAGAACCTGCGCAATGCCGAGGTCACCGACTATTACATCGCCAGCGGCAAGGAAAACGAGGACGAGACCTGGGCTCCCCGCTTCACCTATCATGGTTTCCGCTTCGCCGAAGTGGTGATTCTGCCCAACGCCAATCCCGAATACCCGGTTAAGAAGCGCATCAAACCAAGAAACGGCAACCATTCCCCCCTCTTATCTCTTCTTAACCTCTCAAACCCTTCGAACTCCTCAAACCCCTCAAACCCCTCAAACCTCTCGAACCCCTCAAACTCCTCAAACCCCACTTCACCCTTCATCGGCGAAGTGGTGGGCGACCCGATGGAGACACTCTACACCTTCGAGACCACCAATCCCGTGCTCAACCGCGTGGTGCAGAATGCATTCTGGGGCGTTCGTTCGAACTACAAGGGCATGCCCGTCGATTGTCCGCAGCGCGACGAGCGACAGCCCTGGGTGGGCGACCATTCGATGGGCTGTTGGGGTGAAAGCTACCTGATGGACAACCATGCGCTCTATCTGAAATGGATGCAGGACCTCGAAGACTCGCAGCGCCCCGACGGCACCCTGCCCGGCGTGGCTCCTGCTTTCTGGAACTACTATAATGACGACATCACCTGGCCTTCGGTCTTCATCTTCGGCGCCGACATGCTCTACACGCAGTTTGGCGACATCGAGGCCATCCGTCGCCACTATCCCGCCATGCGTCGCTGGGTGATGCACTTCTGGCAGCAGCATCGCGATCCCGTGACGGGTGTCGTGAAGGCCGACAAATATGCCGACTGGTGCTGTCCACCCGAGGCTCCCGAACTTATCCATAGCCAGGATCCCAACCGCGTGACCGACGGCGTACTCATCGGCTCGTGCTACCTCTACCGCCTCTTCCAGGATATGATGAAGTTCGACGACATCCTCATCCAGAAGTTGCAAGGTTGCTCCAACGCAGAACGCCTGGCCTTGAATCGCCAAGGTCTCACCATCGAACTGCTCGAAGCTGACAAGGCCGAATACCAGGCTTGCCGTGAGGCACTGCGCGACGCCATCAACGGAGAGTTCCTCCACGTCAAGACAAGTGCCGACAATCCCAAGGCAGGACGCACACCCAGCTCGATGACAGGTCCCGGCAACCATATCCTTTATCCCGACTCCGTCTATTACAGCAACAATAGCGTCACCGCCAACCTCCTGCCCTGGGCTTTCGGCATCGTGCCCGACGAACATGCTGCCTCCGTCGAACGCTGGATCATGCGCAAGCATCTGCTCCTCCCGGGCGACACACCTGAACTGCGCGGCATCGACGGACACATCCAATGCGGCGTCATCGGCATGTCGTGGCTATTGCGCGGTCTTGCCGATATGGGTCGTCAGGATCTCGCCTGGATGCTTGCCACTGTGAAAAGTTATCCAGGCTGGGGCTACATGGCCTTGCACGGAGCCACCACCATCTGGGAGCTTTGGAACGGCGATACCGCCAATCCGCGCATGAATTCGGGCAACCACATCATGCTGCTCGGCGACCTCATCCCGTGGTGCATGGAGAACGTTGGCGGCATCAAGGCCGGTGCACCCGGCTTCAAGGTCATCGACTTCTCACCCAACTTCGAAGTGGAGGAACTCGACGAGGCTTCGGCCAGCTACAAGACACCCTACGGATTAGTCGCCAGTCATTGGCAGAAGACCGACCGCCAGCTCACGTGGGACGTCACCATTCCCTGCAACGCGACGGGCAAAGTCACGCTGCCGTACAATGTAGTTGGTTTGAGAGGTTTCCTCACCCTCGGTTCCGGCACACATCATCTCATCTATGATCTCGACCCCGCCCTTCCCGTGCGCGATTATTATAATGGTGGAGCCTACGAGCGCCAGTATGCCGACAGTCTCAGTCGTGACCGCGAAGGAATCGTATGCGACCAGTTCGTCTATGACTTCCAGAATGCTGCCCATCCGTCCTGCCACAGCGCTTCGATTGCCGAGCTCAAGAATGGTGACCTGCTCTGCACCTTCTTCCTCGGTGCACGCGAAGGCGCACCCGACGTCTGCATCTATACGTCGCGCAAACCCAAGGGCAAGGACCAGTGGGAACCTCTGCAACTTGTTGCCAATGGTGACTTGCGCGAAGGAGCAAAGCCTTTCGGCACCGAGATCGACAGCACGCTCACCTCGCCCATCGAGACGAATGTGAACCGCAAGGCATGCTACAACCCCGTGCTCTTCCAGATTCCGGGCGGCGACCTCCTGCTCTTCTACAAGATCGGCAAGAACGTACGCGACTGGACGGGCTACCTGATGCGTTCGAGCGACAACGGACACACGTGGAGCAATCCGCGTCAAGAACTCGTCGCAACCGCCAATCCTGCTCCAAGCCCGCAGCTCTCGCCCGTGCAATCGAGCGACAGCCTGCTTGGCGCCATCAAGAACCAGCCCATCTATCTACCTAAGGGCTTCCGTTGCGCCAATGGAACGGTGCTCCAGAAGGCTCGCATCCTCTCCCCTTCGAGCAAGGAGACAGCCACCGCATCGAAGGAGAAGTCGGGACAATGGCGCAGCTACATCGAGATGAGCGAAGACGACGGACAGACATGGGCGCTCTATGGACCCGTGCCCGAAGAACCGAAAATCGGCACTATCCAGCCCGCCCTGCTTGTTCATCAGGACGGACGCATCCAGATGCTCTGCCGCACCCATCGGCCCAAGGATACCGAGAGCCACCTGGCTCGCATTGCCACAGCCTTCAGCGAGGATGGCGGACTTACCTGGGGACCGATGCGACTGCTCGACGACGTGCCCAACAACAATTCGGGCATTGATGCCGTGACGTTGCCCGATGGCACGTTCGCCATGGTCTATAATCCCTTCTCGCTCGTTCCCGGACCTGACAAGCCGTTGCGCAATCCCACCTGCATCGCCACCAGTTCCGACGGAATCACATGGACTCATCGGCTCACGCTCGAGTCGTCGCCCATCAGCCAATACAGCTATCCGTCCCTGCTTCTCGGCAGCGACAATACGCTGCACGCCATCTATACTTGGCGTCGCCAGGGCATAAAATATCAGAAAATTCAACTCAAATAGGCTCATAAATGGCTCCATTTGTAAAAAATACTTAAAAAAATGGTTTTTTTGGATGAAATATTTGGAGCGTTCAAAAAAAGTCCCTATCTTTGCATCGTGAGTAATTCCACAAAACTTCATAAAATGAGAGAAAGGGCTGACGACTGTCGTGAGACGGGCGTCAGTTTTATTAAGAAAGTATTCCTAACGACTAATATTTAATCATTATGGCAAAACAAATCACCGATCAGAATGCCAGCGAAATCCTGGCAAGTGACAAACTCGTAGTTATCGACTTCTGGGCAACTTGGTGTGGCCCCTGCCAGCGTCTCTCTCCCATCGTCGAACAACTCGCCGAAGAGTATGAAGGCCGTGCAGAAATCTGCAAGTACAATGTGGACGAGGGTGAAGACCTCACCATCAAGTACGGAATCCGCAACATTCCTGTTGTCATGCTTATCAAGAATGGCGAAATTGTCGGCAAGAAGGTTGGTCTCGCTGCCAAGGCAGACATCCAGAAGCTGATTGAAGCAAATCTTTAACAAGAGATTCTAAGGGATATTAAGGGATTCTAAGGGATATTTGGGGACGAATGTCAATAGAGTCCCTTATTCACCATATTGACAAGACGATGGTATCGTCCCTTAATATCCCTTAATATCCCTTAATATCCCCAATATCCCTTAATATCCCTTAACTAACAATGCAAATCGAAATCTGTTTCTCTCCCAGCCTAATCCAACTCTATGAGCACCGCGACAGCGTCGTGGTGGTGACCGACGTGTTCCGTGCCACCACAACCATCTGCACGGCTTTTGCCAACGGTGCATCCTATATCATTCCTGTTGCCACCGAGCAGGAAGCACTTGCCTATAAGTCCTTGGGACACCTCGTGGGTGCTGAGCAGGCTACTGAACGCTGTTCGTTCGCTGATTTCGGCAACTCTCCTTCCGAATATTCTGTCGATAAGGTCAACGGCAAGTCCATCGTCTTCATGACCACCAACGGCACCAAGGCCATCAAGGGCGCTGCCGACTG
>JAEEGG010006278.1_pt1 | contig 27903 bp, 16 predicted proteins | sample 9134161 | NCBI WGS metagenome assembly JAEEGG01 (sample SAMN16246543, study PRJNA631951) | gut metagenome | biome: gut microbiome; feature: rumen; material: CR-attached | host: Bos | place: Iran: Karaj | collected 2018-10 | reverse complement strand
GTAAAACTTCCAAAGAAGTCTGATTGTTCTGAAGAGCGATTTCCTGAGTTACATAACCCACGAAAGAAACCTGGATTGTAGCGTTGTTTGGAACGCCCTGAATCACGGCAACACCGTCCATATTGGTGATACCACCGATGGTAGTACCCTTCACCAATACGTTGGCACCGATCACTTCTCCCAATGCATCCCTTACAGTCACGGTCACTGTGCGGCCGTTCTGCTGGATACCCTCAATGCCTGTTGACTCGTTCACTGCTGCTGAAGCGTTCATTGGCATGCAAACAGCAAGGAACAGAGGCAATGCGCATAATCCTAAATGTTTTTTCAAAAGATTGTTTCTCATATCTTTTTAATGTAAGGTTAATAATACATTTGTTAATGTTAGTTCATTTTTAAATTATGTGACAGGAAACTGTCTTGATTGTCTAATCTTTCATGATTTTGAGCTCTGTTTCATAGGCATTAGATTGTTTATTAACTTGTTAATACTATATTTCATCAATTATTATCTATCTTTCATTATCAAACCACACAAGCAAATCTCTACTGTGACGCACTTGCAGTTTATCTAAATGCATTATTTACAGAGATTTATAATTTAACCAATTCTCAGTTACAGACATTACCCCTAATTTATTCCCTTCAAAGTTACATAAATATCTTTATCCAAACAACTTTTGTCTTATTTTTTTTTAAAATTGTTTCATTATGCATATATATTCCTGCAAATAGGGATAGGAGCTTAATTATATAAAATAAATAAGGTGCAGGATACATCCCACACCTTATCTATATAGATTCATAAAAGTGCCTTAGGCAATAACAATCGACTTATTTCACAACGATCTCCTTAATAGGCTCAGCGGGTTTCAGAATGTCATTTGCCTTCCAAGTCTGACCTTTAGCTAGACGGAATGGCACAGTAGCCTTCGTGTCATTTACATTAGCAGAGAAGCGAATACTATAGTTTCCAGCAGCTGTTTCCCACTGTGAAGCAGCTTCATTAAACGATGCCAATGAATAAGCATCCACATCAATCGTTAAAGTTTGACTTTCACCAGGTGCCAACTCCTTAGTCTTTGCAAAACCCTTCAGCTCTGACTCTGGTTTCACCAGTCCTCCAGATGGGGCAGATACATAAAGCTGAACCACTTCTTTACCAGCCACAATACCTGTATTCTTTACGGTGATGGTGGCACGGAAGCCATCCTTAGTAGCAGTTACCTTTGGAGCGCTATAGGCAAAGGTCGTGTAACTCAATCCATAACCAAACGGGTAAGAAACCTCCTTCCCAGCAGTTTGATAGTAACGATAGCCTACCCAAATACCTTCCTCATAGTTGCAATAAGAGACGTTCTTCACATTGCCACGAACATTGCCACCCATGCCCATCATGCCATCAGAAACTTGATCGTATGGGAAGTTCTTGGAAGAAGGATCGTCCATGTAGTTATTGATCCAAGTCATCGTAAGCTTTCCAGAAGGATTCACCTTACCTGTAAGAATATCGGCTACAGAGTAACCACCTTCCTGACCTGGTTGCCAAGCCAACAAGATGGCATCAGGCATGGATTTCCAGGAAGCAGATTCGATTTCGCCACCAATGTTCAGTACCACAACAACTTTCTTACCTGCCAGATGAAATGCTTCAGTGACATCATTCAGCATCTGACGCTCCATATCTGAAAGCGTGAAATCATTAGGTACATTACGATCACCACCTTCACCAGCATTACGACCAATGGTCACGATAGCGATATCATTCTCTGCTACTTGGTTGTCAATGATGGCGCGAGAAATGGGCATCTCTGGCAGAGGATCTTCACCTAAGCTCAGCATTGCCATCATACCACCTACAGAACGACGGGAAGCTGTCTGAAGAGCCAATTGATAGGTCTTATAACCTTCATAGAGATTTTTCAGCTTCTCGTTTACTTCGAAACCTGCTTCTTTAAGACCTGTAAGCAAATCGATGGTATATGCCTTATTCACATTACCAGAGCCCGTACCACCTGCAATGAAATTGTAGGAAGTCATACCAAACAAAGCCACTTTCTTGGCATCCTTAATAGGCAAGGTATTACCCTCATTCTTTAGCAAAACCATACCTTCTGCTGCTGATTGACGCGTTACAGCTGCATGAGCCTTGAGGTCAGGCTTGTCACTATATTTATATCCCTTGAAGCGTGGAGTCTTCACAATATACTCCAGAATACGCTTTACGCAGATATCCACATCTTCCATGCTGAGTTTACCCTCATTCACAGCCTTGATAAGGTCCGTCTTCTGTTGTGGCATACCAGGCTCCATAAGGTCGTTTCCAGCATGAACCTGAGCTGCGATGTCACGCACCATGGTCCAGTCGGTCATCACGATACCATTGAAACCCCATTCATCACGAAGCAAAGTAGTCAGCAATTCACGATTCTCCTGAGTGTAAGGTCCATTCAACTTATTGTATGATGACATGATGGTCCAAGGCTGAGCGTCTTTCACCACCATCTCAAAAGCCTTAAGATAAATCTCACGCAGAGCACGTTGATTCAGGCGGGAATCCACGTTCATACGATTGGTTTCCTGACTGTTGGCAGCAAAATGCTTAGCACTTACTCCCACGCCGTTGCTCTGAATTCCATTTACATAAGCAGTAGCAATCTTACCAGTGAGGAAAGGATCTTCGGAATAATACTCAAAGTTACGTCCGTTCAACGGATTACGATGAATGTTCATACCTGGAGCCAAAAGTACGTCGATACCATACTCCAGCACCTCGTTACCCATGGCCTTACCTACCTCTGCCACCAGTTGCACATTCCAAGTACTGGCCAAAGAGGTACCCACAGGAAAGCCCGTAGCATAGTAAGTTTGATTGGTTCCCTGGCGAGTTGGGCTGATACGCACACCTGCAGGTCCGTCGGAAAGAACGGTGCGAGGAACGCCTAAACGCTCTACAGCATTGGTGGTACCTGCGGCGCCTGGAACCAGTACATCAGAAGAAGCTGTCATGGCACCAGCAGTCATACTGCCCCAGCCACCACCAACAATAAGTTCAGCCTTCTCTTCAAGAGTCAGAGCCTTTACGATGTCATCCACATTGTTTGGAGTCAGTCTCTGAGCACTTACAGAAGCTACACACAATGTGGCACTTGCTAACAGAATCAGTTTTTTGTTCATAATGTAATCAGAAAAATAATTGCTTAATTCTGACGACAAAGTTACATATTATTTTATACCTAATTATATTTTTAAATAAAATAAAAATGTTCCTTCAAGTGGGATTGTTGTTCTTTTCAAGAGATTTGCGTACTTTTGCAAGCATGAATCAATATTGGGAACTTTTTAAAATATTTTTCCGGATTGGAGCATTTACAATTGGAGGAGGTTATGCTATGGTGCCTCTGATTGAAGACGAGATAGTTGCCAAGAGAAAATGGATTAAGGCCGAAGATTTCTTGGACTTATTGGCGATTGCCCAAAGTAGTCCTGGTATCTTGGCCGTCAACATTGCCATCTTCGTGGGCTATCGTCTGAAAGGGATGAAAGGTAGTCTGGTTACTTCACTTGGTGCAATCCTCCCTTCTTTCCTGATGATACTTGCCATCGCTTTGTTCTTCCAACAGTTCAAAAGCAATGTGTATGTAGAAAAGGTATTCAAGGGTATTCGTCCTGCGGTTGTGGCATTGATTGCAGCACCTACATTTAAATTGGGGAAGAGTGCCAAAATCAATCGTTACACTATTTGGATTCCTGTCATTTCTGCCTTACTGATATGGCTCTTAGGATTCTCACCTATTTGGATTATCATTGCGGCAGGAGCAGGTGGCTTTATGTATGGGCGTTTTTATGAAAGAAGATCATAAGAACAGAAGCAACAAAAGATTTTATAATGATTTATTTTTAAAGCATGCTTTATTTTCAGTTATTCATAACCTTCTTTCAGATTGGTCTCTTTGGTTTTGGAGGAGGCTATGCAATGCTTTCGCTGATACAAGGAGAGGTAGTGACACGCTATGGATGGCTTACGGCTCAAGAGTTTACGGATATCGTGGCTATCAGTCAGATGACTCCTGGACCCATTGGTATCAATTCTGCGACTTATGTAGGATACCAAGCGACTGGCAGCGTACTTGGTTCCATTATAGCCACATCTGCTGTAGTATTGCCTTCATTTATCTTGATGTTGACCATCAGTAAATTCTTTCTGAAGTATCAGCATCATCCTATAGTTACCTCCATCTTTGCAGGATTGCGCCCAGCAGTGGTGGGCTTATTGGCAGCAGCGGCTCTTGTATTGATGAAGGTAGAGAACTTTGGTTCTCCTACATTAAACACTTACCAGTTTGTGATCAGTTGTTTGCTCTTCGCTTTTGCCTTTATTGCCACTTACAAGTTTAAGGCAAATCCTATTCTTCTGATCCTCGCCTGCGGACTTATAGGATTGGTAGTATATTAGGATACTTATAGCTTCACCTTTTTCTTCACTGCCTTTGATTCATTATGAAGGCGATCGAGTGAAGTAATGACATAAGTATAAGATTCCGTGCCACTTACATAAGGCAGGCGATACATTGTATTACTTGTAATGGTCACGATATGTGAAGGATCCCCCAAATTCACACGTTCTCCTTTAGCGAAACGATAAATCACATATCGCTTAGCCACATCCATCTCTGTCTTTGCTTTGGGAGCAAACCAAAGCAGCACATACCCATCCTCTGTCCAAATAGGCTTCACTTTCAGTGGTTTACCAGGTGCTTTCTTATCTATAAATGGAGAAGTTGGTATCAATGCAGGATAACGATGATAGTCATTCACATAAGCATCGCGAACCCCTCCCTGATTTTCGACAAAAGCTGCAGCATACCATTGGCAACTGCCTCCAATGGTTGGATAAGCGCGTTGTACCAACATCTTGTGCGCCAGTTCATTATTCTCAGGAGTGGTATATTGCAGTGTATTAGGAATTGACTGTCCGATGAAGAGCGGACGCCCTTCTGTATGTGAAGCCCACCACTCCACCAATGTGTCATAATCAGCTGCAGGATGACCTTTCTGCCAATAAATCTGAGGAATGCTATAATCTATCCATCCGTTTCTTGCCCATAAAAGCACGTCTGCATAGAGGTCGTCGTAATTTTGCAAACCATTCGTCGCACTTCCATCAGGATCGCTTTTCTGATTTCGATAGATACCAAAAGGAGAAATGCCAAATTTCACCCATGGTTTGATACTTCGAATAGTCCTATGCAACTGCTCAATCAACAAGTTCACATTGTTTCTACGCCAATCACCTTTATTGACAATGCCCTGATTGCCAACATACTGCATAGCTTGCTGATAATAAGCCTCATCCGGAAACTCCTGTCCTGCTACTGGGTAGGGGTAGAAATAGTCGTCCATGTGAATCGCATCAATATCATAGCGCGTAACAATGTCTGAAACCACGCGACAAATATAATCCCGACTCTCTTGAAGTGCAGGATTAAAATAGAGTTGGTCGCCATAAGGCAGGAACCAATTAGGATGCAGATTATAGATATGTGATGCAGCCAATGTCATATTGGCAGAAGTTTTTACACGATAGGGATTGATCCACGCATGAAACTCCATTTCGCGCTTATGACATTGGTCGATCATAAACTGCATGGGATCCCAATAAGGAGAAGGCGGCTGTCCTTGAACACCAGTAAGATAACTGCTCCAAGGCTCAATCTCTGAAGGATACATAGCATCTGCCGCAGGACGCACTTGGAAAATGATGGCATTGATACCTGCCTCTTGAAGATTATCCAATTGAGCGATCAAGTTTTGCTGCATTTGTTGTGCAGGCATTCCCCTGAACTGTCCATTTACTGCCTGAATCCAGGCTCCTCTAAACTCCCGCTTTGGCTGCAAAGATTGGGCTTGCAACTGCAGAGTAAATGTAATCATCAAAAAAACAAGTAGCTTTCTCATACCTTTTATATAATTTAGCAGCAAAGATAGTGCAAAATTCTGAATAACACTATCTTTTCTCGCTTTATTACCGAGGAAGTTGGACGTACTACTAAGGATATTATGTTTTCAAAGGCTTTGAATAGGTGAAGAAATAAAACAACGCTGAAAAGAAGAAGACAGGCTATCTTTATTCACATCGGACATGAAAATAGGCTGCGGCTTAGGAATAAAAAAGAATAGATTCTTTTTGTATTTCGCTCGCCTTGCACTATCTTTGCAATTTAATCAAAATAATTATGGCAGAAAATAAGGCAATCGTCATCAAAGGCGCCAGAGTCAATAATCTGAAGAACATTGACGTGGTGATCCCAAGAGGTAAGTTCGTTGTAATCACGGGTTTATCTGGATCTGGAAAGTCATCGTTGGCTTTTGATACCCTCTACGCAGAAGGGCAGCGACGCTATGTAGAAAGCTTGAGCAGCTATGCCCGTCAGTTCTTAGGGAGACTCCATAAGCCTGAATGCGACTTTATTAAAGGTATCCCCCCTGCCATCGCCATCGAACAGAAAGTCAGCAGTCGGAATCCTCGTTCCACCGTTGGAACTTCTACAGAAATTTACGAATACCTGAGATTGCTTTTTGCGCGCATAGGAAGGACATTTAGTCCTATCAGCGGACAGGAAGTAAAGAAACACGATGCAGAAGATATCGTGAAATGCATGCTCGACCATAATGATGGATTGCGCATGACATTATTAGCACCAATCGCTCTGAGGAAAGGTCGAAATTTGGAAGACCAATTGAGCATTTATTTAAAGGAAGGATTTAATCGTCTGGAAGTCAATGGAGAAACCGTGCGAATCGAGGATTATAAGTACAATCCTAAGGATGTGATTTTCTTGATGGTGGACCGTCTGGTGGTTTCCCATGAAAAAGATGTCATCAGTCGTCTAACAGACTCTGCGGAAACAGCAATGTACGAAGGAGACGGAGCTTGCTTACTCCGTTTCTATGAAATAGACGGAACCACACAGTTATATAGATTCAGTACAAAGTTTGAAGCCGACGGCATCGTCTTTGAAGAACCTTCTGAACAGATGTTTTCCTTTAATTCACCTTTGGGTGCTTGTCCTGAGTGTGAGGGATTTGGAAAGATTATCGGCATAGACGAGCATCTGGTGATACCTAATCGCTCTCTGTCTGTCTACGAAGGAGCAGTGGTGTGTTGGAGAGGAGAAAAAATGGGCGTCTGGCGTGAAATGGTCATCAAAGGGGCAGAAAAGGCAGGTTTCCCCATCTTCACACCATATTATGAATTAACGGAAGAACAACGACGCATGTTGTGGGAAGGAACCCCATATTTCGAAGGTATCAATGCGTTCTTTAAGATGGTCAGTGAGAATCAGTATAAGATTCAATATCGTGTGATGCTAGCACGTTACAGAGGCAAGACCATTTGTCCAAAATGTCATGGATCAAGGTTGAAACAAGAAGCCAACTATGTACGTGTGGGAGGGAAGAATATCAGTCAGTTGGTGGAAATGCCTATCACAGAGCTGAAGGTATTTTTTGGCCATCTCCAGCTTGATGACCATGAGCGTGATATAGCAAAAAGGATACTTATAGAGATCAACAATCGTCTACAGTTTATGCTGGATGTAGGGTTAGGCTATCTGACACTAAACCGACTTAGCAATTCGTTATCGGGAGGAGAGAGTCAACGCATCAATCTGGTAACATCTTTAGGAAGCAGTTTGGTGGGTAGTCTCTATATCCTTGATGAGCCCAGCATCGGCCTACATAGTCGTGATACCAACAGGCTTATCAAAGTATTAAGAGAACTTCAGCAACTGGGAAATACTGTAGTCGTTGTGGAACACGATGAAGAAATCATCCGTGCCGCAGATTATATCATCGATATTGGTCCCAATGCAGGAAGATTGGGTGGCGAAATCGTCTATCAAGGCGACATGAAAAATTTGAAGCCAGGAAGTAACAGCTATACGGTTCGTTATCTGCTTGGAGAAGAGACTATACCATTGCCTGAAAGTCGACGTCCTTGGAATAATTACATCGAAATCAAAGGAGCCCGAGAAAACAATCTAAAAGGAATCAATGTACGTTTTCCTCTCAATGTCATGACAGTAGTCACTGGCGTAAGTGGCTCTGGAAAAAGTACTTTAGTACGTGACATCCTTTATAGGGCTATGAAACGGGAGCTAGATGAAGCAACTGAACGTCCAGGTGAATTCGTTTCGATTGGTGGCGACCTTCAGAGCCTTAAGAACGTTGAATTTGTGGACCAAAACCCTATCGGAAAATCTACTAGAAGCAATCCTGTGACCTATCTCAAGGCCTATGATGAGATACGTAAATTGTGGGCAGAACAACCACTCTCCAAGCAGATGGGCTATTCGCCTTCTTATTTCAGTTTCAACACTGAAAATGGAGGACGTTGCGAAGAGTGTAAAGGCGAAGGAACAACCATTGTAGAGATGCAGTTTATGGCAGATTTGGTCTTGGAATGTGAATCTTGTCACGGCAAGCGATTCAAGGCTGATACTTTGGAAGTAAAGTTCCACGATGCCAGTATCTTCGACGTATTGGAAATGACAGTCAACCAAGCCATCGAGTTCTTCTCTAAATATGGACAGAAGAAAATAGTTGCAGGTCTCAAACCACTTCAGGATGTGGGATTAGGATATGTCAAATTAGGCCAATCCTCTTCGACCTTATCTGGAGGAGAAAACCAGCGCGTAAAATTGGCTTATTACCTCAGTATGGAAAAAAAAGAGCCTACCCTATTTATTTTTGATGAACCAACTACAGGACTTCATTTCCATGATATAAAAAAGTTACTTGCTGCATTTGATGCATTGATAAAGAGAGGTCATTCCATTCTTATTATCGAGCATAATCTAGAGATGATTAAATGTGCAGATTGGGTGATAGACATGGGACCCGAAGGGGGTGAAAAGGGTGGTTATGTAATTGCAGAAGGAACTCCAGAAGATATTGCGAAGTGCGAACAAAGCTATACAGGGAAGTTCCTTTCACATTCGTTTTAAAGTAGCTTTTTCTCGTTTTTAGGATACAAATATTGCACATATTAGTTTTTTTACGTAGCTTTGAGCATTATTTATCTTAAAATATTAGTGTGTATGTTACGTAAAATCAGACTGACGCTGGCTGTCATCTTCTTTGTGCTGATCACACTGCTGTTCATGGATTTCACAGGAACATTGCATGTGTACTTCGGCTGGATGGCGAAAATCCAGTTCCTGCCAGCAGTGCTGGCACTCAACGTGGGCATTATCCTGCTTTTGGTAGTTCTGACACTTATCTTCGGACGCATCTACTGCTCTGTAATCTGCCCTATGGGCGTGATGCAAGACATTATCGCGTGGATAGGCAAGAAGGCTCGCCCAAAGAAGGAGCAGAAGATTCCTTACACCTATTCTCCAGCCAAAAGTGTTCTTCGCTACTCGGTACTTGGTGTGTTCATCTTAGCCATCATCGGAGGCATAGGTTCTTTCGTGGCCCTGTTGGCTCCCTACAGCAGCTACGGCCGCATCGCGAGCAACCTGCTCCAGCCCCTCTACCGTTGGGGAAATAACGTTTTGGCTTCTATCGCCGAGCACTATGAGAGCTATGCGTTTTATGACACGGACGTATGGATGAAGTCGCTGCCTACTTTCCTTATCGCGCTGATTACCCTTCTGATTGTAGGCTATTTGGCATACAAGAACGGGCGCACTTACTGCAATACTATCTGTCCTGTAGGAACTGTACTTGGCTTCATCAGCCGCTTCTCGTTCTTCCACATCACCTTCGATGCCGACAAGTGCAAGAGTTGCAGCATGTGCTCCCGCAACTGCAAGGCGAGTGCGATAGACTTCAAGAACCACACGGTGGACTACAGCCGCTGTGTGGCGTGCGGCAACTGTCTGGAGAAGTGCAAGTTCGACGCTCTGCATTACAAATTTGCAGTTCCAAGCATGGCCACAGCCTTCCCAAAGAAGGCAGAGACAGCTCCTGCTAAGGCAACTGCCAAGCCTGCACCTAAAGCAGAAGACAAGCCTGCAGACCCAACGCTTCGCGCTATCTTCTCAGCCATTGCCATCGGAGCAACGGCAAAGGTAGCAAAAGCTCAGATTATCGAAGAAGCCACTGACAAGAAAGTTGATGGTGGTCTGGCTGATATCATCGACAAGGAAGAGCATCCAAGGAACACCCCACTGACCCCTCCAGGATCATTGAGCGCAAGGAACATGAAAAACCACTGTACAGCTTGCCAATTGTGCGTGTCTGCTTGTCCTAACGGTGTGCTTCGCCCATCCACAGACCTGATGACCTTCATGCAACCAAAGATGGCCTTCGAGCGCGGCTATTGCCGTCCTGAGTGTACGGAGTGTGCCGATGTCTGCCCTGCAGGTGCCATCAAGCCTATCACGAAAGAGGAGAAGAGCTCCATCCAGATAGGCCATGCGGTGTGGACGCGAGAGCTCTGCGTGCCTATTCGCGACGGTCAGGAGTGCGGCAACTGCTCACGCCACTGTCCTACTGGTGCCATCACGATGGTACCTCTGGATGCCGACGACCCCAAGTCTCTAAAGATTCCTGTTATCAACGAGGAGATGTGCATCGGCTGCGGTACTTGCGAGGCCCTCTGCCCGAGCCGTCCTCTGAGTGCTATCTATGTAGAAGGGCATGAGGTTCACCGTGTGATTTAATATTATTGAGAATTGAAGATTGAGAATTTTTATAATTCATAATTGAATCCTTATGACGAAAATAAATAGACGAGATTTTCTCAAAACTCTGGGTGTTGGTGCTGTGGGAGCTGCTGCTGCCAGTTGTGGACCTAAAAAGCCTGACATGTACGACCCTAATGGACACCATACTACCGAAGTTCCTGTAGATCAGATGACCTACCGTACTTGGCCAACGATGCACAACGATCATATTTCACTATTAGGATATGGTTGTATGCGTTGGCCAATGATTACAGATGCCAATGGACGTCCAACGGCCGTTGATCAGGAGCAAGTGGAACGTTTGATTGATTATGCAATGGCTCATGGTGTGAACTATTACGACACCTCTCCTGCCTATTGCCAAGGATGGTCAGAGAAAGCCACAGGTGATGCATTAAAGAAATATCCACGTGAATCTTTTTACATTGCTACGAAATTGTCCAATTTCGCCCCTCAATCACAAACGTTCGAAGGTTCTAAGGCAATGTACGAAAACTCTTTCAAGGAAATGAGCGTGGATTATATTGACTATTACTTGCTCCATGTAATGGGACAAGGTGGACTCGTTCCTTCTAAGCGTCGTTTCTTTGAGAATGGCATGTACGATTTTCTTGACAAGGAACGTCAAGCTGGAAGAATCCGTCATTTGGGCTACTCTTTCCACGGCGACCAAGAGACGTTTGACTGGACATTGTCAGAACATGACAAGGGAACATTCCACTGGGATTTCGTACAGATTCAGATGAATTACCTAGATTGGCATCATGCTGTAGGTGCTTCCATGACTGCTGAATACATGTATAACGAATTGACCAAACGAGGTATTCCAGTCGTGGTAATGGAGCCTTTGCTAGGAGGTCGATTAGCCAATATCCCTCAGCACTTGGTGGCCCGTCTTAAACAAGCTATTCCCGAGAATAGTGTCGCATCATGGGCTTTCCGCTTCGTAGGTTCTCATCCTAATGTCTTCTGTGCCCTCAGCGGCATGACATACATGGAGAATCTAGAAGATAACATCCGCAGTTTCTCTCCATTGGTAGAGCTGACAGATGCTGAAAAGGATTTCCTCTACGAAACAGCAGACCTTATGCAACAGTATCCGACAATTCCTTGTAACAAATGCCAATACTGTATGCCTTGCCCTTATGGTTTGGATATTCCTGGTGTCTTAACTCACTTCAACAAGTGCGTCAACGAAGGCAATGTTCCAGAGAGTCAGAAAGATCCCGAATATACAAAGCAGCGCCGTGCCTTCCTGGTAGGTTACGATCGCAGTGTGCCAAAACTCCGCCAAGCAGACCATTGTACTGGTTGTAATCAATGTTCACCTCACTGCCCGCAGATGATTAACATTCCAGAACAGATGCAACGTATTAGTGAGTTTGTGGAAGCACTGAAACAAAACACTTTATAGTTCTTGATAATGATAAGAAAGGAAGGGCGTGTCTCAAGACTCGCCCTTTTTTATGTGCTTATACCAACGGAAGAACCATCCAAGAGACAATAACAAAACAATGCTGCCAATAAGGTAAGAAACAGTCGTGCTTAAACCAAAAGCAATAGGCGATACTGCCAAGAAAGTGCAACAAACGGTAGTCATAAACAGCGCTGGTATCAGTGTAATGATATATGGTTTTTTATGTAGTACCAGATATACCGTCAATGTCCATAATGTAAATACAGACAAGGCTTGATTCGCCCATCCGAAATAATTCCAAATAACATTGAAGCCGTCCTCATCGGCAATGTTAAACCAAAGTACTAAGGAGGTTACAATAAAAAGAGGGACACAAATCATCAGGCGCTTCCTAATAGGCTTTTGGTCGAAATGCATAAACTCTGCGACAATAAGTCGAGCGCTTCGTAGTGCAGTGTCACCACTAGTAATAGGAGCTGCCACTACTCCCAACAATGCCAGAATACCACCAAAAGTACCTAACCAACTATTGGAAACAGCTGTGACCACTTGAGGAGCACTGGCTTTTAGTGTAGAACCGACTTCTAAAGCACCTCCATCATAGAAGAAATAAGCACTAATTGAAGCCCAAACCAAAGCAACAATACCTTCAGTTATCATGGCTCCATAGAAGATGGGACGCCCTTGTTTCTCATGCTTTATACAACGTGCCATCAACGGACTTTGGGTAGCATGGAATCCACTTATTGCCCCACAAGCAATCGTGATAAACAAGCATGGGAAGATAGGACCGGCTCCTGGATTCCGATTCTCTAAACCATCCCAAAATTCTGGCAAGTGAGGAGACTTCACAAATAAGCAAGCCAGCATTGCTATTGCCATAAAAATCAATGAGAAAGCGAAAATGGGATAAATTCTTCCGATTATCTTATCTATAGGCATCATGGTTGCAATAATATAATAAGCAAATATCACTATTATCCATATCATTACATCCATATTGGTAAGATCACCTATAATAATGGCAGGACTATAAACAAACACTGCACCTACCATAATGAGTAGCAATACCGAGAAAATCAGCATGACCTTTTTGGTAGTATCACCCAAATAATGCCCTACAAGTTCGGGTAAACCTGCACCCTCATGCCTCACACTCAACATGCCACTAAGATAATCATGTACAGCACCTGCAAAAATACAACCAAATACAATCCAAAGGTAGGATGCTGGACCGAATTTTGCTCCCATAATAGCACCGAAAATAGGACCAGTCCCTGCTATATTCAAGAACTGTATCATAAAAATCTTCCAACTTGGTAGAACCATGAAATCCACGCCATCTGCTTTCGCAATCGCAGGAGTTGGTCTATTGTCTGGAGCGAACACGCGCTCTACGAAACGTCCGTAAAAGAAATATCCCAGCAATAATGCCAAGAGTGATAAAGTAAACGAAACCATGCTTTACTAATGATTTATTGTTTAAACGGTTGCAAAGGTAATGCTTTTTAAACGTATCACGAATTATTACGACATTTTTTTACCTTTTAAGAGAATGAAAAGCATCCTATTGCTAGTAATTACTATTTTTAGTAACTTCGCAGCCGAATATGATTGCTGCATTTCTCATATGGCTAGGACTGATGCTGAATACAACCGTTTCAGCACAATCATTGGATGAACACCCGAAACAAGAAGTAAGGGCCGCATGGATAACCACAGCTTATGGTTTGGATTGGCCAAAAACACGCGCTACTTCAGCTGATAATCGCCAGAAACAGCAGCAAGAACTTATTGAGATGCTGGACAAATTAAAAGCTGCCCATTTCAATACGATTCTCTTCCAAGTACGTACGCGCGGAGAAGTCTTTTACAATTCTCACACTGAGCCCATGAGCTCTCTTCTTACCGGTCGCATCAACGGTTCTCCAGGATATGATCCTCTGCAATTTATGGTTGATGAATGTCATAAACGAGGGATGGAATGCCATGCATGGATAGTGACCATTCCTTTAGGTGGAAGAAGGCAAATGACGAGTTTGGGAAAACAAGCAGTTACTAGCAAGCAACCGGGAATTACTTTACTTTATAGAGGAGAGTATTTCCTAGATCCCGGTAATCCGAAGACCAAAGAATACCTGATGAAACTCGTCAATGAGATATTACAAGGCTACGATGTAGATGGGGTTCATTTCGACTATCTGCGATATCCAGAACATCTTCGCCAATTCCCCGATCAAAGACAATTCAGAAGAGATGCCCATGGAAGAAGTTATGCACAATGGCATTTGGACAATATTACCGAAATTGTGCGCTATCTATATAAAGGAGTAAAAGCACAGAAACCATGGGTAAAAGTCAGTTCCAGTCCTGTAGGTAAGTCGCACGATTTAACCCGCTATTCTTCAAAAGGTTGGAATGCTCTTGAAACAGTTAGTCAAGATGTACAAGGATGGCTTGGAGAAGGCATACAAGATCAGATTTATCCCATGATGTATTTCAGTGGGAACAATTTCTATCCGTTTGCTTTGGATTGGCAAGAACAGAGCAATGGCCGACAAGTGATTCCTGGTCTTGGTATTTACTTTCTGGATCCAAAAGAAGGGGATTGGTCAATTGAAGAAATCGAGCGCCAAATTAATTTTACAAGAAACCAAGGATTAAGCGGACAAGGTCATTACCGCGTCCAATACCTCATGAATAATGCCAAAGGGCTATATGACCGTTTGTATTACCAATACTACTCCTATCCTGCCCTTATTCCATCCATGCCATGGTTGGACAGTATTGCTCCGTCTGCTCCATCTGCTCTTAAAAAAGAAGTAGAAACGGATGGTTATACCCATCTTTCATGGCAAGCTTCTACCGATAATGACAGTCAGAATTCGCCAATGTATGTGATATATGCATCCGACAGTTATCCTGTGGATACAACTGATGCTTCTAATATTATTGCGCAACGCATTACAGAAACACATTACACCTATGCCCCAATAGCTCCATGGGATCAGAAATTGTATTTTGCAGTTACTGCCATCGACCGCTATGGTAATGAAAGTGAAGCGGTACAGTTAACTCGCTGATATATAAGCTACAGAAACCGTCTTTTCAGCAATTGGGGTGAGTGGCATGAGAATGTTGTCCTTTTGAGACGAAAGGGCTTCTTGTAAAGCTTGAGGACTCGGATAGTTTTCCACATGAAAGGTTGCCTTTATGTGCTTATCAATAAAAAGTTCCGTCAGTTGATGGCTTAACACCCCCATATTCATGCGCCAATTCATTTCAACACATGGATGGATGAAATAATCGCCATCAGGGTTCTTACATACCATCATATCAATGCCCATATACCCTTGGTAATCAATCACCTTAAGCACTTTCAGATAAATCTCACGAACGCGCTTTAGTACACTTCTTGGAATAAAGGAAGAAAGGTGGTTTTCAATATCGGTATCAGTAAGCAACAGGTTACCTTCATAAGCTCCTTGGGCGTTGGTTTTGAATAAAGAATAACCAACGAATTCCCAACATCGATCTTCATCACCATGAAATTCCATCGCAAAATCACAAATGCGCTCCATGATTGGTTGCGCGATAACGGCTCCTTGTTCCTTCAAGACACGCGAACACCAAGAACGATGCCTATCCAGGAAGTCGGTTCGGCACCAAGAAAGTCCCTTTCCACTACTCGACCATGGCGACTTGAAGACCACCCCTGATGGAACAGAAGTTGCATAAGACTGACAATCATCCACAGAATACAGATTCACAGATTCTCCTCCACAAAATGGTTCACTCTTGAAGAGTCTCATCATATCTGTGGCAGTGGTCCTTGATGAAAGACGGCGCCAATACTCCAATGTCTTTTCTGATGGAAGAATATCGCTTCTCAAACCCATACGAAGTAGTTTATTCCTCAAGGCTCTGTTCCATCCCCATGGACGTACTTTTTTTATTTCCTCGTTAGGTATTTTTTTTTCTCTAACTAGGAAAAAAAATTTTCCTAACTTAGAACTTACAGAAGTGACGAATTGAGCACACTCTTCATCAGGTACTAAAATGGCACTTCCAGATGGAGCATACCAAAGTGGTAAAGCAGCTAAATCATGAGCCATCTGGCGCACTTTCTCACTCGCTGTATAATTGGCTCCATCTGTTGCCAAAGCAAGATCAGTCTCTGGATTGAAAAGATATAGCTCCATCGATAAGGGGAGTGAATGGACAATTATAACAATTTATAATAATTTATGCAAATATAGTCACTATTTTTGTCACCCCTGCATTGCAAAAAGCAAAAATTTTACCTATCTTTGCGAAACTATTGCAAAAACCATCATTATGGAGTCATTTTACCGCACACATGCCTATCTGCTGGACCATCTGAATACGCCTGTTCGCAGGGATCTGATGGATCAGATAGATTGGAATCACCGCATGATTGCCATCAAAGGCACACGAGGTGTGGGTAAGACAACTTTCCTGTTGCAATATGCCAAAGAGAAATTCGGCAAAGACCGCTCTTGCCTTTACATCAACATGAACAACTTCTATTTCAGTAACCATACTTTGGTGGAATTTGTTTCTGTTTTCAATGATCATGGGGGCAAGACGCTCCTTATCGACCAAATCTTCAAGCATGATAATTGGGCGGCCGAGTTGCGTGAATGCTACGAGCGTTTTCCACGGATGAAGTTTGTCTTTGCTGTTTCCTCTGTGATGAGGCTTACCAGCGAAAAGGAAGACGAATATCTCTATGATATCGTAAAAATGTATAATCTGCGAGGCTTCTCTTTCCGTGAATTCCTGAATATGCGTGCCAATTTACGACTCCCCTCATATACGTTAAAGGACATATTGGCCAATCACGAACAAATCGCTCGTTCCATTTTGTCGAAGGTTAATCCGTCCAACTATCTTCAAGAATATTTTCACCACGGTTTCTATCCGTTCTTCTTGGAAAAGCGCAATTTCACAGAAAATCTGCTCAAGACCATGAACATGATGATAGAGGTCGACATATTAATTATTAAACAAATTGAACTAAAATATCTCTCGAAGATAAAAAAATTGCTATATTTGCTCTCTGTTGATGGGCCCAAAGCTCCGAATGTCAGCCGACTGGCAGAAGAAATAGATACTTCTAGAGCAACGGTGATGAATTACATCAAGTATTTGCAGGATGCCCGAATGGTGAATCTAGTGTACAAGGATTCAGAAGCATTTCCTAAAAAACCTGCAAGAATCTTGATGCACAACACCAACCTTATGTATGCCATCTATCCGCTGAAGTTCGATGATAGAGATGTCATAGAGACATTTTTTGTGAACAATATGTGGAAAGATCATACGGTCAGTAGCGGAAACAGTCACATATCTTTCTTGGTAGATGACAATCTGAAGTTTAAGCTTTGCATGGACAAGACAGGAAAACGGAAAGAACAGGATGTGATTTACGTTATGAAAAACTTGGAAATTGGTCATGACAACCTTGTTCCATTGTGGCTGTTAGGATTTTTGTATTGAGAATTAACGAGATAAATAACTTCATTAATAAAAACTCTAATTATGACTAAAGAGAAGAAATTCATTACTTGTGATGGTAACGAGGCAGCTGCGCATATCGCGTATATGTTTACCGAAGTAGCTGCTATCTATCCTATTACTCCATCTTCTACGATGGCTGAGCATGTGGATGAATGGGCTGCAGCTGGCCGTAAGAACATCTTCGGCGAAACTGTTTCAGTACAGGAAATGCAATCAGAAGGTGGTGCTGCGGGCGCTGTTCATGGCTCACTCCAAGCCGGTGCATTGACTACTACATTCACAGCATCACAGGGTCTCCTGTTGATGATTCCTAACATGTACAAGATTGCTGCAGAGAACCTGCCATGCGTCTTCCATGTATCTGCACGTACACTGGCTTCTCATGCTTTGTGTATCTTTGGTGACCATCAGGATGTGATGGCTTGCCGTCAGACTGGTTTCGCCATGTTGGCTGAAGGTTCTGTACAGGAAGTGATGGACCTCGCTGGCGTAGCTCACTTGGCTGCTCTGACCGCTCGTCTGCCATTCCTGAACTTCTTCGACGGTTTCCGCACCTCTCATGAGATTCAGAAGATTGAGAAGATCGACCAGGAAGATCTGGCTGCATTGATTGATCAAGACGCTCTGAAGGAGTTCCGCGAGAAGGCATTGAGCCCAATGAAGCCTGTAATGCGTGGTATGGCTGAAAATCCTGACCACTTCTTCCAGCACCGTGAGGCTTGCAATAACTGGTACACCAATGTTCCTGCTATTGTTCAGCACTACATGGATGAGATTGGCAAGATTACTGGCCGTAAGTATCATCTGTTCGACTACTATGGTGATCCAGAGGCAGAACGCGTTGTTGTGGCTATGGGTTCTGTAACTGAGTGTCTGCGTGAGATGGTTGACTATCTGCGTGCTAAGGGTGAGAAGGTTGGTATGGTGGCTGTTCACCTGTTCAATCCATGGTCTGCTAAGGATCTGCTCGCTGCTATTCCTGCAACTGCTAAGCGCATCGCCGTGCTCGACCGTACGAAGGAACCAGGTGCTGCTGGTGATCCTCTCTATATGAACGTAAAGGATGCCTTCTATGGCGCCAAGGATGCTCCATGCATCGTTGCTGGCCGCTACGGTTTGGGTTCAAAGGATACTACTCCTGCACAGATGCTGGCAGTTTACAAGAATCTGGCATTGCCACAGCCAAAGGATCACTTCACTGTAGGTATCGTAGATGACGTGACTTTCACTTCACTGCCACAGGAACCAGAATTGGTACTCGAGGATGGTGGTATGTTCGAGGCTAAGTTCTACGGTCTGGGTGCCGATGGTACAGTAGGTGCCAACAAGAACTCTGTGAAGATCATTGGTGACAACACCAACAAGCACTGCCAAGCATACTTCGCATACGACTCCAAGAAGTCTGGTGGTTTCACTTGCTCACATCTTCGTTTCGGTGACACTCCTATCCGCTCTACCTACTATGTGAATACGCCTAACTTCGTGGCTTGTCACGTTCAGGCATACCTGCACATGTACGATGTGACACGCGGTCTGCGTAAGAATGGTTCATTCTTGCTGAACACCGTTTGGGAAGGTGAAGAGTTGGCACAGAACCTGCCTAACAAGGTAAAGCGCTACTTCGCAAAGAACAACATCACCGTTTATTATATCAACGCTACCAAGATTGCTCAGGAGATCGGTTTGGGCAACCGTACCAACACTATTCTTCAGAGTGCATTCTTCCGTATCACGGGTGTGATACCTGTAGACCTGGCTATCGAGCAGATGAAGAAGTTCATCGTGAAGTCATACGGCAAGAAGGGTGAGGATGTTGTGAACAAGAACTATGCAGCTGTAGACCGTGGTGGTGAATACAAGACACTTGCCATTGATCCTGCATGGGCAAATCTTCCAGATGACGCCAAGGCTGCTAATAATGATCCAGCATTTATCAACGAAGTGGTGCGTCCTATCAACGCACAGGACGGTGACCTGCTTCCAGTTTCTGCCTTCAAGGGCATCGAGGATGGTACCTGGTATTCTGGTACTGCCAAATATGAGAAGCGTGGTGTGGCCAACTTCGTTCCTGTATGGAATTCTGAAAACTGTATTCAGTGTAACAAGTGTGCATTCGTTTGTCCTCACGCAGCTATTCGTCCATTCGTACTCGATGCTGAGGAGCAGAAGGGTGTTGACTTCCCAATGTTGAAGGCAGTAGGCAAGGGCTTCGAGGGCATGACCTTCCGTATTCAGGTAGACGTTCTCGACTGCTTGGCTTGCGGTAACTGTGCTGATGTATGTCCAGGCAAGAAGGGTGAGAAGGCTCTGACAATGGTTCCATTCGATCCAGAAGCAGAAGACATGAAGAAGCAGGCAGCCAACTGGGAATATTGCGTGAAGGAAGTGAAGAGCAAACAGAACTTGGTAGACATCAAGGCTAATCCAAAGAACTCTCAGTTTGCACAGCCTCTCTTTGAGTTCTCAGGCGCTTGCTCTGGTTGCGGTGAGACTCCATACGTGAAGCTCATCAGCCAGTTGTTTGGTGATCGTGAGATCGTAGCCAACGCTACAGGTTGCTCTTCTATCTACTCTGGTTCTGTACCTTCTACTCCTTATACTACTAATGCCGAAGGGCGTGGTCCAGCTTGGGCAAACTCTTTGTTCGAGGATTTCTGCGAGTTCGGTCTGGGTATGACATTGGCTAATGAGAAAATGCATGCTCGTCTGACAGAGACCATGCAGAAGGCCATCGCTGACGAGAAGGTTCCTGCTGAGGCTAAGGAACTCTTTGCACAGTGGATTGAGAATCAGAACGATGCTGAGAAGACTAAGGAGCTCTATAACCAGATTGCTCCAATGGTAGAAGCTAACAAGGATAAGTGCCAGTATTGCGCAACCATCAATGATCTTAAGAATTACCTCATCAAGCGTAGTCAGTGGATTATCGGTGGTGATGGTGCTTCCTATGACATTGGTTACGGTGGTCTCGACCATGTGATTGCATCTGGTAAGGACGTGAACATCCTTGTTATCGATACTGAGGTTTACTCTAACACTGGTGGTCAGTCATCTAAGGCTACTCCTATCGGTGCCATTGCCAAGTTTGCTGCTGCTGGTAAGCGCGTACGCAAGAAAGACCTCGGTCTGATGGCAACTACTTATGGTTATGTATATGTGGCTCAGATTGCAATGGGCGCTGACAATGCTCAGACATTAAAAGCTCTTCGTGAGGCTGAAGCTTATCCAGGCCCATCATTGATCATTGCCTATGCTCCATGTATCAACCATGGTTTGAAGGCTGGTATGGGTAAGAGCCAAGCAGAAGAGGCTAAGGCTGTTGAATGCGGTTACTGGCATCTGTGGCGTTACAATCCTGCATTGGAAGCAGAAGGGAAGAACCCATTCTCATTAGACAGCAAAGAACCTAAATGGGAAGGTTTCAAAGACTTCTTGAAGGGTGAGGTTCGCTATGCTTCTGTAATGAAACAGTATCCAGCAGAGGCTGACGAGTTGTTCCAAGCTGCAGAAGACAATGCAAAGTGGCGTTACAACAGCTACTTGCGTTTGGCCAAGTATCCTTGGGGTACCGCAGAATAAGCAACTCCTTATTAATAATTAAGGCGGAGATTTTTTAGTCTCCGCCTTTTTGTTTACTTACTGCGAATAAAGATTCTTGAGAGATATTCTTGCATATTGATTATTTAAATTCTATATTTGCTCAACAAATAAAGAGTTTATATGTCAAATACATTCGGCAACATATTTCGTCTGACCAGCTTTGGAGAAAGTCATGGTAAAGGTATCGGAGGAGTAATCGATGGATTTCCGGCAGGTATAAAGATTGATTTGGATTTTGTCCAAACAGAACTGAACCGTAGGAAACCAGGACAGTCTTCACTGACTACCGCTCGTCAAGAAGATGATAAAGTAGAGTTTCTTTCTGGTATCTTTGAAGGAATCTCAACAGGTACACCTATCGGTTTCATTGTTTGGAATGAGAATCAGCGGTCTGGTGATTATGATTCTATGAAAGAAATCTATCGGCCCTCTCATGCTGATTTTACCTATCAACAAAAATATGGCATTCGCGACTATCGTGGAGGAGGAAGATCATCTGCGCGTGAAACTATCAGTCGTGTAGTAGCAGGAGCTTTAGCCAAATTAGCATTAGATCAGATAGGAATAAAGGTTTATGCCTATACCTCACAAGTAGGTAACATCAAATTAGAGAAGGACTACACCTTTTATAATATAAACGATATAGAGAAGAATGCCGTACGTTGTCCAGATCTTTCGATAGCTAAAGAAATGGAAACATTAATCTTGAAAACTAAAGAAGAAGGGGATACTATCGGAGGCACTATTACAGGAGTAATCACAGGCTGCCCTATCGGATTGGGAGAACCCGTTTTTGGAAAGTTGCATGCGGCTCTTGCTAATGCCATGCTGAGTATCAACGCTGCCAAAGGTTTCGAATATGGCAGCGGGTTTGACGGTATTGAACAACAAGGTTCGGAACAGAACGATGTCTTTATTACAGATCATGGGGTCATTACCACCCAAACCAACCATTCGGGAGGCATTCAAGGAGGCATCAGCAATGGAAAAGACATATACTTCCGTGTAGCTTTTAAACCTATTGCCACCCTACTTAAAGAACAACAAACAGTAGATACTGAAGGAAAAAAGACTGTTTTAACGGCCAAAGGAAGACATGATCCTTGTGTACTACCACGGGCTGTACCCATCGTAGAGGCGATGGCAGCAATCACTATATTTGACTATTATCTTTTAGCTAAAACTAATCGACTATGATAAAAGAATACATCCAGAAGAATGAATCACGAATGCTCGAAGAGCTTTTTAGTCTAATACGCATACCAAGTATCAGTTCTGAATCTGCACATAAAGCAGACATGATACGCTGTGCAGAACTTTGGAAAGAGCTTTTGTTAAAAGCAGGTGCAGATAATGCCGAGGTGATGCCTACCGATGGAAATCCGATGGTTTATGCAGAAAAGATTATTAATCCTTCCGCCAAAACGGTACTTATATACGGTCACTACGATGTGATGCCTGTGGAACCTTTAGAACTCTGGAAAACAGATCCTTTCGAACCTGTCATCAAGGATGAGCACATCTGGGCACGTGGAGCTGATGATGACAAAGGACAAAGCTTTATACAAGCTAAAGCCTTTGAGTACCTAGCAAAAAATAATTTGCTAACTCACAATATTAAGTTCATCTTAGAAGGTGAAGAGGAAATAGGTTCTCCAAGTCTCGAATCATTCTGCGAAAAGCATAAGGATTTACTTAATGCAGATATAATCTTGGTTTCTGACACCTCTATGCTAAGTGCAGAGTTGCCATCACTAACTACAGGACTGCGTGGCCTATCCTATTGGCAGGTGGAAGTAACTGGGCCAAATCGTGACCTTCATTCTGGACATTTTGGTGGGGCAGTTGCCAATCCAATCAATGTGCTCTGCAAACTTATTGCACAGATGACAGATGAAGACGGCCGTATCACTGTACCGCATTTCTATGATGACGTAGAAGATGTGCCACAGGAAGAACGTGAAATGATTGCACACATTCCTTTCGATCTGGAAAAATACAAGCTTGCCATTGATGTGGCTGATGTATGCGGAGAAAAAGGCTATAGCACATTGGAACGCAATAGTTGCCGTCCATCCTTCGATGTATGTGGCATTTGGGGAGGATATACAGGTGAAGGTGCTAAAACTGTAATTCCAAGTAAGGCATACGCCAAAATCTCTACCCGCTTAGTGCCACACCAAGACAACGAGAAGATTGGAAAACTTATGGCTGACTATCTACAAGAAATTGCGCCAAAGAGTGTGAAAGTAAAAGTAGAGTACCTTCATGGTGGCGAAAGCTATGTCTGCCCTATCTCTTTGCCTGCTTACAAAGCAGCAGAAAAAGGATTTGAAGAAGCTTTTGGAAAACGGCCATTAGCTGTACGTCGTGGAGGAAGTATCCCTATTATAGCCACCTTTGAGAAGGTCTTGGGCATCAAGACCGTCCTTATGGGTTTCGGTTTGGAAAGCAATGCCATCCACTCACCAAATGAAAATATTCCTGTAGAGATGATACGAAAAGGAATCCAAGCTGTGGTGGGATTCCATTTACACTTTGAGGATTGAGAAAAATAGGGCTGCCCCAAAGCAAAGGGGCAGCCCTAACTATATTGTGGTATTATCCACAAATTACTATCAATTTAATTTTATCTTGCATTAGGGAATTCTTTCTCTAACTCTGCACGAACCTGTTCAAACTTCTCCAACTTAGCACGATAGAACTTCTCCACATCGTTCCAATGGTAATATGGGCCCATGTCTGTTTCGATAGGAATAGTACACTCACGCTCATTGAGCATGAACTTGACCAGTATGTCGCCAGTTTTCTTATGCTTATAGAACACTATCTGTATGTTGCTGGCCATTGGGATAAGTTTGTAGTCAGGGTAAACCTCAGCCAACTTAGAAAGATCATCTACAGCAACGCCCCAATTATTGAGTTCCAAAAGACAAGCTAATGGCATGATAATGGTATCATGTCCAAAACGCAAGGTAGCACTCTCTTTACCAGAAGCCAAAGCCACATCAGCAGTGTCGAGAATGTTCTGCAACAGCGGAGCCATGCGATATGGCATCAATCCACGGGTCTCCTTCGCAGGGCCGTATGCCAAATACCAATATAAATTGCCACCTTGGAAGAAATCATAGCACTCTTCTGCCGTGAAATAATCTAGCAGATTAAAGTCGGGCGTAAAGTCCATATCTTGCACACCAGTTGCGACATCAATCAATTGGCGCATCAACGCACTGTCATCCACTACCCAGTTTACATAGTCCTGATCCTTAAACAAGATCTTCATAAGACGATCGGGATTGGTCGTCGTCTTCAATACATTACCTCTCATGGCAGCACTAAACTCAGGTGTACGCATCAACTGATTAAGAACGGGGTCATTGTGATTCATGTAGTACATATCGTGCGGACTGGCCTCATTAGTAAAATGAAGCTTCCCGTTAAGCGACTGTAACTCCATGCACTCATTAACTTTTGAGAGGATGCTACGGATTACTGTTGTAGAGCGAGCATCGATGTCTATCTCTTTAGTGAAAATCTCAGGGAAATTCTGATACATACGACGCCCAATACCACGATGCTGAAGGGCGCCAACCTTGGTCAGGTCTCCATAACGATCTTTGGCAGCATCGTAAATCTTTTCCAATAAACCGAGGATTTTCTCTCCTTCAGCGGTCAACACGCCATCCTCTTTAGCCTTTTGCAATGTCTCGACAGGTTGCTTATAGGCATTTTCGCCTGTTTGATAGCGAGAACCATGACGGGCATAATGGCTCAAATAGAAGGGTTGATAACCCTTAGGAGCAGGCGTAAGCGCCTCAGTTGGCATAGGATACACTGCCATGTTTCCACCAGCTAACTCTTTGTTCTGTCGGATCTCCTCCAACGTGTTTTGGGCACTAAGTCCTAACGTGATGGCACAGAGTGCGATAAATAAAGCAAATCTTCTTTTCATAGCATATATGATTTAATTAATAGTTTCAAACATTAAGCGGAAAGTACAACCAGACTTCCATTCTGAGCATCCATATGCTGTCTTTCCTTTTATTATATGGCCCTTTCCACAAAGCGGACAAGATTTTCCTATTATACTATCATCTGCAGGCAGTTTTGTCAATACACTTCCTTCGCCTTTGTTAGAAGCGATTTTCTTCTCAGAAGTCGTCTTTGCTTTTGGAACAACTGGTTTCTTCAAAACTTTTTTCTTAGCTTCTTCTGGCGTAAGGATGGTGATACGACGGTTACTATTGTCGGTTAATACTGCTTGCACGATTTCTGTTACCATCTGTTTAAGTTCATCTAAAAACTGAGCAGCACTGAAAGTCTTTCGTTCTATCTCACGAAGTTTCTTCTCCCACAAGCCTGTCAGTTCAGCAGATTTCAGCAGTTCTTCACGAATAAGTCCGATGAGTTCCACACCTGTAGGAGTGGCTATCAAACTCTTGCGTTCCTTACGGATATAGTTGCGCTTAAACAATGTCTCAATAATAGCTGCACGTGTAGAAGGTCTGCCTATGCCATTCTCTTTTAAGGCATCACGAAGTTCGTCATTTTCCACCAACTTACCTGCAGTTTCCATGGCTCGAAGCAGAGTAGCTTCTGTATAAGGTTTGGGAGGTTGTGTCCATTTTTCCAAAAGTTCAGGAATATGAGGTCCACTCTCGCCTTTTTTAAATTGAGCAACTGAGAGACTGAGAGATTGAGAGTTATCGTCATCGTCATTTTTCTCCTTAGCATTGTCAATCTCTTGGAATACCACACGCCATCCTGGATCCAAGACTTGACGTCCACTGGTCTTGAATGGAATCTCTTCTACCCTACCTTCTATCGTTGTGGTAGATATCTTACACTCTGGATAAAAAACTGCGATGAAATGGCGCGCCACCAAATCAAAGACTTTCTGCTCAGCGTCTGTGAGATTTACTGGAGGTTGTCCTGTTGGTATGATGGCATGGTGGTCTGTCACCTTCGAATTATCAAACACTTTCTTGGACTTTGGCAGTGGCTTTCCTGCCAAAGGAGTCGTGAATGCTTCATAACCTTTCAATCCTCGAAGGGTGGCAGCACACTTAGGATAGATATCATCACTCAAGAAAGTGGTATCTACACGTGGATAGGTCGTCACCTTCTTCTCATAAAGGCTTTGGATAAGTTTCAATGTTTCATCCGCCGAATAGCCAAACTTACGGTTGCAATCCACTTGCAAGGAGGTTAGATCGTAAAGACGAGGAGGATACTCCTTCCCTGGTTTCTTTGTCACATTGGTGACCTCAAAAGGCAAATCCTTCAAACGCTCCACAAGCATCAGACCATCCTCTTCATTGGCAATAGGTTCCATACCAGGATTCTCTATCTGAGAGATGTCTATAGGCTCGTCACCTTTCTTATTCTTCTCAGCCTCAGCAATGAGTTCTTCATCCGATTTCTTAACCACTGCATTGAAGAGTGTATCTCTAAAAGTGGTCTTGAGCTCCCAATACTGTTTTGGCACAAAGTGGTCTATCTCTTGCTGGCGGTTGACTATCAGTGCCAAAGTTGGAGTTTGCACACGCCCTATGCTTAACACCTGCTTGTTCTGACCGTATTTCATCGTATACAGACGCGTGGCATTCATACCGAGGAGCCAATCTCCGATAGCACGTGATAATCCTGCTTCATAGAGCGATTGATAGTCGCTTGCCTCATGCAAATGCTGAAAGCCTTCTCGGATAGACTCTTCTGTCAAGGATGAAATCCATAGGCGTTTTACGGGACAGGTCGCACCCGCTTTCAACATCACCCAACGCTGTATCAGTTCTCCCTCTTGTCCAGCATCACCGCAATTGATGATCATATCAGCTTTCTGCATCAAGCCTTCGATGATATGGAATTGCTTCTCATAAGTAGCGTTATGCTCTATGAGCTTAATACCGAAACGAGGTGGAATCATTGGCAAGGATGCCAGACTCCACGCCTTCCATTGCGGAGCATACTCATGCGGTTCCTTGAGCATACACAGATGTCCGAAGGTCCACGTCACTTGGTAACCGTTTCCCTCGATATATCCGTCCTTACGCTCACGTGCTCCCAACACCTCAGCAATATCCCGTGCCACTGATGGTTTTTCGGCAATGCAAACTATCATAAAAACTTATTTAGTTCAACAAAGATAATACTTTTTTACAACTAAGCAAAAAACTACCGCACCCACTTTCCTTGCTTCATTACACGTTTTAACGTCAGATTTTGATCAAAGACAATAAGATCTGCCATATAACCAGCCTCCAAAGTGCCATTCTGATGATCTATGCCTAGCACATGCGCTGGACGAAGCGAAGCCATGTCAAGAGCCTCTGCCAAAGGGATTCCCACATGCTCCACACAGTTGCGAACTGCTTGCCACATGCTCAATGCTGAGCCACAAAGCACCTTGTCACCACTAGCTGTGGAACGGACAAAGCAGGTGTGACCTTCGTCATAGTCTACCCCCATCTCTGGACATTGAGTGAAAGCATCTGTAAACAAGTAAAGCGACTTAGGCATGATGTCATAGGCCATGAGCACCATAGGATATGCCACGTGTACGCCATCTACGATGAGCCCCGTCAGTGGTTTCAGATGGAAGATGGCTGGGATGTGTCCAGGGTTGCGATGGTGCATGGGCGGCAT
>JAEEGG010006276.1_pt1 | contig 27905 bp, 21 predicted proteins | sample 9134161 | NCBI WGS metagenome assembly JAEEGG01 (sample SAMN16246543, study PRJNA631951) | gut metagenome | biome: gut microbiome; feature: rumen; material: CR-attached | host: Bos | place: Iran: Karaj | collected 2018-10 | reverse complement strand
CAGCGAAGAGTGGGCTGCAAAGAAGTGGCAGCGAAGGAGTGGCAGCAAAGAACATTACTGACATTACAGACCCCACCCCTGCCCCTCCCCTTGAAGGGAGGGGATGGCTGCGCATAAATCCTTTCTGTAAAGGGTCAACTGCTATATCATTGCCTTAACAATAGCAATCTGCGTTTTGTTAAGCTTTACAGATGCATTTGCAGGTGCATCTCTACAGGCAGCTTCAGCAGTCCTGGATTACGGAAGCAAAGGCGGTCGTCATGGTAGTGAGGCTTGAAGTTCTTCGATTTTCTTGTCCTACTCTGCGAGTTGCTGGCACCACTGAACAAGCGGATTTTTCCCGGACGTTGGTGCAAGGCAGATGGCTTATTTCAGAAACTCTTCCAGTTCTTCTCGGTGGTGTCCGGGAAGGATGATGTGGTGATTGCCTATGGGAGCATTGAGGAAATAGGATGCCTGCGAGCGGTCGGTGAGTTGTATGACCTGCTGCGTGCGGCACATGTTGGGCTTGGCAAGACTCCTCACCAGATGTCCCTCAGCAATGAAATGGCGCTTCAGGTCGCCTGAGACCTTGAACACGGTGACAGGGCCTTCCTTCATAAAGCCTCTGACGCCTGTGCCTAAGCCCGACTCGAAGTGGGTGTCCAGCTCATAGCGCTCCACCATGTTCAGGGGGATCGTGCAATGGGCAAAGAGCAGCTCGCCCGTCTCAGGATGGATGGTGGCGGGATTGGCCTGAAAGCCTGAGACGTTGAACAGCGCACGCACAATGGCCATGGAGAGCATGGCAGGCACATCGCCCTCACACCCTGCCACATAGCCCGCAGCATTGAGGCGCGCCAAGGGCAGACAGCCCGTGTCGTGCAGACGGCCGATGAGGTCGAAGCAGCGCAGGGTGAACCCTTGCAGCTGATGGGCTTCCATGATTGTCTTCAAGGCGGCATAGATGCTGTTGTCGCCGGGCATAGCATTGAACAGTTCCTGCATGGCGATGTCGACAAGACTGATGCCAAGGCGCTGCTTCACCACTTCGCGGTCGGCATGGCTGGCAATGAGCCAGTCGGAAGGCTCGCCTATGATGCCCAGACGGCAGCCGTTGAGCCGCCGCCTGGCCTCACCCACCTGTTCGAGCAGGTGCAGGCGACGGTTCACGTATTCCTCATCGCCATGAATAATCTCGCCACTCACGTGATGCTGCTGCAGATAGGACAGGATCTCCATCGAAGCGGCCAGCGAATTGCTGTTGCCAGAAGCCAGCAGACAGACGGGACGGGTGCTGCGCTGGAGCAGGGAGGGCAGCAGCTGCTGGAAAATGCCCTCTGTGCCGCCTGTGCAGACATAGATGACATCGAGGGCATGGGTGCCATAGTCGGAAAAATCAGAATTCCTCAGCACATAATCCAGACGGACAGTGCTGAGGAATTCTTGTGTAAGCATCTTCACCTGCTCGGCGTTGTGCAGAACCGAAGCAAGGGTGTAAACAGCTGTCTTGCTCATGACGGTGTGCTATGAGAGGAATCCAAGCAGTGCACCGGCAGCGACAGCCGATCCGATGACACCGGCCACGTTGGGTCCCATGGCATGCATCAGCAAGAAGTTATGACGGTCGTACTCCAAGCCCATGTTGTGGCTGATGCGGGCTGCCATAGGCACGGCGCTGACACCGGCATTGCCGATGAGCGGGTTGATTTTCTTGTCCTTCGGCAGGAACAGGTTCATCACCTTGACGAAGCACACACCCGAGGCCGAAGCGATGGCGAAGGCGAAGGCGCCGATGGCAAAGATGAACACGGTGTTGAGCGTGAGGAACTCGGAGGCCTGCGTGGAGCAGCCCACGGTGAGACCCAGCAGCACCACGACAATGTCGTTCAAAGCATTGCCGGCCGTCTTGGCCAGACGGGTGGTCTTGCCGCTCTCTTTCAGCAGGTTGCCGAAGAACAGCATACCCAGCAAGGGCAGAGCCGACGGCACGATGAAGGTGGTGATGAGCAGTCCGATGATGGGGAAGAGAATGCGCTCCGTCTGGCTGACCTCACGTCCCGGCTTCATCTTGATGACGCGTTCCTTCTTGGTGGTGAGCAGGCGCATGATGGGCGGCTGGATGAGCGGCACCAGGGCCATATAAGAGTAGGCGCACACGGCGATGGCACCCATGAGGTTGGGGCTCAGCTTTGAACTGAGGAAGATGGCTGTGGGGCCGTCAGCACCGCCAATAATGGCAATACCTGCTGCCTGGTTGGGCTCGAAGCCCAAGGCGAGGGCTATCATATAAGCGCCGAAGATGCCAAACTGTGCGGCAGCGCCAATGAGCATCAGCTTCGGATTGGCCAGCAGGGCCGAGAAGTCGGTCATGGCACCGATGCCGAGGAAAATGAGCGGCGGATACCAGCCCTGACGCACTCCCTGATAGAAGATGTTGAGCACGGAGTTGTCCTCATAGAGGCCTATCTCCAGCCCTGCGTCGCTGCGGAAGGGGATGTTGCCAAGGATAATGCCAAGGCCGATGGGCACAAGGAGCAGCGGTTCGAAGTCCTTCTTGATGGCAAGATAGATGAAAAGGGCTCCCACCACTATCATGATGATATTCCCCGCCGTGGCATTGGCAAAGCCGGTGTAGGTGAGGAACTCGTTGAAGTTTTCTGCTATGAAGTCGAACATATTTTTTTTAGGAGTTAGAAGGATTAAAAAGAAGTAAAAAAAAGGGATTGTGACTTCTCTAACTACTTATGCGCTAACCAATGGTCAAGAGCACGGCGCCTTCCATGACGGTTTCACCCTGCTTGACCAAGATGGACGTCACTTGACCGGCGTATTCAGACTCGATGTTGTTCTGCATCTTCATGGCCTCAAGCACCAAGACGGTGTCGCCAACATTGACCTGCTGTCCCACCTGCACCTTCACCTCGGTGATAGTGCCGGGCAGCGGCGCCTTCAGCTGGTTGCCGGCGCCAGCAGGCTGAACGGCGGGCTGGGCAGCGGGTTGCGGGGCTGCCTTGGCAGCTGCAGGAGCGGCAGCAGCCGGTGTTACCACAGCGGCCTGTGGCCGGGCGGCGGCCAAAGCGGGATGCTTGGCAGCATTGATGGGTTTCTGCATCTCAATCTCAAAGGGAATGCCGTTGACATTGACTTTGGCTATCTTGCCTTCTACTGCGGCGATTTCTACTTCGTAGTCAACGCCTTTTACTTTATATTGGTATTTTTTCATGGCTTTTTGTTGTTGTTAGGACTTATAGGTCTTATAGGTCTTATGGGACTTATAGGACTTATAAGACTTATAAGACTTATGGGTTAATGTAGTTCGGGGGCTTTGGGGATAGATGGCGCGTTGTGGTCAGAGGGTCGGAAGGGGTCGTGCCAGTGAGTCATCTGGCTGTACTCGTCGTCCCAGTCAGTGTCTTTCGACTTGATGGTGATGACACCGCTCTCCACATCGTGCACGTCGTCTTCATACTGACGCAGGGCCAAACCAATGACGGCCATGTAGACCTCCATGTCGATGCCCTTCATCTCAAGGCCTTCCTGCATGATGTTGCCCGTCTTATGGGCCATCTCAACGGTCTTCTCTACCGTCTTTGTGATGGGCTTGATGGGCTGGGTGTTGGCCACCTTCTTCGCCGTGTCAACATGGCGCATCACCATGCCGAAGACAGAGAAGAACAGCCAAAGCAACGCCAGACAGAGGAACACGATGCCCATAGCCATGATGGCCATGGCAAAGCCGTAGGGGTCACGCTCCTTGAATTTGTCTACGCCAGTCTGCTTCTTTGCTCCGGCAGCATTCTCAATGCCTGGCGTAGACTTCAGTGGTTCTACCACTGCCCAAGTCTTGGCATCCTGTCGGGCATAAGAATAGTCAGTCGTTAAGGCGGGAACGCTGACAGAGTCAATCAGTTCCACACCATTGCCGTTGTAGAGAGCTATCCACACCTCGCCCGAGTCGGGAACCTGCACGTCGAGATGAAGTTTGCCCTGAGTAGGATTGCTGTTGCAGAAGAGCAACAGATGCTGGCGTGCTCCCATGGCGGTGCGCTCGTCGCCACTGGGAATCATGCTCATCAGGCTGATGCGCTCGGGGGCACTGAGGCTCTCGTCAAGCACCTTTCTGTTGGTTGTGATGAACATGCCGCGCACGTTGTAGGTGGAGAATGATGTGTTCTCCAACTCTATCCAAGCCTTGCGCTGGCCAAATTCATCCACGATGCTTGAAGTGTTGCCTGTCAGCACCTCGCTGATGACGATATTCTTGGCTCCCTGGCCCATCACCGTCTGCGAGGCTGTCAGCAGCAACGCTCCAATCAGTAGTTTTAAGTGATTCATTATGGTTACGTGTATTATTATAATAATGTATGTTTATTGACAGAAGAAGAGCACAACGAGCTGTGCCGTCAAGATGCGCAGGAACATCGACAGCGGATAGACCGTCGAGTAGCCTACGGCAGGTGCCTCCTTCGAGCAGATGCTATTGCTGTAGGCCAAAGCGGGCGGGTCGGTGTAAGTACCTGACACCATGCCTGCTATGGTGAAGTAGTTGAACTTAAATTTCATGCGGGCAATGGGGCCTACAATCAGGATGGGGATGATGGTGATGAGGAAGCCTGCCAAGACATAGAGCATACCGTCGCCCTCGACCACCGTGTTGTAGAATCCGGCTCCTGCCTTGATGCCCACCGATGCCAGGAAGAGCACGAGACCTATCTCGCGCAGCATCATGTTGGCCGATGTGGTGGTATAGGTGACGAGCTTGATCTTGTAGCCATAGCGTCCGATGAGGATGGCGATGATCAGCGGACCGCCAGCAATGCCCAGCTTCAGGGGCACCGGCATGCCGGGAATGGCGATGGGCAGCGAGCCGAAGACGATGCCCATGATGATGCCCACGAAGATGGTGGCAATGTTGGGCGCATCGAGGCGCTTGACGCTGTTGCCCATCTTGTTGGCCACACGGTCGACGGCATCCTCGGGACCAACGACCATGATGCGGTCGCCTACCTGCAGGGGAAGCGACGGCGAGGCAAACAGCTCCATGCCGTGACGGGTGACGCGGGTGACATTCACGCCGTAGACACTCGAGAAGTGCATCTGTCCGAAGGACTTGCCGTTGATGTGAGGATTGGTCACGACCACACGCTTCGACACCAGCGGCTGATCTTGCTGCTCGAAGTCGATGTCGAGCTTCGGACCAATGAAGGCCATGATGGCCTCCTGGTCGGCCTCGGCACAGACAATGAGCATCTGGTCGCCTAAGTGGAACACGGTGTTGCGGTTGGGGATGGACAGCTCGCCCTCGTGCACCAGGCGGGACACCACGAAGTCGCGGTTCAGAAAGTCGTGAACCTGCAGCAACGTCTTGCCCTCCAAGTATTTGTTCGTCACCTCCAAGTGCATCTTGTAAGGCTTCTGCTTGGCATTGGCTCCCTCGCGTGCCGTCAGTTCCTCTTCCTCTTTTTCCAGCTTGATCTTGCAGATGATGCGGATGAGGATGATGGCGCCGATGATGCCTAACACACCTAAGGGATAGGCGCAGGCGTAGGCAGAAGCAATCTGCGGAGCGTTGTCACCGTAGACAGAGCCTAAAGCCTCGTTGGCGGCACCGAGGCCCGGGGTGTTGGTGACGGCTCCATAGAGCGTACCCACCATCATGGGCAGGGTGGTATTGTCGGAGGTATCGAAGAATATGAAATAGCAGCCGAACATCACGAGAATGTTAAGCAATATCATAGTGGCCGCCAGTCCGTTGAGCTTGATGCCGGCCGTGCCGAAACTCTCGAAGAAGCCCGGTCCCACCTGCAAGCCTATCATAAAGACGAAGAGGATGAGACCGAAGTCCTGCACGAATGTCAGGATGTCGACAGGTGCCGTAAAGCCTATGTGTCCGGCCACGATGCCGGCGAAAAGCACAAAGGTGACGCCTAAAGACACGCCTGCCACCTTGATCTTGCCTAAATAGACACCGATGGCGATGACGACGGCGTAGAGCAGGGCGATATGCGCCACCGACTCACTGTTGGTGAATAGTTGTGTGAGCCACTCCATAGCTTATTTCTTAAGGGCTGCGATATTCTGTTTCAAAGTAGCAATCTTCTCCTCGGCATCGCTCTGCTTCTTGCGCTCCATGGCCACCACAGCCTCGGGGGCGTTCTGCACAAAGCGCTCGTTGGAGAGCTTCTTCATCACACCGGCCAGGAATCCTTCCAAATGCTGCAGCTGAGCCTCCATCTTCTCAATCTCGGCCTTCACGTCGATGAGACTGCCAAGGGGCACTGCATACTCGTCGGTGTCAACCATGAAGGTGCTGGCCATCGAGTCTTTCGTCTCCACCACGCTGATGGTCTTCACATTGGCCATCTTCATCACGATGTCGTTGTAAGCCTCATAGCGGTTCTGGGCCACCACCTGCAGGTCCATCTGCTCCTTGGGGACGATGTTCTTCTGGCTGCGGACGGTGCGGACGCCAGAGACAATCAGCTTCACCTGCTCGATGTCGGCGATGAGCTTCGCATCCTCAGCTGTCAGGCTGTCAACCACCAGCTGGTCGCGCATGATGCTCTCGCCGGGCTGACGGTCGTAGAGGGCCTGCCACAGCTCCTCGGTGATGAACGGCATGAAGGGATGCAGCATCTTGAGCAGCGTCTCGAAGAAACGCAGCGTGGCGTCGTAGGTCTCGCGGTCGATGGGCTGCTGCTTGCCGTCGATGTATGCGGGCTTCACCATCTCTAAGTACCACTGCGAGAACTCGTCCCAGAACAGTTTGTAGACGGTCATCAGGGCATCGTTGATGCGGTACTTCGAGAAGTGGTCTTTCAGTTCCTCGTTGGCCTGCTTCAGCTTGGCGTCCATCCAGGCGACGGCGGTTTTGTTGGCGGGAGAACTGCCCACCGCACTGTCACTGACTTGCCAGCCCTTGACCAGACGGAAAGCATTCCAAATCTTATTGTTGAAGTTGCGGCCCTGTTCGCAGAGAGCCTCGTCGAAGAGGATGTCGTTGCCGGCAGGAGCCGAGAGCATCATGCCCATGCGCACGCCGTCGGCACCGAAGGTGTCCATCAGCATGATGGGGTCGGGCGAGTTTCCGAGCTGCTTCGACATCTTGCGTCCCTGCTTGTCACGCACGATACCTGTAAAATAAACATTCTTGAACGGTATCTTGCCAATGTACTCCTCGCCAGCCATGATCATGCGGGCAACCCAGAAGAAGATGATATCTGGGCCAGTAACGAGGTCGTTGGTGGGATAGTAATAGTTGATTTCCTCATTGCCGGGATTGTTGATGCCGTCGAACAGCGAGATAGGCCACAGCCATGAGCTGAACCAAGTGTCCAGCGCATCCTCATCCTGATGTAAATCGCTCAGCTGCAGACTGCTGTTGCCACTTTCTTTACGTGCCAGTTCAAGTGCTTCCTCAGCCGTCTCGGCGACGACGAACTTCTCCTCGGCGGCAGCATCGCTCGACGCACTGGGGTAATAGTAAGCGGGGATGCGGTGTCCCCACCACAGCTGGCGAGAAATGCACCAGTCCTGTATGTTCTCCAACCAGTTACGATAGGTGGTGACGTATTTCTCCGGATAGAACTTCAACTCGCCACTGAGCACTGGAGGCAGGGCAATGTCGGCAAAATGCTTCATGCGGAGAAACCACTGTAGCGAAAGACGAGGCTCGATGGCCGTATCGGGGTTGCGCTGTGAGTAGCCCACCTTGTTGGTGTAGTCCTCCACCTTTTCCATCAGACCGGCAGCCTCCAGGTCTTTGGCAATCTGCTTGCGGCACTCGAAGCGATCCATGCCGACGTAGATGGGCGACTGGTTGCTGATGGTGCCGTCAGGGTTGAAGATGTCGATGGTCTCCAGATTGTGGGTCTTGCCCAGCATGTTATCGTTCTTGTCGTGGGCGGGCGTCACTTTCAGACAGCCCGTGCCGAACTCCACTTCCACGTAGCGGTCTTCGATAACGGGAATCTCACGATTCACCAGCGGCACTATAACCCTCTGTCCCTTAAGCCATTGATTCTTCGGGTCTTTAGGATTGATACACATGGCCGTATCGCCCATGATGGTCTCAGGACGTGTGGTAGCCACGACAGCGTAGTAGCCTTTCTCGTCCTTGTGAATGACATTGCCTTCCTCGGCAGCGGTAGCACTTACCATAGGACTGCCAGCCACATAATATTTCAGATAATAGAGCTTCGACTGCTCCTCCTTGTGCTCCACCTCCTCGTCGCTGAGTGCGGTGAGGGCCTTCGGATCCCAGTTCACCATGCGCAGGCCGCGGTAGATGTAGCCTTTGCGATAAAGGTCGACAAAGACCTTGATGACGCTCTTGGAACGTAGCTCGTCCATCGTGAAGGCGGTGCGGTCCCAGTCGCAGGAGGCACCCAGACGGCGCAGCTGCTTCAGGATGATGCCGCCATGCTCGTGCGTCCAGTCCCAGGCATGGTCGAGGAACTGCTCACGGGTCAGGTCGTGCTTCTTGATGCCCTGTTCAGCCAACTTGTTCACCACCTTCGACTCGGTGGCGATGGAGGCATGGTCGGTGCCGGGCACCCACAGCGCGTTCTTGCCCTCCATGCGGGCACGGCGAACCAGAATGTCCTGGATGGTGTTGTTGAGCATGTGGCCCATGTGAAGCACTCCCGTCACATTGGGCGGCGGAATGACAATTGTATAAGGTTCTCTACTGTCTGGCTTGCTGGCAAACAATTTGTTGTCAAGCCAATACTGATACCACTTACCCTCGACTTCGCGAGGGTCGTATTTGCTACCAATTTCCATAATAAAAAAAAGCTTTCTCCACTTTGGCTGCAAAATTACAAAAAAAAGGAAAAACAGAAGAGTGAAAAGCAAATTATTTATTGTGGCTTTTGTTTTTTTTACTTTTCGGCATCCACCTCGTAAAACTCAGTATTCATCGCTGCCCAAATAGCCTGCATGTGTTCGTCGGCAATCCGTTTTTGCCATTTCAAAGCTGTCCGTAATTTTTCTTTACATTACGGACTGTTCGTCCGAAGCCTTCGGACAGACAGTCCGAAGCCTTCGGACAACGAGTCCGAAGCCTTCGGACAAAGCGTCCGAAGCCTTCGGACTTTTTTGGGGAAACCAGACAGGGATGTGAAGCCTTTCCCAATTCGTGAGATTTGCCTTCATTCGTTGTTGAAGAAAAAAGGGTGGGGCAGTTGAGGATGGTTAAACTTTTTCGCGGGTAGAATAAGAAAAACGAAGGAATTGTTGGGCGTATGAGAATAATTTCGTATTTTTGCACGAAAATTAGATAACGAAGATGAAACACCCATTACGTAGCAGCGTATGCACCGAGGGCCGCCGCATGGCCGGCGCCCGCGCCCTGTGGGTAGCCACGGGCATGAAGCATGAACAGTTTGGCAAGCCTATCATTGCCATCGTCAACTCGTTTACCCAGTTTGTGCCGGGCCACACGCACCTGCATGAGATAGGGCAGATAGTGAGAGAAGAAATAGCGCAGCTGGGTTGCTATGCTGCCGAGTTCAACACCATTGCCATCGACGACGGCATCGCCATGGGCCACGACGGGATGCTCTACTCGCTGCCCTCGCGCGACATCATAGCCGACTCGGTGGAATACATGGTCAACGCGCATAAGGCCGACGCCATGATTTGCATCTCTAACTGTGACAAGGTGACGCCGGGTATGCTGATGGCTGCCATGCGCCTGAACATCCCTGCCGTCTTTGTCAGCGGCGGCCCGATGGAGGCCGGCAAGTGGCGCGGCGAGAACGCCGACCTCATCACGGCGATGGTGAAAGGCGCCGACCCCTCAGTCAGTGACGAGGAGATAAAGGAGATTGAGCAGTGCGCCTGTCCGGGCTGCGGATCGTGCAGCGGCATGTTCACTGCCAACTCCATGAACTCGCTGACGGAGGCCATCGGACTCTCGCTGCCCGGCAACGGCACCATCGTGGCTACCCATGTCAATCGTGTGCAGCTCTTCAGGGACGCTGCCAAGCTCATCGTGAAGAACGCTCTGGCCTACTATGAGGACGGTGACGAAAGTGTGCTGCCCCGCTCTATCGCTACGCGCCAGGCCTTCCTCAACGCCATGTCGCTCGACATTGCCATGGGCGGCTCCACCAACACCGTGCTCCACCTCTTAGCCGTGGCACAGGAGGCAGGCGTCGACTTCACCATGAAGGACATCGATGCCCTGTCGCGCAAGGTGCCCTGCCTCTGCAAACTGGCTCCCAATACACAGAAATACAGCGTGCAGGAGTGCAACCGCGCGGGCGGCATCCTTGGCATCCTGCGCGAGCTGGACAAGGGCGGCCTCATTGACGGCACGGCAAAGCGTGTAGACGGCATGACGCTGAAAGACGCTATGATGAAGTATTCGCTGGTAGAGCCTGCTTGCTTATTCCGCGGCTTTGACGACGATGCCCTGCGTATCTATCTAAGTGCGCCCGGTGGAAAGTTCTCAACCCAAATGGGCTCGCAGTCGGAAAGATGGGAGATGCTCGATGATAACCGCGCGAACGGTTGCATACGCGACATTGAGCACGCCTACACCAAGGACGGCGGACTGGCTGTGCTCTTCGGCAACATTGCCCAGGACGGCTGTGTGGTGAAGACTGCCGGCGTAGACGAGAGCCTGTGGCACTTCGAAGGCCCCGCCGTGGTGTTCGACTCGCAGGAAGACGCCTGCGAGGGCATCCTCGGCGGAAAGGTGAAGAAAGGCGACTGCGTGGTTATCACCCATGAGGGACCGAAGGGCGGACCGGGCATGCAGGAGATGCTCTATCCCACATCTTATATAAAGAGTATGCACCTGGGGCGTGAGTGCGCCCTCATCACCGACGGACGCTTCAGCGGCGGCACCAGCGGCCTGAGCATCGGACACATCTCGCCCGAGGCGGCCAATGGCGGCAACATCGGCAAGCTGAAGGACGGCGACATCATCGTCATCGACATACCATCGCGCAGCATCAACGTGAAGCTGAGCGACGAGGAGCTGGCCGCACGCCCACAGCAGCCACTGAAGCGCAATCGCGTGGTGTCGAAAGCCCTGCGAGCCTACGCTCAGAGCGTCAGCTCGGCCGACAAGGGCGGTGTGAGAATCATTGAAGGTTGACAGTAGAGGACTGAAAGTTAAAGGTAGATTGTTCATGAAGAAGCTGATAGCTATACTGAGCCTGGCCTGTGCCTCATGGAGCGCTGCCACTGCCGGTGAAGACCCGAAGCTGACGGGAACGGTCATCGGCACCGCTGAGTCGGTGAACTATTCCACGGGAAACCTGTCAACGACGGTGAACACTTGCAAGGATGCCTTCGACGGCAACCTGCAGACCTATTTCGCATCGTGGGAGCGCAGCTACACCTGGGCCGGCCTTGACCTGGGCGAGCCGCACGTCATCACCCGTGTGGGATGGTCGCCGCGCAACGACAGCCATGGCGAGGCGCGCGTGCAGCTGGGCGTGTTTGAAGGCGCCAACAGCCCCGATTTCATGGACGCCCTGCCACTCTATGTCATCAGCGAGCGAGGCACCATAGGCACCGTCTCACATGCCGACGTCGACTGCTCGAAGGGCTTCCGCTATGTGCGCTATGTCGGCCCCAACGATGCCCGCTGCAACATTGCAGAGCTGGAGTTCTACGGCCACAAGGGCGAGGGCGACGAGTCGCACCTCTACAGGGTGACCAACCTGCCCACCGTCAGCATCCATACCCTGAACGGCGAGATACCCTACGACAAAGAGCATCAGATAGTGTCGCAGCTGACCATCATCTCCGACGACGGCCTGCTGTCAGAGCCGGGCACGACACGCGAGCGCGGCAATGCCTCGCGCGGATTCCCCAAGAAGCCCTGGCGCATCAAGTTCGACAAGAAGCAGCGCGTGCTCGATGCCCCCGGAAAAGCCAAGAAATGGACACTCATCAACAACTACGGCGACAAGACGCTGATGCGTAACCTGCTGGCATTTGAGCTGAGCCGTCGCTTGGGGATGCCCTATACACCCTACGGCACTTCCGTCGACGTGCTGCTCAATGGCGAGTACAAAGGATGCTACCAGCTGTGCGACCAGGTGGAGGTGAACAGCAACCGTGTGGACATCGAGGAGATGACGCCGGAGGACAACGCCGGAGTGGCACTCACCGGAGGGTATCTCATCGAGATCGACGCTTATGCCAATCAGGAGACATCCTATTTCTATTCAAACAAAGGCAACCCCGTCACCATCAAGTCGCCCGACGAGGAGTCTATCACCACCCAGCAGTTTACTTACATCCAGCAGCGGTTCAACACGATGGAGAACAACTGGAAAACCTACTTGGACAAGAACACCTTTCTCCGCCATTTCCTCGTGGGAGAACTCTCGGGAAATACCGATACCTACTGGAGCGTGTTCATGTACAAGCAGCGCGACGACCAGATGTTCTACACAGGACCGGTGTGGGACTTTGACCTGGCTTTCGAGAACGACAACCGCACCTATCCCGTCAACAGCAAGTCAGACTACATCTATCGAAGCGGCGGCAGCTGTGCCGGCAACATGAAGACGTTTGTCGACAATATCGTCATCAGGAATGCATCAGCACGAGCACAGCTCCTGGAAATATGGGACGAGGCACGGCAGGGCGGACTCAACGAGGAGAGCATGGTGGCGTTCATCGACAGCTTGGAGCTGGCCCTGCAGCAGTCGCAGCAGCTGAACTTCGTGCGCTGGCCCATCATGAATACTTACGTCCACCAGAATCCGGTGCTCTGGGGCAGCTATCAGGCTGAGGTGCAGAACGTGCGGCGCTTCATGAAGGAGCGCATCGCATGGATGGACAAACGGCTGGGCTACAGCTTCGTGCCCAGCAGCATCACCGGCCTGCACATCGACTACAGCCAGCCCTATCAGGTATTCAGCCTGCAGGGCAAGGCCTGCGGCAACCGTCTGGAAGGCCTGTCGCCAGGCATCTATGTCGTCCGCCAGGGACGAGCCGTCAGAAAAGTAACAATCGACAAGCATTAGGACGGCGAAAGAACAATCTAAAAACAGAAACTATATGGCTATACTATCCAACGATCAGAGAATAGGAAACTATGAGGTGAAACGTCTCATCAAGGAGAATAACTACTGCGAGACATATAAGGTGGAGGACGAAAAGGGAGAGGCATTCTTCCTGAAACTCTTCGTCCTTAAGAATACGCCTGAGAAAATGCTCAATGCTGAAAACAGAGTCACCAGCATTGAGATAATGTCAAAGCTGCGCCATAAGAACATCGCTACTTATGTGGAGCAGGGTATGTATCAGAGTGACGACGTCGGCGATTGTCAATATGTAGTTACCAATTACTTTAGCGGCGAACTGCTGGCTGACAAGCTGATGCGTGAAGGCTGCTTGAAGGTTGAAGAGTCGGTCAGGATAGTGAAAGAAGTGCTTGAAGGACTGAAGTTCATGCATGAACACCACTTCTTCCATAACGACATCACCCCACGTAATATCATGCTGTCGGCACGGACGGGCGGAACAGCCGAACTGATAGACCTGAGCCATGTCTCAAAGTACGTCGGAGGTTCACCGTCGTTTGATACCTCCGACTTAGACGAACGCTATCAGTCGAATACCACGTTTGCGGGCATGTACAACAACGCTACCGACCTCTTCTCGGTCGTCGCGATCTTCTACACCATGCTGACCAATCGCGTGCCCTGGGACATCACCTTCCCCGAAGGCGCTACCCGAAAGGAACGTATAAAGATAGTAAAGGAGGCACGTAAGAATCCCCTCAGTCTTGATGACCTCACGATAGAAGAGGGCTATAAGCATATCCTCATGAAGGGATTGGGCATCAATGGGGTTTGCAAGTATGCTGATGCCGAACTGCTCATCGACATTTTACAGAACCCTGATAAGAATAATGAGCTGGAGCAGCCAAGGCATGAGGAGCGTCACCAACGCTCAGGAACAGGCGGCACCTATGGTGAACAGGAGACCCAGGCGGACGTGGAAATACAGAAAGGCAAGGGTCGTGGCTTTGAGGACATTGCAGGCATGAACCAGCTGAAGCAGTTGTTGACGCGGAAGGTCATCTTTATCTTGAAGGACAAGGAGAAAGCAGCCAAATACAAGCTGCTGCCGCCTAACGGCATGCTCTTCTACGGACCTCCAGGATGTGGCAAGAGCTTCTTTGCTGAGAAGTTTGCTGAAGAGACGGGCTTCAACTTCATCCTTGTGAAGTCCAGCGACCTGGGCAGCATCTATGTGCATGGAGCACAGGGGAAGATAGCCGACCTCTTCAAGAAGGCGGAGGCCAACGCACCGACCATTATCTGCTTCGACGAGTTCGATGCCTTTGTGCCCAATCGTTCCAACAGGGGCGCGGAGCACCAGGCTGGCGAGGTGAACGAGTTCCTCAGTCAGCTCAACAACTGTGCCCAGCGCGGCATCTTCGTCATTGCCACCAGCAACCGTCCGGACATGATTGACCCAGCCGTGCTGCGTACCGGGCGCATCGACAAGATGGTGTATATACCCATGCCCGATGGCGAAGCCCGCAGGGAGATGTTCAAGCTGCACCTCAGCGGCAGACCCTGTGAGGATATCGATGCAGAGAAACTGGCTGCGATGACCGATGGCTATATAGCCAGTGACATTGCCTATATCGTCAACGATGCAGCAATGGGGGCCGCCTTCAGCGATGTACCCATCTCGCAGCAGCTCTTGGAGGAAACCATAGAGAGCATCCGCCCCTCCATCAGCAAGGAGGTCATCAGAAGCTACGAGATTCTTCATCAGAAGATGGAAGATACGGAGAACAGAAACCAACGGCCTAAGATAGGCTTTATACAATAATTATCTAATAAACAATAATCATTTAACCCCAAAAACTAAGTATTATGAACCTAAAAGAATTGATGATGCAGTATCTTCGGGAAGAAGGATACTGCCCCAAGGAAGATGAGTATAGCATTGACTTCAAGTGCGAAGGACTAGGCTTTGCCTTCCTCTATGACGAAGACGATGACCAGTTTTTCCGCCTGATGATGCCCAACATCTTCGAGGTGACCGACGAGAACCGTGATGAGGTGCTGCGCGCGCTCAACGAGACGAACAACAGGGTCAAGGTGGCCAAGCTCTATACACCCATTCCCTCGTCTGTCTGGGCAGCCTTCGAGGTGCTCGTCGACAGTACGCCTGTCCTTGACGACATCGTGCCCCGTGCCCTCGCCACGCTTCGCGGTGCCCGGATGGCTTTCTACGAGGCCATACAGAACGGCTGACCTTATTCCTTCGTAGAATGTTCAAGGTCATTATCTCCAGCAGCATCCATCACCGCATCGTCAGTGCGGGAAAGGATGCTGCACAGAGATATTTGTAATAATGTACGCGCGAGGGCGGTCTTTGGCTTCATGTTACAGCAAAAACATTTGCGAAAAATGGTTTTTCTGCAAATGCCTCTTTTTGTGCGTTTTAGCGTTTTTGAGGCTTTGGGGCCTCTCGTGTTTTTTTCGCAAATGCTTTTTTTCGGCGAAAAGCTTGCGACATTTGCGAAAAATGACTATCTTTGCACATGGTAAAATAGCGGTTTTGCGAGGGCATTTTTCGCAAATGCCCGATTCTGGAGATGAGGGCAAATCATTTGCGAAAAATTTGGGAGCGTATTTGGCTGACAATCAGTGGTGTTTGCCTTCTCGGAGCCTCAAAACCCCGACATTTGACATCAAAAAATGATGGCATTTGCGAAATTTTGGCACACTGAGGCCTAAGTGGTTGGAAGGCAAAGGGATGAAGAAAAGACAAGAAAGAACGGATTTTTCAGATTACTAATAAATAGGACTATTTTGGCGACATTCCATTAGAACAAGGATTAAGACAGACACCAGTCCGTTGCGCTCAAGCAAGATAGATTTTGGCGACATTCCATTAGAACAAGGATTAAGACCGCTTGAACTGCTCAACTGTCAAAGTCTCGATGAAATTTTGGCGACATTCCATTAGAACAAGGATTAAGACTCAGTACCTTCATAGGTTTTGGTCTCTGACTGCATTTTGGCGACATTCCATTAGAACAAGGATTAAGACGCGCACAGCACTTTGATACGCTCTGTTGCAGCCAATTTTGGCGACATTCCATTAGAACAAGGATTAAGACTTTCTCTGTCAGCAGGACACCGTCCTTAAACAGAATTTTAGCGACATTCCATTAGAACAAGGATTAAGACTCGATGTCTTTGGTCTGCACAGTGACATCCATCAATTTTGGCGACATTCCATTAGAACAAGGATTAAGACTCAAGCAATGCTGCAAGACTCCAACAAGGAGAAAGTATTTTGGCGACATTCCATTAGAACAAGGATTAAGACACAACAACAGTTGCATAGAATATTGAAGTTATCGTTCTGACATGACAGCATTCCATTAGAACAAGGTTTAAGATGTTGAGAGACACCGTGGTATGGTTAACTTCGCCTTCCATTTGAACAAAAGAATAGGTTTCAGTGTTATAAATTACTCAAGATAATTTGGCAGTTTCTCAATTTTATATTATCTTTGCAACATCATAGCAGCAGCTTATGCCCAGCCAGTTCAACATCCTCTGTCAGGAAACGAGCCTTTACAACGCATGGAACATTGTGAAGGAGAAGGGAGCTATGGGCGGCATTGACGGGGTGACCATACAGGAGTTCGAGAAAGACAAGCGTAGGCAGATAGCCCGGCTGGCAGAGGAACTGACGAACAAGACGTGGAAGTCTTACCCCTATCTGGAAATAGAGGTGGCCTCTGTACACGTGTACAGAGGCTTTGTACAATTTTTGCCAGTGCTCCGCGTGAACGACGCTGCGATGCCGTAAATACAGGGACTTAAGAAAAAGGCATAAGAAACGTATATTTGCCGTTAATATTTGCAGATGATTCGCGTGTAATTGACGGATATTTGCGTAGCGCCGCAGGCAAGAAAAACTTGGTGTTGGCAAGTTACCCACATCAATTCTTGTAGCCCCCAGTTTTGTAATATTTTTTCCCATTTTTGTTTGGCTGTTCCAAAATAATACATTACCTTTGCACAAAACTAAAAACCAATGCCTAAATACATTCGGACATTAACTATCATCTATGATACTGAGATAAGCAACAAGGAGATACCCCTCTTCCGTGGAGCGGTATTGAAGAGTCTTGGCGATAAGGCCAATGTGCTCTACCACAACCATACCGGAGATGATACATTCCGCTATTCTTATCCTCTCATTCAGTACAAACGGCTGAATGGGAAGGCAGCCATCGTTTGTGTGGAAGAAGGGGCGGATGTGATTGGCCAGTTCTTGACTAATGCTTTTGGTAAACTGAAGCTTGGTGAGCGGGAAGTGACATGCAATGTTCAAAGAGTTAAGCCGGCTAAGATACTTGTGCAATCTTGGCAGCACCTTTTCCCCTATCATCTTCATGGCTGGTTGCCTCTGAATCGTAGGAATTATCAATTTTATATTAAGGCAGATAATGCGGAAGATAGGAAAGTCCTGCTTACCAATATTTTGATAGGTAATCTGTTGTCAATGCTGAAAGGATTGGGTATTTGCCTTGAGAATCAACTCCTTGTTGAGCTGACCAAACTGAGTGACTCCTATATTATATATAATAAAGGTATAGCCTTAATGGCTTTTAATGTCGATTTCAAATGTAACCTGTCTATTCCCAATTATCTTGGTATTGGCAAGAATGCTAGTATTGGCTATGGGGTGGTACATCAAAAATACGAAGATAAAGAAAAAGCACAAGAAGATGGAAAATTATAAACAACTTTTTGTAGGAGGCGACTTGTCTGGCATTCAAAAGTTCCTCTACAACATTTCTTCAAAGCGTGCGGCCGTAAGTCTGAAAGGACGGTCGTGGTATCTACGTGAGTACACGGAAGACGTTTGCAACAAATTAGCCGATGCAGTAAAACTAGCTGGTGCTACTTCAGTTGATGTGATTTACTGTTCTGGTGGCAAGTTCTATTTCTTGACTGAAAATGGCAGTACAATCATTGAAGCTATCGACAGATGCGCAAAGGCTGTAAAAAAGGATCTTTGGAAAGAGCATTTGGGTCAATTAGGTATAAACATTGCTTATGTGTCTTTTTCAGAAAACGCCGATGGTACAGTGAACACAAATGGCAAACTTAACCTGAAGCCAGGTGAACTTTGGCGCACTGTCAATGCTGAGTTTGCTCGGCAGAAGAATCAGAAGTTCAAAGACATCATTAGCGAACAGTTTTTACAATTCTTCCGTCCGATACCCGTAGGAGGTAAAGTCAGAGTCTGTGCCATAACAGGAATAGAGTCACCAGATTGTGTTAAGTTAGAAAGAGATAGTGATGAAGATGAAGACATCATGGTGTTGCCTTCTGTTAAGAAACAGATGCTTTTAGGGCAACGTCTGCGGAATGTACAGGGATTTAAGTCTTTTGAGGATTATGCAGACAACACTTATCTTGGTATATTGCGTATGGATGTTGATGGGTTGGGCAAACGCTTTATTGAGGGCTTTGATTCCATCGCCCAGTATCGGTTGTTCTCCAATCGCCTCGTCAATTTTTTTGAGAAGGAGGTGGAGGTTATTCAGCATGATTCTGAATACCGCACGTTTTTAAACATTATTTATGCTGGAGGTGACGATTTGTTTATCGTTGGCCGCTGGGATAAATTGATTGACTTCGCTGAGCGCATTCATCAGGAAACAGTCAGTCGCTTTAAGGCTGATGGTATCAGTATTTCTGGAGGTGTGGTCATGGTAAAGCCAAAATTCCCTATCGCTAAGGCCGCTGAATTAGCTGGCGAGGCTGAAGACGCGGCTAAGCATTTCCGTGATGAGAAGAAGAATGCTTTCTGCTTGTTTGGAAAGACCGTTTCGTGGGAAAATGAGTTTGATTATGTCAAAGACTTCAAGGATGAGTTTGTTCGCATGATTTCCACTTTTGGCATTAGCAAGAGCATCTTACATAAAATCATGCTCTATGCCTCTATGGCAGAGCTGAACAAGAAGCGTAAAAAGAAAGGACAAGCCGAGGATTTCAGTTACATGTGGCATATCAGTTATTACATGACACGCTATATGGAGCGATATAAAACAAATGCTGAGGTTTGTACATTCTGTCGCAATTTACGCGACAGGGAACTGACATCCAACAGTGGTCGCAATCTGGAACTTATTGGATTGGCAGCGCGTTGGGCTGAGTTACTATTGAGAGATCAAAACAAACAATAAATAAATTCTTCAAATTATGAGTTGGAATAAAAACGACCTAATTTCCGAAAGGGAAATTCAAGAGAGAGTAACTGATGCAAGTGTTAGGTTTGCAGAAAGATTTGGTGATTATCTGGCTTTAAAAGAAGAAAATGCTGATCCTTTGACAACAAGCCAGTTAAGAAAGTTCTTTGGTGAGGTAAAGCGCCAGCAGATGACTGGCTACAATGAAACCTCATTTGTTATGCTAAAGCCAAAGCTTGCCTATGCTGTGGGCAGAGCGAAAAATGGTAAGCGCAAGGAAGCGAAGATTGAGGATTTCTTTTTTGTTTTGTCTGATGCCATTGATAAGGTGGGCAATAGTCAGGATAAGCAGAAGGCCTTTAAGAACTTCATAACCATTTTTGAGGCTATCGTAGCTTATCATAAAGTTGCAGAGAAGAAATAATTACAAACCATTTAACTTAATAATTATGGAACAGCTGGTTAAGAAAATAAAAATAAACACTACCATTACTCTTCTTTCGGGACTTCACATTGGTGGTAGTAGCGAGAATGTTGAAATAGGCGGTATTGACAATCCTGTAATCAAGTTGGCTACAAAAGGCAATCAGCCTTATATTCCTGGCAGCTCGCTTAAAGGAAAAATGCGCTGTCTGCTCGAGCAGGCAGCAGGAGCTCCTAACGTAGGTTTGAACAGTGCAGTCAATAACCTGTTCGGAATAACTGAAAATGCTCGGCTTGGCATCAATGAGAATCGTCCTTCTAAGGTAATTGTTAGAGATGCGATGCTTAGTGAAGAGTCGGCTAAGGCACTTCGTGGCTGTGACAATTTGGATATGCCCTATACAGAAGGCAAATGGGAGAACGTTATTGACCGCGTAAAAGGCGTGGCAGAGCACCCGCGCCAGTCAGAGCGTGTCCCTGCAGGAGCAGTGTTTAACGCCGAATTCATCATCAATGTATGGGATGATGATAGCGAGGCTGATTTGATAGCATTGTTTAAAAGAGGTGTTAGTCTGCTTCAGAACGACTATCTGGGTGGAAGTGGATCACGTGGCTATGGCCAGATAAAGTTTGGTGTCTTGTATAAAATAGAATTGTCAGAGGCTAACAATTGGGAGAACAATCAACAAGGCGTGGCTTTATGATAACATTTACTGTCTATAAGTTACATTTCACTTCTCCCCTGCATATCAGTGATCAGCGTGATGATGGCAGTATTAGCATGAAGACGATTCAGTCCGATACGCTTTATGCCGCCTTAGTGTCTTGTCTCGCAAAGATAGGTCAGGAAATACCTGACAATGGTGATCTTGGGTTCACTCTTAGTAGCATGTTCCCGTATTATCAGGAGAAGAGTGATAGTGCTCCTATTTATTTCTTGCCTATGCCTTTCCAGACACATTTGCCTCAATTGAAAGATGTGTCGAAGGCAAAGTTGGTGAAAAAGGTTCAATGGGTTGACAGTGCTTTGTATTCATCAGTACTGCAAGGTAAGCAGTTCTTTGATGGCACTGACGAACATCTTCCTCATATACATGGTTCTTACCTCACTATGCAGACATTTCCAGCTGACAATGATGAATTTGTTCAATCTGAAGTTGCTCAACGAGTGTTTCTGGAAAGTAGAACTGGTCGGAAAGATGCACTGCCATATTATATTGATCGTATCACTTTTCGTGATAAATCAGGACTTTACTTTGTAGCTGCAGGTAATTTGGAACCACTCAATAAAGCTTTGGCCGTACTTGCACAGGAAGGTTTGGGCACCGACCGCCACGTAGGCTTTGGTTCCTTTGAGTACTCCACGGATACGCTAACCATAGAAACACCTTCAGAAGCAGATTTCCAAGTAGCATTGTCGATGTTAATACCTGATTCTGAAGACCAATTGCACCATCTGTTGGCTTCAGACCGTGTTGCTTACGACTTTGCTCGACGCGGCGGTTGGATTACCACATATCCCTATAATACGCTTCGTAAGAATGCAATCTATGCCTTCCTTCCAGGGTCTGTTTTTTGCAAGGTTGACTCACTTGACGTGGTGGGATGTATTGTAAATCTTTCTCCTGTGATTGAGGCTAAGTCACACATACATCCAATTTGGCGGAATGGCAAGTCTTTGATGCTCCCTATTAAATTGAGCTGAGTAGTATGAAGAAATATCACATTGAGTTGGAGGTTGTTACCCCACTGTCTGTTGGTGCAGGCAACGATAACGAATGGATGCCTGGAGCCGATTTCGTTCAGAAAGATGGCAAGATTTATGTGCTTGACATCCCTAAAATGATAGCTCAAGGTGTCGCTATTGAGGCTTTATCGAATCTGTTTCTTAAGTCTGACGAAAAAGGCATCTGCAAGTTGTTAGGTAGCAATTTGGAAAAATGCTCTAAATATGTGTTTAGTAGACCTGCATCAACAAGTAATTCCATCAAGGCGTTCCTGCGTACGCAATTGTATGACTTACCTGTTGTGGCAGGCAGTTCTCTCAAAGGTTCTGTCCGTTCTGCTCTGTTCAAGTACTTCCGCTCTCCCGATGAGACCGATAATGTGTCGGTTTTTGGAACGATGAACAACGGTACGGACTATATGCGTTTTATCCATATCTCTGATTTCGAAATGCCTTCAACCGTATTAGTCAATACAAAGCTCTTTAATCTTCGGAAAGAGAATGGAGAATGGCTGGGAGGATGGAAACATAAACGAGAGGAGACTACAGCAAGTTACCGTCCAGATGGATTCAACACTTTGTACGAATGTGTAGAACCTGGAAAGAAGGGCTGGGGGAGTATTGTCTTAGAAGATAACGCATACGATTTGCTGGTTCATCATGCCGTTCGCATAAGTCATCAGGAGAAGAAACACCGTCTTATGAGTAATGGGATTCAAGAGTTGTTTCATATCATCAACGGAGTTACTCGTGACTATCTTCGAAAGGAACGCGATTTCTTTGTCAGATACAGGGCTGAACGCACAGAGGAGATAATAGACCATATTGATGGTCTTTTGGCAATGATACCAGTAGATGACTCTTACTGCCTTATCAAAATGTCAGCAGGTGTTGGCTATCATTCCATAATAGGCGATTGGAAATACACTGACTATTCTAATACCGGTGTATGGGAGTCCGGAAGGAATGCAGGCAAACAAAAATATAAGTCAAGGAAGACTGCTGAATATGGCGGTGAACTCATGTTGATGGGATTCGTTAAGTTGCGTAGTATGAGCACGGACGAAGCTAACCATATCTCTGATGGGCAGCAGACTCGGCATCAGGAAATTATTGACGGCATTATGGCTCCAATCCTAGAGCGTGAAAATGCCAGACAGGAGGCTGAAGCAGAAGAAAGACGAAAGCTTGAGTTGCGTGCTGCCGATGAAAAACGAAAGGCCGCATACCGTCTATTGCTGCAGGAAGCGGAATCGCTTCTTAACAATCAGTGCTGGGATGAAGCGAAAGCTAAGGCTCAGGAAGCTGCTGAAATTTGTTTAGATCTCATAGAGCATAATGCCATCATAGAAAGATGTATTAAAGAGAAGGAAAGAGCAGAATTCAAAGCACAAGAAAAGGAAAAGGATGCCGTTTTATTCCAACAAGAGTTGTCAGTCGTATTAAAAGGTAAAACATCAGTTGGTAATATTATTGGTACCACAGCTAAGTGGTTGAAATTTGGTCATGTCTTCGGCGAGAAGGAATGCCAAGTGTTGCTTGATTGCCTAAAAGGAATGCCAGCCAAAGAAGTGAAAAAGAAACGTAAGGATTTGGAAAAAGCAATCTCTAAAGAATGGTCTGATAAAATGTTAGCCATATTGGGAATACAGTGATAATACCTATGCCCCGCAAAGTATTTATATCCTTTTTGGGAACCAACAACTACGTGCAGTGCAGATACGACATCGGTGGTGCCGTGTCTGCACCTGTGCGGTTTGTGCAGGAAGCCTTAATTGAGCATTACTGCAAGGAATGGACAGAGGAGGACAGAATCTTCATCTTCTGTACGTCAAAAGAGAAGACAGGCGAGAATGGCTCGAAGGAAATCAATTGGCTCGACAACGGCCAGGCACGTGTGACAGAAGAGACCGAGAAGATAGGACTTCAGCACCGGCTTCAGAATTTGAGGGCACGCATCGGATTGGCAGCCCAGATAGAAGAGCATGACATCGAGGCAGGCTTCTCAGAAGAGGAGATCTGGGACATCTTCGATACGGTCTATGTCAAGTTGCAGCCCGACGATCAGATTTACTTCGACGTTACCCATGCCTTCCGCTCCATACCGCTGTTCTCCATCGTGCTGTTCAACTACTCGAAGTTCATGATTGACACCCGCCTGATGTCCATCATGTACGGAGCCTTCGAGAAGTTGGGGCCTGCCTACAAGGTGAAGGAACTACCTGTTGACGAAAGGGTGGTGCCCGTCATCGACCTCACCAACATTGCCCGACTGCAGGAATACAACCAGACGGCCAGCAGCCTGAAAGACTTCGGCAAGGCAAAACAGCTGAAGGAGGCGATAGCTGCCAACCAAGAATCGGCTTCAGATCAAACCATCCGCAACCTGGCAGAGTCCATCTCAGAGCTGGATGAATACATTGCCACCATCGACCTGAAGGAACTGAAAGGCGGTAAGTTCATCAGGAAGTTCAGAAGCTCTTACAAGAATGTCAAGAAAAAGAAGAAGCTGGTGAAGCCCATCAGCAACATTCTTGATGAGCTCTACAAAGAGACCGAAGACTTTGTGGAAGAGAGCAGCTATCGCAACATCGAGGCTGCCATCAACTGGACCATCAAGCACGACATGCTGATGCAAGCCTATCCTTTGGCAGAGGAGTATGTCATCCTGCGTGTCGCTGACCATTACGACGAGCTTAAGCCTCCTAAGATGCCCCCCAAGCAGTTCCGGATGTTCGTGTCCTCTATCCTCGGCATGCCTTTCGATGATTTCGTTACCAGAAACTGGAAGGACGTGCTCGCCGAATATCCTGATATCGCCGACGAGATAGCTGATGACACTCTTGTCAGATACTTGCGTCCAAAATACGACATCCTGCGGAGAGCACGCAACTCGCTGGCCCACGGAAACGGTGCCATCAAGTATGCTGAATTGAAACAGGGCATTCCTGTTATCAAGGAGTGTATTTCATTTCTCAATGAATAACCGACTCCCATCAATGGAACAGAGCGATATCTCAAAGATCAAGCTGACCAGAAGCCAAGAGAACGTGCTGAAGCAGATCCTTGACTTTGTCAACGATTCTGATGACAGGGTCTTCATCCTGAAGGGATATGCCGGCACGGGTAAGACCACCCTGATGCGGTTTCTCATCAAGGCTCTTGGCGAGAAAGGAAAGCACTATCGGCTGTTGGCCTCCACAGGCCGGGCGGCCAAGGTGCTTGCCAACCTGTCGGAGGCTAACGGGCAGACATCTACCATTCATTCCATGGTCTATTCCTTCAATGGACTGAACAAGGAGTTTGAGGAAAAGGAAGAACCGAAGGTGGACAAGGACGGCCAGCTGTTCCTGGTGTTTGAGCCTTCCCGGCTGAATAAGGATGCCACCCCGGAAACGGTGTACATCATCGACGAGGCTTCTATGGTGGCAGATGTTCCTGCCAAGGACGTCACACAGGCGAAGTTCGGCGACGGGCGGCTGCTAAAAGAACTGTTGGAATACGATGCACGGTCGGGCAGCAAGTTCATCTTCGTCGGCGATCCCTGCCAGCTGCCGCCTATTGAGCAGTACTACTCCCCGGCGCTGATGAAAGACTATTTCCGCCAGCAGTTTGGCATGACGGCCCAGGAGGCCCAGCTCACTGAGATCATGCGCCAGAAGGATGTCTGCGGCATTGTGGACGCCTCCAAACAGATACGCCGTCTTTACAATGCAGCACCTGAAGACAGTCTGCTATATGGCTCACAGAAGCTATGGGGATTCCTGCCGTTCCGCAGATACGGGGACATTATGCTGCACCCCAACCTTGAGGCGATGCTCAACGACTATGTGTCGAAGGTGAAAGCCACGGGCCTGAACAGCGCTGTCTGCATCTGCCGCAGCAATAAGGCCTGCAGTCAGTTGTCGGCCATGATTCGCCAGAAGCTGGGCTTTACTGGCAGCCGTATTCAGAAAGGCGACCTCCTGATGGTCATCCAGAACAACATGCCTACAGGACTGATGAACGGCGACATGGTGACGGTCGAGGAGATAGCACCACAGGTGACAAGCCGTGCTCAGCTGACTTTCCGTCAGGTGAGAGTCAAGGAACTGTTTACCGGCAGGACTTACACGACATTGCTGATAGAAGAGATAGCCTATCAAGGCCGCTTGAACCTTGACAACCGTCAGCAGCAGGCCTTGTTCGTCGACTTCATATACCGGATGAAGGACAAGGGCATCACTCAGAAGCAAAAGAGGATATTCTACGACGCGATGTTCAAAGACCCCTATCTCAATGCCCTGCGCTGTGTGTTTGGCTACGCCATCACCTGCCACAAGTCTCAGGGCGGCGAGTGGGAAGAGGTCTATGTGCATGTGCCTCGCAACATCACCCTCAATCCCACGAAGGAGACCTACCAGTGGGTCTACACCTCGATGACCAGGGCACGAAAGACCCTGCACATGATTGACGATTTCTATATCAAATAATGTGCCTATGTTCATCAATCTAACCAACCATCCATCCTCAGGGTGGAGCGAGGCGCAGCTGGCGGCAGCACACCAGTATGGGGACATTGTGGACATGTCGTTCCCCATCGTAGAACCCTACTTTACAAAGGATGACATCCTTCGGCTTGTCAAAGAATGTATGGAAGTCATCATGGGGATGAGAGATGGCGACACCGTAGTGCATGTGATGGGCGAGATGACGTTTACCCACAATTTAGTCAATGCGCTGGAAGAGGCAGACATCATCTGCCTGGCCTCCACCACCGAGCGTAACATCGTTATGACACCCGATGGAAAGAAATTATCGGAATTCAAGTTTGTACAGTTCAGAGAGTATTGAACAGAGAGAAATCTATGTGGTGACAGTCTTAAGACAAGACACATTGATTACAATATGATTATAATTTATTCGTGCGTCGCAATAATTGTTTTAAGTATGATACTTGCTGCCAAACAGACAAGTTATAGCAAGTGTGCGCTTTTGTCTGTGCTTATTTGTGAGGTCTTGGTGATAGTTGGATTACGATGCCAGATTCCTGCCTTGTCTATTGGCTCACTGGCTGCTATGTTCCTGTCATGTCTGCTTATGATAGGGTTGGGATGGGGGCATCTCAGATACCCGTTCTGGCCCAATAAGAAAACTTTTACGAAGCTGATGGCAAACGCCATCGCCCCCAGTTGGCTGGGAGCGGGATATCTATTGCTATTTGTCATTCACATTGGATGGCTGTCTGATGGGAGTCTCAATTTCTTCCAAACCGACAATCGTTACCTTTTGCAAGATAGCATTTCTCTTATTACGAGTATCTTAGGTGGTCTTGAATTGATTTGTTTCTTCCCTGAGGGTAAACAAGACAAAGAAAATGCGAAACAGGCTGTCTTCGTTTCTGGAATATCTAAACTCTCTTCTGTCAAAATTACGCACAATGGCAAGGAGATGAAATTATTTTCGCTTTACAATGTTGAACCCCTCGTCAAGATATTTAATCTTTGCTTTAAGGCCAAAACCGTCGAAAGTAGTGGTGTGTCTAAACTGCTCATTCTTAGTTCTGAAACTCATTATCAGAGCGATTTCTTCAAGAATGGTTTAGTTGAGCTGACGAAACTAAAGACGGGGACTGTTGATTATGAGGGCTTGTTCGATACTGACTGTATAATCAATGATGTTAGTGTAAATAAAGGAGGCAAAGAAGAGAGGGTCACTTGCCTTAAGCTTCCAAACTATGAGTTGGATACTGCAACCTCAGAAGAAGGGTTGCGTAAAGTAATAAGATGCGCTGCAATTTGCCAATATCCTGAAATGAAAGATTATTTCAATCAATTGAAGATAGAATTTACCAGCCCCTGTAATTATGACAATTTCGAGCAATGCTTTGGAGTCCTTAGTGATGCCGTAAAGAAGGAGGATCAAAGCAGGGATGTTCGTCTATACTTTAATTTGACTCCAGGGACGGGTATCGTTGGCAGCTTGATGACATTGTTCTCATTAGATAAATACAGGAACTTGTATTTCTATGCACAAAACTCCAGTAAGGAGATTCTTTCTGTGGACAAGTCCAAAGTGCCATTGGAGAACCTGATTTCTCAGGCATTAGATACTGAGTGATGGCTATTCTCCAGCCAATGTGAATGGGGGGCGTTCTTTGATATATTGATACAACATAAATTGCCTGATGCAGGCCGCATTCCATTAGAACAAGGATTAAAACGGTTTACGTGTAGCTTCAGGAGTAATCGCAATTGAAAGCTCTAGTCACATTCCATTAGAACAAGGATTAAGACTATGCAAAGAACTGGTAGAAACATGGACAAGGAGGTTCCTACAGCATTCCATTAGAACAAGGATTAAGACGCAGAATATTGTTCATCATTTCTTGGCGTAAATAGGGTTCCGACCACATTCCATTAGAACAAGGATTAAGACTCTTAGCATGTATAACCAGGATGGTAAGAATCGTTCCGGCTGCCTCTCTCCTCCTTTGCCTGCGGCGCTACGTAAATGTGCATGAATGGCCATAAATGTCTCATAAATAAATATTCATGAGTCACTCATGTTTAATTC
>JAEEGG010006275.1_pt1 | contig 27906 bp, 20 predicted proteins | sample 9134161 | NCBI WGS metagenome assembly JAEEGG01 (sample SAMN16246543, study PRJNA631951) | gut metagenome | biome: gut microbiome; feature: rumen; material: CR-attached | host: Bos | place: Iran: Karaj | collected 2018-10 | reverse complement strand
ACATCACGTTTTCCCAGCCGTATTTTTCGGGCGAGGGCAGATCGGCGGCGTTCCAGGTAGCCTCCATGATGATCACGTGGTCGGGATCGATCGCGCGGATGCGGCGATATGCCTCGTCATATATGGTCCAGAGTATCTCGTGCAGCTCGCTGTCGGGGCGGCCGGTGTTGTAGCGGTAAGTGCAGTAGGGCTCGTTCAGCAGGTCGTATCCTGCCACCCAGGGATTGCCGTTGAAATGTTCCGCGACGGTTTCCCAGATATTATAGTACAGTTCCTGATTCTCTTTCACGACGGCCTCATCCCCGAAGAAAAACTCGGATGCGGCCATTTTCTCATCGTGTCCGTCCTTGCCCGAATGGTCGCTGCCGTTCTGCGAACCCGGAGCGCCGTGCAGGTCGAGTATTACATAGATGCCGCGTTTGCCGGCTTCTTCGACGAAACGGTCAAAAAGCACGAACCAGTCCTCGTAGGGCTCACCGTTCTCATCAACGATGTTGCGGTACCAGAAAGGCAGACGCAGGCAGTTCATGCCGAGCTCTCTGCAGTAGTCGAAATCCTCTTCCGTAAAGAAATTCTCCTGATACAGCCTGATAAGGCGCATAGCCTCATCCTTTCCGAAACGTTCGGTAAGAACGCGGTAAACGTCCTCCTCGGCGGTCACATTCGCGGTATACGCGCCGACGGTCATCCAGAACTCCTGCAGGAGATACCCTCCGATATTGGTGCCCTTGAGCTGGACGAGGTCACCGTTTCCGTGATCGTCACGCAGGTTTTTGCCGACAGCTTTCAAAAAGGGCTTGTCAGAGATCGTAAGATCGCGTTCCATATAGTTTTCCTCACTTGTCTGTCCGTAGTTTTCAAATGAATCCGGTACCTGACCGCCGACGCGGAAAGCGCTTTTGGTCGGAGTCGGTTCGGGCTCGTCCGTAGGGACGGCATCTGTCTGCGCATTGCTTTCGGTACCCGCGGGCACGTCAGCCGGCAGATCCGCTTTTTTCGCGCAGCCGCCCAGCAGTCCCGCGAGCATCGCACCGGTGCACAGCAGGACCAATAATCTGTTTTTCATACATTGTCCTCTCATTGAAACGTTTTTTGTCAGGACATCATTATACAGTCGGATCCGTTTGACATACAAGTAGAAAACGTTTTTATCGGTGAATTCGTCAGATTTCCGAAAGATGGTCAGGTCTGTTCCTGACGGTATTTTGTCGGGGTGACGCCGTAGTGTTTTTTGAATACTTCGGTGAAATGCGACTGGCTTGAGTAAGACAGGATATATGCGACCTCGCGGGCACAGAGACCTTCTGAGAGCAGTTTTTCGGCTTCCTTAAGCTTTTCTTTGGTGACATAGCCGTGAGGGGTGAGGCCGGTTTCTTTAAGAAACAGCTCGCAGAAATAATCTCTCGAAAGACCGGCAGCGGATGCGAGTTTTTTGATGGTTATCCGCTCATGCAGGTGCACGTGGACATAGTGCAGGGCCTGTCTGACGGCAGGAGAGACCGAGAGCCTGTTTTTGGCGGAATTGACGGCATCGACCAGTTCGAAGGCCTTTGCGCGCAGATAGTCGATACATGCATCGGGTTCTTTGAGCGTGTCGATGTCGCGGATATATGAATCGCTGAGGTTGTATGCGTCGGTTTCGTCCAGACCGCCGAGTATCGCGTAATGAATTGATGTGGCGATGACGGTCACACACCAGTATTTGGTCTGGAGCAGCTCGTTGTCGGAGAGCCGGCCCGCCGAAATGGTCTGGGACAGTGTGGCGTCGGCTATCTTTTTCATCTCTTCGCGGTCACCGCGCCTGATCGCGCCGCAGAGGCGCAGCTCAACCTCAAAAGGCAGGTGCGTCATGCCGTATTCGCGTTCTTCGTATAAGGTCTTTTCGCTGTTCTCACGAGCCGGGAGGGCTGAAAAATGATATTTTCTCGGTTTGTTCATAGTATGCTCCTTCCGCTATTATTATCCGACGAATTTGATATAAAAGCAAGAAATTTGATATATTGTCGGACGCCCAAAGATGATAATCATATCAGGAGGTATCAGGAGGTATTTTGGGCGTTACTATATCATTTGTGCTCAGGCACAGAACGGAGGCGGCATGAGAAGATCTGTATTGAGGGTTATTTCGTTGGTGCTTTGTCTGGCGCTCGCATTTGGGGCTGCGGGTGTTCGCGAAAGCAGCGCGGCAGGCTCGTATTCGGCGGACAGCGCGGTCTACGGGCTGGCAAACGGTTATTACAGGGTCAAAGCGGTAAAGAACGGCAAATACCTGCTCGGGAACAGGGCAGGCTATGAGGCGCAGGCAGCGACGGCCGACAGGGCAATGGTATTTTACTTTAAGCCGGCGGATCTGGGCGTTTACATTCTTTATGACAGCGACAGCAAATATCTTACGGTGAACGCGTTTAACGCGATCGTGCGTACAGACGGTCTGGGCGACAATATCAAATGGCGGATCGATGCGCATGACGGGGGAACATTCAGTTTCTATAATCTTGTCAAAAAGAAATATGTCTGCATTTCGGGAACTTCGCTGAAATGGAAGAACGACTGGGATTCGAGCTGCCTGTTCATTTTCGAGGCGGCAGAAGGAAACAATCCGTTCCCCGAAGCGGACGTATGCATTTCATTTAAGGATTCCATGGGCAACGACTTGGGGACGGCCGGTGTTATGTCGGCGCCCGCTGTCGGAGAACCCATAATCGGATACGCGGATACCCATGTGCATCTGAACCACAATCTCGGTTCGGGTAAGGTTGTTTTCGCCGGCAGCAGCTACAGTCCGCTCGGCATACGCGACGCGTTGAAGGCCTGCACCGGAACTCACGGGATAAACGGATGCTTCGATCTGTGGGGCAAGATCGTGGACGGGTGTGAGTCGCATAATACGAGCGGTTATCCCGACTTTACGTATTGGCCCGATGCCCATTCGGACAATCATATCCAGACCTACTACAAGTGGCTGGAGCGTGCGTATCTTTCGGGACAGCGCCTGCTCGTGCAGCAGTGCGTCAACAACGGTACTCTCGGCGCGATCACAAACGCGCTTCCGCCTTACGCGAACGCGGAACTTAATGACATGAAGATCGCAAGGGAACAGATCGCGGATATCAAGCGGATGCAGGCATACATCGACGCGCAGTGCGGCGGCCCCGGCGAAGGCTGGTTCAGGATCGTTACATCGGGAGCTCAGGCACGTCAGGTGATCAGCGAGGGCAAGATGGCGGTATTCCTTTCTCTCGAGATGGACACCGTATTTGACTGCGATAAAGACTATATCGGTCTGTATGAGGCCGGACAGATATCGGAGAGCGAGATGAATTCAAAGCTCGCGGCGATCGAAGCGCAGATCGATGAGTTCTACGATCTCGGCATCAGGAGCGTATTCCCGACGCACGCGCTCAATAACGGATTCGCCGGATGCCAGCTCTACAAAGGCGAGATATTCAGCATCATGAATTATCTTAACAGGGGCGATTTCTATCAGCCCGAGGAAGCGAAGAATCCTAGAGTTTTCTATAAGCAGCCGAAGGCGGAACTTGACGCTTCGCTCGCTGGGCACCAGAATTCGATCGGTCTTACAAAGACCGGCGAATGGCTGATCCGCAAGCTCATCGACAAGAAATACGTTATAGAAGTCGATCATATGTCGGACAAGGCCCTGAATGCGGTGCTCGACATACTTTGGGAAGAAAAATACCCGGGCATCATCGCTTCGCATACGAGACTTCTCGACCTGTTCGAGCAGGATCCCGACAGATGCTGGGAGCAGATGGATATCCCGAGAATGATCAAGATCATGCAGCTGGGCGGTATCATTTCCCCGATGCTCTGGGAGACGATGGAAAAGCATCAGCAGTGCGCGGCGGACTACCTGCAGTATATGATCGCGCTCAGCGATCAGGGTACGGCGACGGTCGGATATCCCGATTTCGCAGACCGCGGTTATCAGGCTTATAACGACGGCAATCCTTACGGAGTACCGACGACCTGGTACAACCAGAACGGTGATGCCGGTGACGATCTGATCCTCGGCATCCCTTTCGGAACGGATGTAAACGGAGCGTGCTTCCTGCCTTACTTTGACAACTGCGAGGGCGTATTTGATGAAGTTGATTATGATAGCTTTGACGGGCTCTATCCCGGACTTTACGCGCCCGGCGTGGCTTCCGTAAAGATCGACAGGCAGACCACCGGCAACAGGACTTTCGATATCAATAACGACGGAGTGGCTCATTACGGACTCATTCCCGACATGATCGAACGTCTCGCGAAAACCGAAGGCATCATCAATACCGATGCGCTGTTCAGCTCCGCGGAGGCTTATATCAGGATGTTCGAGAGAATGGAGAACTACAGCGATACCTATCCGGACCGCAATGAGGAATACTGGCCCACGGCGGACACCGAATACTGGCATGACAATAAATAAATTCCGGAATTAAACAAAAAGTATGCGGCTCTTAAGCAATTCTTAAGCGGCCGCATACTTTTTTCTTAAGCAACAAAGTGCTAAACTGAATATGTAATGCTGATCGGCATAAAGTAACAATCATTTTTTATATATCGGGGGATGAAGCATGCACAACATTCTGCTCTGCGATGATGATAAGGATATCGTCAACGCACTGAAACTGTATCTGGCGGACCCGGAGTACCGCTTTTTTGAGGCGTATGACGGCAAAGAAGCGGTGGATATCGTGGCGAGGGAACATATCGACATTGTACTCATGGATATCATGATGCCGGGGATGGACGGAATAAAGGCGATGTCGCTGATACGCGAGACCACCAATATCCCGATCATACTGCTGACTGCCAAGAGTGAGGACAGTGATATTATACTCGGTCTGACTGTGGGAGCGGACGATTATATCACCAAGCCCTTTAATCCGATGGAGGTCAGCGCCAGGGTGCGTTCACAGCTGAGGCGCTATCTGTTCCTCGGCGCGGGCAAGAAGGCAAACGATGCCGACGTGCTCACGATCGGCGGCATAGAGCTCGACGACAGGGCAAAAAGCGTCAGCGTGGACGGCAGTGAGATAAGCCTGACACCCAAGGAATACGACATCCTGAAGCTGTTCATGTCGGAGCCGGGCAGAGTGTTTTCTCCGAGAGATATTTACTCACTGGTATGGAAGGAGCAGCCGCTGGGCAATGAGAACACCGTGGCTGTGCACATCCGCCATCTGAGGGAAAAAATAGAGATCAATCCCGCCGAGCCCAGATACATCAAGGTGGTGTTCGGACAGGGCTACTGCATGCAGAAGTAAAAACAGGAGGATAAAATGAAACACTTTTTCAGGACGACAGCAGGGAAGATCATTCTCTTCGTTACCAGTCTGTTATCCGTATGCGTATTGTTGGGATGCATCATAGGCGCGGCACTGTTCTGGGAGTACGGATTCTATGAGACGAGCGAGGCCGCGCAGTTCAGCGACAGGGTAATGTACGATGTGGTCAATGACTGGCTGGATATGTACAATTACGGCCGCTACGAGGAAGAGAACGGAGTAAGACTCTATAAGCCCGAAGGCAATCTGGTCCTGGAGGTCCGCGACGCGGAGGGCAATACGATCGCAAAGACTCTTCCTTCGGGGGAACTTGAAGACCGGAGCTTTACTTACACGGTCGAGCTCAGGAATGCGTCGAATGCCGATCATCCGATCTGGAGCCCTTCGATGATCACGGGTGACAATACATTCAGGATCTATTCGATCTATTACAGCGATCTGCCCGACGAAACGGTAGTGGAGCAGACGATCAATGTGAATTTCCTTAAAGGATTCCCGAAAACCGACAGATATATGTTCACGAACAAGATCGTCGGGCTCGGCTTCAGACTCAGATACGCCATCTACGGTATAGGCATATTCATGGGTCTGCTGGCACTCGTTGCTTTTATCATGCTGATGTGCGTATCCGGAAAGCGTCCGGAGGACGAGAAGATCCATCACGGTCTGCTCGGCGGCATGCCGTTTGACATAATGAGCGTCGGGATGTTTTTGATAGTCCTGTTCTATTGTATGATGGGGGACGCATGGTTCTGGAACGGTGTCGAAGAAACGGTGCTGGTCATTATCCTGCTGCCTGCGATGATCGCGCTCTTTATGGGCTACTGCATGAGCTTTGCGACGCGCCTTAAGGAACACAGCATTATCAGAAAGTCATTTATAGTGATCGTCCTCAGATGGATATGGAAGGTGATCAAGGGCATGCCCGCCGCTTGGAGATGGCTTGTACTGATAGCTGCCGACTGCTTTGTCAACTTCGGACTCATGGCGATGGTCTACCACGACGACGATATAGCGATATTATTCCTGTTCCTAAAGACTCTGGTGCTGATCGGACTGGCAGTTTTCCATGCGGCAAAGAACAAGGCGCTCGAACGCGGCGCCGAGGCGATCTCGAGAGGCAATCTCGAATACCAGGTAGATACTTCGGGTATGGTCGCGGAGCAGCGCAGGACAGGCGAATACCTGAACACCATAGCAAAGGGCATGAGCATAGCGGTCGAGCAGCGCACAAAGAGCGAGAGGATGAAGACCGAGCTCATTACGAATGTTTCGCATGATATCAAAACCCCGCTCACTTCGATCATCAATTACGCGGGACTGATCGCGAAAGAAGAGTGCAACAACGAAAAACACGCGGAGTACTGCGAGGTACTGACGCGCCAGTCGGAAAAGCTCAAGCGCCTGATCGAGAATCTCGTGGAGGCTTCGAAAGCCGCGACCGGCAACCTCGAAGTGCATCTGGCTCCCTGTGACGCTGGCGTATTCCTGACCCAAGCGTCGGGCGAATATGACGATAAGCTGGCAGAGGCGAACCTGACTCTCGTGGTCAAGCAGCCCGAGGAGAACTTAAGGATCATGGCCGACGGACGTCATATGTGGCGTGTATTTGACAATCTGATGAACAACATCTGCAAATACTCGGTACCCGGCACGCGTGTCTACCTGACGCTCGAGCGCGACCGCAATATGGCGCAGTTCCTGTTTAAAAATACCTCGAAGGAGATACTCGATATTTCCGAGGAGGAGCTGATGGAGCGTTTCGTGCGCGGAGATTCCTCGCGCAATACCGAGGGCAACGGACTGGGACTCTCGATAGCGAAGAGCCTGGCGCAGCTGCAGAAAGGCTGGCTGCGTATCGAGACCGACGGTGATCTGTTCAAGGCGATACTGAGATTTCCGCTGGTTGAAGAAGAACCTCAGACATATCCCGGGTATGGGCCGCTAAACGGCGAGCCGGTGCCGGAAGCGGAAGGATTCGGGAAAGACACAGATGCAGCAGAAATGCAGTAAAAACGAAGATAGAAGACATGGTCTGAGTGTATTTTTATAAAAAATAATTGTTAATATAACCCTCTTTCGGATAAAATCATAATATAGCCTGTATGCTATACGTGATTTAAGAAGGAGGGTCTTATTATGCCGCCCGGAGGAAGAATGGGAGGCCCCATCATGAGGGGCTTCGCAACCGAAGAAGAGAAAGCTGCCGCGCCCAAGCTCACAAAGGATCTGCTCAAAAGGGTGTTCTCATATCTTGCGCCTTATTGGAAGCAGCTGCTGCTGGTACTGCTCGCGATAGCGATCTCATCTGTCCTGAACCTGATGCCCGCGATCCTGACCGGTAAGATCATCGACGAGGGCCTGATCGGGCGCGACTTAAAGCTTCTGATCATTTATATTGTCGCGCTGCTGCTGACAAATCTTGCTGCGAATCTGATCGGTGTGCTCGAGAGCTATATCAATACATGGATCGCCCAGCATATCACATTTGATATGAGAAATCAGATGTACTCGCATCTGCAGAGCATGTCGCAGAGATTCTTCACATCGAACAATCAGGGAGACATCATCACGCGCATGACGAGCGATATCGACGGAGTGGAGAGTGTGGTAACGAACACGTTCAAGAGCATTCTCTCGAACTCGATCACGCTGGTGTTCGCGATAATCGCGATGTTCCAGAAGAACTGGATTCTGGCGCTGTTAGGCATAGCGGTGATCCCTCTGTTCGTCATACCCACGAGAAAAGCCGGCAAGACCAGATGGACCCTTACCCGTGAGGCACAGGAGTGCAATGACGAGATCAACGGGATTTTGAACGAAAAACTCTCGGTCAGCGGTCAGCTCCTCGTAAAGCTTTTCTGCAAGGAAAAGCCCGAGTATGAGCATTACCGCGCGGCCAACGAGAAAATGGTCAAGCTCAACATCAAGGAGCGCATGGCCGGCCGCTGGTTTTTCGTTGTGCTGAACACGGTCACCAATATCGGCCCCATGCTGCTGTACCTGGTCGGCGGCATACTTATCATGAAGTATGACAGCGGACTGACTGTCGGAGATATCACGGTGCTCGTAGCCCTGCTCGGAAAGACCTACATGCCGGTCAATTCACTGCTCAACATCCAGGTAGACTGGATGCGCTCTATGGCGCTGTTCACCCGTATATTCGATTATTTCGATATGCCCGTTGAGATTAAGGAGCCCGAGCATCCGAAGACCCCCGCGAAGCTCGAAGGCTGCGTGGAGTTTAAGCATGTTGATTTCTCGTACGAGCCTGAGAGGCAGATACTGCACGATATCTGCTTTAAGCTGGGCGCCGGCAACAGTATAGCGATCGTCGGGCCTTCGGGCTCCGGCAAGAGCACGATCATCAACCTGATACCGCGTCTGTATGATGTCTGTGAGGGAAAGGTACTGTTTGACGGCGTGGATGTAAGAGACCTTGAACTGGCGTACCTTCGCAAAAACGTCGGCGTGGTATCGCAGGAGACTTATCTGTTCAACGGTACCATCCGCGAAAACCTGCTCTACGCAAAGCCCGACGCGACCGAAGAGGAGCTCGTTGAGGCCTGCAAAAAGGCGAATATCTATGATTTTATCAGTACGCAGGAGGAAGGCTTCGATACGATGGTCGGCAACCGCGGCCTGAAGCTCTCGGGCGGTGAGAAGCAGAGGATATCGATCGCGCGCGTACTGCTCAAAGACCCTGCGCTGCTGATCTTTGACGAGGCGACATCAGCTCTCGATTCGATCTCCGAGAGCAAGATACAGGAAGCTATCGACCCGCTGATCGATTCGCGCACGAGTATACTGATCGCGCACAGGCTCTCCACGATCCTTGCGGCAGACGAGATACTCGTCGTAAAGGACGGCAGAGTGGTCGAGCGCGGCCAGCACAAAGACCTCGTGGCTCTGGGCGGGGTTTACACGGAGCTGTACAACACACAGTTCAAGAGGATACCGGAAGAGTAAATAGAAGAACCGTCCCCTTGTCTTTGCTGATTAGTTATCCGACAGCTTATATCCGTTCTTCATGTTTTTGCTGGCGGTGTCGAGTACGCGGTTGAGCGTCTTTGTCGTCTCTTCCTTTGCCATGGCGCAAAGCTTGTTATTGGCCTCGAGCATGAGCTTCGGATCGGCTTTTTTTGCCATTTTGCGGTCGTATTCGAGCAGGAGCTGTCTGCCTTTGTTGGCTACCGCGTCCTGATAGCGCCAGATGTTTTGGATCGAAGAGGAGTAGCAGGAATCGGCTAGCGCGCCGATCAGGCGGCTGCCCCAGTAGTAATTCTCGGTCGAGGTGTCGGTCGTGACCTTCGAGAGGTATGCCGGAAGCTCGGGAACATTGGTGTATACCGGGAGCATCGCTGCGAAGGTCGTGGAGCCGAAGCAGATCCACTCAACACCTGCGATCTCAGCGGGAACATTGCTCCTGATCTGGCAGATCGAGGTCACTCCGGTGCGGTTGATGCCGATCGAACGGTACATTCCGCGCTTTCCTGTATCATGGTTTTTGTAAGGATCGAAATCAGTGCCCTGGAAATGGCCGGAGAGCAGGTATTTTACATCCTCGACAGCGACCTTGCGGTCGGGAACGAAGGACCACGGGATATTGTCGCTCTCGGGCGTGAACTCGGCATCGGGACCGTCCCACTTATGTGAGTAGGGTGTCAGATATCTGCCCATGAACCATGCTCTCGGGGTATCGTAGATGTGGTCCATGTCGGTATGCGATCCGAAAATGTCGCGTGGATTGAAGCGTCCGTTCTGGTTCAGGTCGAGGTTATTGTCCTTGATAAAGGATGCGAGATCTTTCGAGCAGAGGTAGTTCTTGCCTGCGCCGAGCGCGTCCTTCATATCGAACGAATCCGTACCGAACTGGTTGGGATTGATGACTACGACATCGTCGGGAACCCTGCGCGCGATCCAGTGATGGCCGCCGATGGTCTCGAGCCACCATACTTCGTCCTTATCGTTGAAGGCGATTCCGTTGGGTTCGTAGGTGCCGTATTTCTCAAGCAGGGAAGCCAGACGCAGAACGCCCTCGCGTGCGGTCTTGATATAGGGGAGCACGAGGACCACGATGTCCTCCTCGCCGATACCGCCGAGAACATCCTTTTCCTTGCGGGATTTGGCCTTTTTATACTCCACGTAAGGGTCTGCGGCGAGAACCCTCGGGTTCGAGGTGATGGTCTCGGTGGCTGTCATTCCCACGCCTGCGGCATTGATGCCGGTAGCGGCCCAGACGCCTTCCTTGGGATCCACATTGGGGCAGGAGGTGTAGCGCATCGGCTCCTCGTTGAGCTCGATCGTCAGATGCGAAGCGGTGCATTTATATTTCTTGGGCTGCTGTTTGGGCTCGACCACGATCATCTTTTTTACGTCAAAATGTCCGTCGTCTGTCCTCGATATCATCGTTGTGTTGTCATTGCTGGCCTTTTTGCCGACCAGAACTGTGGTGCAGGGCATAGTGATTCTCCTTCCTTGTAAAAACGATCTAAACTGATATTTATGATATTCCCGCCATTAAGAAAATGCAAGGGGCGCGGAAAGTGATATGATTGAAAGGCAAGGATGTAAATAACCGGGCTTATCGATTATGAGATCATATACCATAGAGACTATAGAAAGGCACCTTCATATGGACAACGAACTGATAACTGCAGCGATCACCTACGTCAAAGACCTCTTCGAGGGCAACTCGGACGGCCATGGTCTTGATCACACCATGCGCGTGTATAGCAACGCGATGGAGATCGCACGGCCGAAAACCCGAAACGATAACCTTTTTATCAGCAGGTTATCACGAGATGTTCATTTGCGACGTCATTGTAAACTTTGCATTTTCTGCCCGAAACATCGTAGACGCGGACTATGTCTGTCAGCGCGGGATTCTGCTCGAACTCTGAGACGATATCCGGCGACGAGGCGAGTCTGTCGGGGTGGAAGTGCAGGGTTTTCTCGTTGTTGAAGATCGCTGTGTAGAGTATCTCGGCTTCGACGAGGTCCTGGAAAATGTGGCTTCCGTAGGAGAGCTCGGGGTTGTAGCCGGCTTTGGTCTCTTCGGTCTCGCAGATGATCTCGTAGGCGCTGATGTCGGAGAATGCGGTGGGGACGCCGAGCTCGGGCGAGGTGGTGCCGACGCGGCCGGGGACGATCAGCATCATGTGCTTGCCCAGATCGCGGAAATGCCAGTTGATCCTGCCTATCAGTTTTGCGACGAGATTTTTGTCCTTGTAGGGCATGTTGTAGTATTTGACCGGATCGACGTAAACGATGATGTCGAGCTCGGTTGCTTTGGACATGCCCATTGAAGCGCCGACGCTTTCCAGGAAAATGCTTTCAGACGGTATGTCGGGCGGGATAACGGTGCCCGAGGCTTCGGTCTGAACCTGGAGCGGACGGCACTGGAGAAGGTCGATGGAGTACTCGCCGTTCTCAGAGATATTGATCGTGAATTCGGTGTCCACAGGGTATTTATATTCGTCCTGGATGCAGCGGAGCATGCGCTTCATCTGCTGCATAAGGGTTTTGTTGGAGACGAGCCCCTTGCAGGAAATGAATTTGACGGTCCCGCTGCTGCCCATATCGTGGAGCCTGCTTTCGGCGTCATAGTCGTGCTCGAGCAGGATGCGGTCGAGGTAGCCGGGAAGGTCGGGCGCTATTTCCTCGAGGGAGAGGCGCTTCAGCGCGTTCTCGGACATATTGATCACTTCCGCATTGCCCTGGGAGAATTTATGCCTGTCGGCTGAGGAAGAATAAATGGTGCGCTCAGGCATATCGAGGTTTACGATCCTCGGATATGAGCCTTCGGTGCGGTCTACCGCAGATGTTCCGAGACCCATTACGAGTCTCAGCATTCCGGCCGTGGGATCGCTGTCCTTCATGACGCGGTAAGGGCTGAAGGAGTAGCCGACGCCGGCGGCGCAGGGCATGTAGTTGCTGCCGTAATACGAGCCCGATACGCGCTGTATGAGCAGCGCCATCTGCTCATCTCTTTTGTCCAATCCCCTTCTTTTGCGGTAATCGAGCGCAGACAGGCTCATCGAGCTTGCATAGACGATCTTGATCGCGTGTTCGAATTCTGCGAGCCTTTCGTCGAGAGTTCCCCTGTTCACGCAGAAAACCGACTCGTATTTCCCGGCAAATGCGTTGCCGAAGCCGTCTTCGAGAATACTGCTGGAGCGGATGATGTACGGGTCCTGGCCGTAATACTCGATGATCCTGACGAACTGTTCGCGCATCGCAGCGGAGAATTCGCCGCCCATGATCTTTTCGCCAAATTCACCGGCGAGCTCAAAATAGCCCTCGTCGGAGCGCTGTCTTACTCTTGTTTCCCAGAGATTGTTGTCAACGATATATGTATAATACAGGTCCGAACCCACGTAGAAGGAATCGTGCGGCTCGAGCACGCCCGCGAGTTCCGGCTCCCTGTTGCGGATGATCGCGCGGGCAAGGAGCATTCCGCAGGCCTTGCCGCCTATCATGCCGGTTCCGACCATGTGGTCCCTGACCTCAAAATAGTCCTCGGGAGTGAAATTCCGCTTGACCATCTCGCGCATTTTTTCGTCGCGCGTCATCATGATGTCGCACATTCGCGCACATTCTCCGGTGATATCAATCCCGCTGCCGTGGAGCATTTTTACGCGGTTAAAATACTGGTCCCAGGAGTCCGAATACTGTTCCTCGGCCGAACGCTGCGCCCTGCCGAGGGTCTGGTAAAAGCGGCTCGATACAACGCCGTCGAGAATGGGACGGAAATGCCCGCTTTCGGGCTCGAAGGTATGGGGAAGGAACATGGTGTCGGAGTTTCTGTTCCAGACCTTTTCGGGGCGCACATAAACGTTCCGGTCGTCCGAATAAACGTCAAAGAACAGCTGCGTCGTGTTGAGTATCTTATTGATCGCCTGCACGGAGTGCTTTCCGCGGATGATGGGGAAATAAGCCACGGTGTCCAGAATGAACAGGAACGGGCATGTTACGCGGAAGAAATTGCCCATCATCAGGTCCGTGGCCCATGCGGTCTGCAGCTCGGAAAGGCAGTCAAAAACATAGAACGCGTCTTTGCCTTCCTTCTCGATGACATTATGGATGTCCACGGTGAAATTCTCGAAACGGTGGGAGAGCGGGACGTGGACCGTCTTTACGCCCGGTCGGTCATCGATCAGAGGCTCGTGGCTCGCAAACCGGAAATATATGATGTTCCGTTTATCCTCGATTGCCTGGCGGATGTAGGGTTCCATGAAGAGCCGGAAATCCGAGAGCTTCGAGACGCGCCATACAACATTGTCGCCGAGCCTGATGTCGTCGAGCGCCGCGTCCATTTCGGGTATGCCGCTCTTTATCCTGTCAAATGCTGCCATATCGATCCCTCCTCTTTTATTCCGTCGGATCGTTCTGGAATCTGGACAGATGCTCGAAAGGGAGGATCTGCCGGCCCCTGAACAATCCGCAGCAGTCATTGATCAGCTGGTTGTTGTACGCTTTGAACATGTTTACATCGATCGTGGAAAGGTCCAGCTCGAGGAGCTTTACGAGCCTTTCATAGGCTTCGTCGAAGAACCTGCACTCGCCCGGGAGAATGATGTCTCTTTTGGTGCGGCTGATCACCTGCCCTTTTTCGTAGCCGAAATGGTTCGCGTTGCCGATCTCGGCGTGATCGTCCATGTCTTTGGTCCTGAGCTGGACCTCGGTGTAGCATCTCGTGAAATTGTCGTAAAAGGTTATATGAAGCGACTTATAGTCCGCAGAGGCCGGCGTCTGGACGTAATCACGGTAATACGGTCTGTTGATCTCACTCAGGCCGCCGCTCGCGGTATCGGTCTCGAGCTCCGCGGGCTGTGGCGTGAAGCCTTTTTCCTCAATGAAGGACGGAAGATCGTTGGCGATCTCATAAAGATATTTCAGCTCCTGCTCCTCGAGGCTTTCGCCTTCAGAAACGTGGCAGCGCGGCAGCGAGATGACTATGCGGTAAGCAATCAGGTCCCTGAAGCAGTGGAGATTGCTCTTTATCTCGGCCTCGGAGGGGTATCTGCCGTTGGTCTTGCAATAGCTGTATATATATTCAAGGATCGCGCCGTTGAACTTCTCCTCGGCGCGGATCAGCGACTTTATCCTGCCCTTGAAGGTAAATGCAAGGAATGGATATTTTTTGGTCATATAGAGATAGAACTCTTTGAGTCGCTGGGACTGCGAGGTCAGAAAATCCGTGTGCTCGAGCAGTTCCGTAATCTGCATCAGGAAGTTGCTGTGCGCGAGATCTATGGAATTGTGCGACGCGACGGCTTCTTTCCTGAGGTCAGAGGAATACAGGAGAAGTATCTTAAGTACCGTATCGCCGGAATAAAGGTAGTCGTTCAGTGTTATCATGCTGTCCTCCCGAATCATTGATCTTGTCGGTTTCGTACAAAAAAAGGGCGCCTGACCAAAATGTCAGACGCCGTTGTCTGTTAATATATTATCAGCTTTTTTGCGATTTGTCACTATCACTTTGGGGTAACGGACAGGAGAAAACTCTTTACATACAAACGAGTTTCCTGTAAAATATAAGTCATAAGAGCACCGCCTTTTGAAGGGGGCGGTACGGACTATATAATGCGGACCGCGACAGGCCCGCGGACAGGGGATACAAATGAATACTGAAAGAGAAAAGAAGCAGCTGGAGAAGCTGCTCGCCGAGAGGCGTCCGAGGCCCATTTATTATCTGGTATCGCGATGCTTCTGCTCACTATCGTCTACATTGTGGACGAGATCACTTCGAACATGAACTCATCCATGCAGCCCTACGCGCTGTTTGAGCTCTTCAACATCACTTCGAGAGATGTAAATTCGCCGGAGTACGCGAATGCGATCAATGTGGTCGCTCCGCTTTCGGTCATCTCGAATCTTTTTCTCATCATCACGCCTTTTTATAAGGCACTTTCGGACAAATACAGCAGAAGGCTGTTCCTGATGATCAATACTGTAGGAAAGGGACGTGGATCTGGAGAACATTACGGCTGACACTTATAAATAAGGCGCATTTGGTTTAAGGAGAAGGATATGAAAGTATTTATCATTGTTCTTGCGGTTTTGATCGTGCTGTTCTGCGCTCTCTGCGCAGCTTTCGCGTGGTACATCACGCACGGAAAGCGGCAGACCATGCAGGAGGCATGGGACTGGGAGCAGGAGCATGTAAGGGACGCGAAGGAGCTTACCCGTGACATGTTCACTGACTATATCGTTAAGGGGAGCAAAGGCGAGGATATACACACCTCGCTTTTGCCCGCGAGCGAGCCTTCGAACAGGTACGTGATCCTTGCGCACGGTTACACCGACAACAGATACGGAATGATCAAATACGCGGTTCACTACCGGAGGCTCGGGTTCAACTGCGTAATGTTCGATGAGCGCGGTCACGGCCTGAACAAAAAAGAACCCTGCAGTTACTGTGTGAGGGAAGTGGATTTCCTGATCGCGGTGCTGAAGGATACTTTTGAGCGGTATGGCGAAGATATCACCGTGGGCCTGCAGGGTGAGTCGCTCGGGTCAGCGACGGTGCTGACGGCGCTGGGATACGATATCGTTAAGGAAAAAGTCGCTTTTGCGGTCGATGACTGCGGCTTTGCCGAGATCCGGACCGTGATCATGCGATATATGAAGGTGCTGCATGTGCCGCCGTTCATGTTTTATCCGGCCAATATTGCGGCAAGGATCATATACGGCATCGATTTCCTCAAAGCGGTCCCGCTGCGGGCGGTGAGCGGAAATAAGATACCGCTGCTCTGCGTGCACGGGGCAAATGACGATTTTATCCTTCCGGATCACTGCAGACAGATATATGAAGCGAGCGCAGGACGTAAGGAGATCAGACTCGTGGAAGGCGCGGGCCATGCGGCCTCCGCGGTGGTCGACCCCGACGGGTATTATGAGATGCTGAAGACATTTATCGGAAAGGTTTTATAAAATTATAAAAAAGCTGTTGACAAAAACCATGCACAGTGCTATCATTCCTGCTGGTATCGATAATACGGATATCGAAAATAGTGTTATCGATTGTTGATATAGATCGCAGACATAGATATAGGAGGAATCAGATCATGGCAAAGACAGCAATAATCACAGGCGGATCAAGAGGTATCGGTGAGGCTATGGCCCTTAAGCTCGGTGAGCTCGGCTATAACGTAGTTATCAATTACAGAAGCGAGTCTTCAAAGGCTCTTTCGGACAATCTTGCTGCAAAGATCAGCAAGGAGTACGGCGTTGAGACGCTCGTTGTAAGAGCTGACGTCAGCAAATACGAGGACTGCGAGAACCTTGTAAAGGCAACCGTTGACAAGTTCGGCCAGAACATCGACGTACTTGTTAACAACGCAGGCATCACAAATAACTGCAACTGGATCGACATCAAGAGAGAGCAGTATGAGAACGTTATCAACACCAACCTCATGAGCTTCCTTCACATGACACACCTTGTACTTCCTCATATGATAAATCATTCGAGCAAGGAAAATCAGTGCTGCATCGTTAACACCTCTTCCGTAGGCGGACTTACGGGTGTTATCAACCAGGCTGACTACTGCGCATCAAAGTCCGGCATCATCGGACTTACCAGAGCGCTTGCTCTTGAGTTCGCGGGACGCGGAGTTCGCGTTAACGCCATCGCACCCGGCATGATCATGACAGACATGCTCCGCGGCGTTAACCAGGATGAGCTCAACGCACTTGCGGGCACCATTCCCGAGGGCTTCATCGGTGATGTTTCCGATATCGCCGGCGCACTCGGATATCTCCTTACCGCTCCTTACATGACCGGTCAGGTTGTTTCGCCCAACGGCGGATTTGTTCTTCAATAAGACGTCCACGGATAAGAGTTCGTTCCTTTTTCTGAGCAGCCGAATGCTTTTGCGTTCGGCTGCTTTTTTTATTGACAATAACACTCTTTTGGGTGATAATGAATTTGGTACGTGAATGGAGATTCACGAGATGGTGCCGCATTAGACAGGATACGGTGATGTATGTATAAAAAACTTGATGACACTTCTTTAACTAAGCTGCTGGAAGCAGGTATAGATGAGTTTGCCGAGCGCGGCCTCGATAAGACCGTCATGTCTTCCATCGCGAAGCGTGCCGGTATCAGCGTGGGCGTTATCTACAAGTATTACGAGGACAAGGACGCATTTTTCCTGGCCTGCGTAGATTATTCGCTCGAGCTTTTGCAGCATGTAATGGAGTCCGTTATCCTGAACGAGAGCGATCTGAGGAAATGCCTGGAAAACCTGGTAAAAGACCTTATCGCGGCAGCGGGCGAGCATCGGAATTATTACCGGATGTATCACGAGATCACATCGGGCAGCTGCGGCAGATACGCAGCGGAGCTGGCTGCGAAGATCGAGAGCATAAGCGCGCAGGTTTATACGGAGCTGCTGAGCAAGGCAGAGGCGCAGGGCCGCATAGCGATCAAGGGAGATCCGAGGCTTTTCGCGTTTTTCTTCGATAATCTGCTGATGATGCTGCAGTTTTCGTTCAGCTGCGATTATTATCACGAGCGTATGAAGATCTATTGCGGTGAGGAGAACGCCGCGGATCCGCAGGCCGTTGGGGAGGCTTTTGTGGATTTCATGGGCGCGGCGCTCGGGCTTTAAGCCATATTTGGGAAGGTATCGGGATCATCCCGAAAAAGTATATGGGGGTTGCATATGAACTATATCTTGTCTTATGACGTGGGAACGACGGGCGTAAAATCATGCCTGTTCAGTCTCGAAGACACTCTGAAACCGATCGGAGGCGAATACTGCACCTATAAGCTCTATATCCTGGATAACGGCGGAGCGGAGCAGGACGCTGACGAATGGTGGAGCGCGATCAGGATCACGACCGGAAAACTGCTGGAGAAAACCGGAGTCAACCCGGCTGATATCATCGGCATTTCTTTCTGCTCCCAGATGCAGGGGCTGGTGCTCGTGGACCGCGAAGGCAAAGCGCTTCGCAGGCCTATGAGCTATATGGACCAGCGCGCGGGAGACGTGATGAAGGAGACCGAGACCTTCGGTATCAGCATCGCAGGCGTGAACATCCGCATGCTCCTAAAGAGTCTCAGACTGACCACAGCCGCTTCCACGAGCGTCAAAGATCCTCTCTGGAAATACAAATGGGTTCAGAAATACGAGCCCGAAATATTCAAAAAAGTCTGCAAGTGGCTGGATGTTAAGGAATATTTCATCTGCCGCATGACGGGAGAGTATGTGATGACTCCCGATTCAGCTTATTCTACTTTTCTCTATGACAGCCGTAAGGGCAAGGAGTGCTTCAGCAAAGACCTCTGCAAAATGTACGGCGTTAATTACGATCACCTGCCGAGGATCGTAGGGTGTTCCGAGGTGGCGGGCAGGCTCCTGCCGGGAGCTGCCGAGGAACTCGGCCTGACGGCAGGCACACCGGTCTACGGAGGAGGCGGCGACGCCACTCTGATAGGCGTCGGTGCGGGAGCCACCAGACTCGGGAATACGCATGTTTACTGGGGTACTTCGGGCTGGGTAGGAACGGTGATCGACAAACAGGTCGTTGACATCAACGCGATGATCGCCGGCATTGTAGGCGCGCAGGCGGGCAAATACAATTATTTCGCCGAGATGGAGACCGCAGGCAAGTGCTTTGAGTGGGTCAAGGACCATCTGGTAATGGACGAGATCAATGTCTACCTCAAAAAGGTGGATGTGGCCGAGTCGGTTGAGACCGAGTATGTGAGCCTCTACGACTACATGTCGTCGGAGATCGCCAAGGTGCCTGCGGGCAGTGAAGGAGTGATATTCACGCCGTGGCTGCACGGAAACCGCTGTCCTTTCGAGGATCCGGCGGCAGGCGGCATGTTCTTCAACATACGTCTCGAGACAGGAAAGAGAGTGATGCTTAGATCGGTCCTCGAAGGCATATGCTTCCACCTGAGATGGATGCTCGAATGTGAGGACAAAAAGATCCGGACCTCCGATACGATACGTTTTGTCGGCGGAGGCGCGATCTCTAAGGTAACCTGCCGGATGCTCGCTGATATCACAGGCAGGACGATAGAGACCGTCGAGATGAGCAAGGATGTCGGAGCCGTGGGAGCAGCGCTTCTTGTGGCGGTCGGACAGGGGAAACTGCCCGGTCTTGACGAGGCTGACAAGCTGATCAGGGTCGACGCGGTATATAAGCCGGATCCGGCGAACAAAGAGGTTTACGACAGGAATTACAGGGTGTTTAAGAGACTCTACGAGTCCAATAAGAACAATTTCCGTGAGCTGAACGGAAAATAAACGATCGGAGAGATATAGAATATGGATGAAAGAGAATTGAGAGCGCAGGTTGTGGCTACGGGTATCGAGCTGCTGCGCGACGCACTGGTTGCCAGGACCTGGGGCAACATCAGCGCGAGAGTCGATGAGAACAGATTTCTCATCACACCGAGCGGTCTGGATTATGTAAGGACCAAAGAGGACGATCTGGCGCTGTACGACAGGACGACCGGAGAATGGGAAGGACGCCGCAAGCCTTCGAGCGAAAAGGGTATTCATGCGGCCGCGTACGAGATATTCCCCGAGGTGGGCTTTGTGATCCACACGCATCAGGTATTTGCTTCAGCGATCGGTGTCGCAGGCTTTGAAAACCTCGATATCAAAGAGGAGGAGCGCAAACAGCTCGGCGGTATCGCGCGGGCGTCTTACGGACTTCCCGGGACCAAAAAGCTCAAAAACGCCGTACGCAGGGCTTTGGAGGCCGGGAACCATACGGTGCTCATGCAGAACCACGGCGCGCTGATCGCCGCGGAGTCGAAGGAAAAGGCATACGCGAACGCCCTGCTGCTCGAGCAGATATGCAAGAGGGGCGTAAAACTCGCGCAGGACGGGAGCATGGAGCAGAAATCCGCGGATTATTCGATGGATGAGCTGATGAGCAGAGTCCGCAAGACATTCCCGCTCGCGGAGTTTGTGAGCACCGACGCGATCAGGGCCAGGTCATTGCGCGACTGTCCGCTTGTGGCCCAGCTGGATGACATGGCGCAGATGATCGGACGCAGCGTGGATGTGGTCGACAAGAATTACGACGCCGTGGAAAAGGCGCTCAAAAAGCGCAATTCCGTATTTGTCAGAGGCTGCGGCGCGATCGTGTGCGGCATGGACAAGGACGATACCGACGCGCTCAAGATCCTGCTCGACAAAGCGGCAGTGACCGATCTGAACACTCTGGCCCTCGGCAGCAGCGCAAGGCTCGGTCTGATCGACTGCATGCTGATGCGCTTTGTATATACCAAAAAGTACTCGAAAAAGAAGGATTCTTAAAAAACAGGGGGATAACTTATGGCGGGTGAAACAAAAAAAGAAGTGATCAGAACGCTGAAGTTCATAGGGTTTTCAACTTCCGCGGGAGTGATCGAGCTCGGAACGTTCACATTGCTGAACGAGCTGGTCGGCTGGCCGCACTGGCTGTGCTACCTGATCGCGCTGGTGCTTTCGGTGCTCTGGAATTTTACATTGAACAGGAAATTCACTTTCCAGAGCGCGGGCAATGTTCCGAAGGCAATGGCGCTTGTCGCGCTGTTCTATCTGGTATTTACGCCGGCGAGTACATGGCTCGAGCATTTCCTTACAGGGAAAGGCCTGAACGAGTATCTGGTGACCGGCATCAATATGGCGCTCAACCTGAGTCTTGAGTACCTCTACGACAGATTTGTGGTATTCAGGAAAACGATCGACACAAACATTGTGAAAAAAGAAGACGACATAAACAACACAACAACTTAAGGAGGAAAAAGAACATGAATAATTGCGGCATCAGCAGATGGGACGATCCCAACGAGATCAACGCGAGACTTAAGAAGCTTACCTCCCAGCCTATCTGGGAGGTTGACGACGAGTACTACAAGGACACGATCCTTAAGTACTACGATGAGAAATGCAAGGAGAGCCGCGCGGTATTCGAGGAATCCCAGAAGTACATTCCCGGCGGCGTCCAGCACAATCTCGCTTTCAACAAGCCTTTCCCGATGTGCATGTCGAAGGCTAACGGCGCGTATCTTTACGACAAGGACGGCAATAAGTACATCGATTTCCTGCAGGCGGGCGGCCCTACGATCCTCGGCAGCAACTACGATGTGATCCGCGAGAAGGTAATCGAGCTCTTAAACGACTGCGGTCCCGTTACCGGACTGCTGCATGAGTCCGAGATGCTGATCGCGCGCGAGATCAACAAGCATATGCCCAATGTCGAGATGTTCAGAATGCTCGGTTCGGGTACCGAATCAGTTATGGCATCCTTGCGTATCGCGCGCATCGCGACGGGCAAGAAGCACATTATCAAAATCGGCGGAGCTTATCACGGCTGGTCGGACCAGATGGTATACGGACTTAAGATCCCCGGAAGCCGCAACCTGCTCGAGTCTCACGGTATCCCGGGCAGCTGCTTCGGAAAGACCGATGAGGTCAGACCCAACGATCTCGACATGCTGGAGAGGATGCTCAAGCGCAACCGCTTAAAGGGCGGCACGGCTGCTGTTCTCCTCGAGCCCGTAGGCCCCGAGAGCGGAACCAGACCCGTGGCTCACGAATACAACAAGGGCGTTCGCGAGCTCTGCGATAAATACGGCGCGCTGCTCATCTTCGATGAGGTAGTGACCGGATTCCGTGTAGCTCTTTCGGGCGCGCAGGGATACTTTGACGTTGTTCCGGATCTGACCATATTCGGTAAGATAGTAGCAGGCGGTTATCCCGCGGCGGGCGGCGTAGGCGGAAAGAAGGAGTACGCGCAGCTGATGGCGGCGGGACTCGCTACAGGCAAGCACAGAGCGTATGTAGGCGGAACTCTTTCGGCGAATCCTCTTTCATGCATCGCAGGCTACACCGCGATCAAGGAGATCGAGCGCACCAACGCCTGCGAGGTGGCGGGACGCATGGGAGACAGGCTCTGCGACGGCCTTAAGGCCCTCATCGACAAGTACGGACTGCCCTTCGTTGCATATAACCAGGGTTCGATCGTTCACCTTGAGTGCACCGGCGCGATGAGCTTCGATTTCTCCTCGATGTCGTTCATCAAGTCGGCAATGGGCCTGTTGAAGCACAAGGACATGATGTACGTGCGCAAGGATTCGATGGAGCGCATGGGTGCCGCTTACATGGCAAACGGTATCGTGACACTGGCCGGCAGCCGTCTCTACACTTCGCTTGCGGATACTCCCGAGATCATCGACGAAGCACTCGAGAGATTCGAGGAAGTATTTAAGCACGTTAAGAAGACCGACAAAGGACTCCTCGCATAAACACAGTGTACAGACATGGGGACGGTTCTTCCGTCCGCCCGGACTGAAGAACCGTCCCCGGTGTCTGGGCTTACTGCATAATTATACTGTGCAATTTATACATATTCTTTCTGAAAAACGGCACATTATTGTTGATTTTTTACATAAAGTGTGATAAAAATATTTTAGATGGGTAAAAATATTTTTTGCCAGCAAAAAGAAAGGATGGGGTTTACACATTATGAATGCTTACATTGAGAGAACTATCAATCACGTGAAGGAAAGAGACTGGGATGAACCCGAGTTTTCACAGTGTGTTGAAGAAGTTTTTTCATCGCTCGGACCGGTCATCGACCAGCATCCCGAATACGAGAAGGTCGATCTGCTCGGCCGTATGGTAGAGCCCGACAGATTCGTTTATTTCAGGGTGACATGGACCGATGACAAGGGCATCGCGCATACGAACAGAGGCTATCGCTGCCAGTTCAACGGAGCGATCGGACCCTACAAGGGCGGCCTTCGTTTCCACCCCTCGGTATACAGCGGCATCATCAAGTTCCTCGGATTTGAGCAGACGTTCAAGAACAGTCTGACCACGCTTCCCATGGGCGGTGCGAAGGGCGGCTCGGATTTCGACCCGAGAGGCAAGTCAGACGCGGAGATCATGCGTTTCTGCCAGGCTTACATGACAGAGCTTAACCGCCATATCGGACCCGATGTCGATGTTCCCGCGGGCGATATCGGCGTAGGCGCGCGTGAGATCGGATATCTCTACGGACAGTACAGACGTATCCGCGGCGCGTTCGAGAACGGCGTTATGACCGGCAAGGGCCTGTCGTACGGCGGCTCGATATTAAGACCCGAGGCTACCGGATACGGCGCGATCTACTATACAAACGAAGTATTCAAGCATGAGAACGATTCGATCGAGGGCAAGACCTTTGTTATATCCGGTTTCGGAAACGTAGCATGGGGCGCCTGCAAAAAGATCGCGGAGCTCGGCGGCAAGGCCATAACGCTTTCCGGTCCTGACGGCTATATCCTCGATAAGGACGGCGTCACCACTCCAGAAAAGATCGCTTATATGCTGGAGATGCGCGCTTCCGGACGTGACCGTGTTCAGGACTACGCGGACAAGTTCGGTGTTCCCTTCTTCCCGGGTGAAAAGCCCTGGGGCGTTAAGGGCGATGTTATCCTTCCGTGCGCCACTCAGAACGATGTCGATCTCGAATCGGCAAAGAAGATCGCTGCGAACGGCGTGAAGTATTACATCGAGGTAGCCAATATGCCTACCACCAACGACGCACTTAACTTCCTGCTCGAGCAGAAGAATATGATCGTTGCTCCTTCAAAGGCAGTCAATGCGGGCGGCGTAGCCGTTTCGGGTCTCGAGATGAGCCAGAACAGCGAGCGTATCTCATGGACGGCCGAAGAAGTAGACGCAAAGCTCCACCAGATCATGAAGAACATTCATGATTCGTCGGTTGCGGCGGCGGAGGAGTACGGTCTCGGCTATAATCTCGTTGCCGGCGCCAATATCGCAGGCTTCAAGAAAGTGGCCGAAGCCATGATGGCACAGGGTATTTTCTAATCAGATAGATTTGGGGTTTAGCATGCGGACAGGTGCCTGTTGCCATAACGGTGACAGGCACCTGTCTTTTATCGATTGATTTTATGCCTGCCATGCATTATCCTAGCTTTATGACAGCAAATGACGGCAGGGGAGGAACTGATGAATAAAACAGCATTACTGCATATAACGGATTCGAATTACTGCTTTCCGGTATCGGAGAATGAGATCGTGCTGCGACTCCGCACCGCAAAAGACGATCTCGAAAATGCATATCTGATCTATGAGAGCAAGTATTTATTCGCGAAAAAGCGCAAAAAGGCGATAATGCGCAGGGCATACAGCAGCAGCCTGTTTGACTTTTTCGAGATAAAGCTGAAGCTCGCGGATGTGAGGCTCGCATATGTTTTCTTGCTGGAGTCGGGCGGAAAAGAGTATTATTTTTCCGAGGACGGAGCGACCGAAACTTACGATTTTTCGATGTGCTATTACAACTTTTTTCAGTATCCCTACATCAATAAGGCTGATGTGCACGAGAGCGTCGGATGGCTGCAAAGCGCGCGCATCTATCAGATATTCGTCGACCGTTTCCTGATGGGAGACACGGCGAAGGACAGATCATATATCACTATGAAATGGGGCGATGCGCCCACACCGAAGTCACATGCCGGCGGGGATCTTAAAGGTATCGCGAAAAAACTCGGATATATCGGCGGTCTGGGCTTTGACACGATCTATCTGACTCCGATATTTAAGTCCGGTTCGAACCATAAGTACGATATCGAGGATTATTACCTCGTCGATCCGCAGTTCGGCACGAATGAGGACCTGAAAGACCTGATAGATAAGGCGCATGCACGCAATATGCATATTATCCTCGACGCCGTATTTAATCACTGCAGCAGGAATCTCGCACAGTTTAAGGATGTGGTCGAAAAAGGACGCGGCTCAAAGTATTTCGACTGGTTCATCATCGACGGCGACAGGATCAACGACGAGGGCACGAATTACGAGGTATTTGCCGCATGCCGCCATATGCCGAAGCTCAATACCTCCAATCCCGAGGTGCAGGACTGGCTGCTCGGGATCGCGGTGCATTATATAGAGAAATACGGAATAGACGGCTGGAGGCTCGATGTTTCGGATGAGATCAGCCATGCGTTCTGGCGCAGGTTCAGGATCGCGGTCAAGGAAGCCGGACAGCGCGTCGGACGCGAGATCGCGATCATAGGCGAGAACTGGCATGACGCAGTCGGATATCTGCGCGGCGACCAGTATGACAGCATCATGAACTATGCGGTGACAAAGGCGTGTCTGGACTATTTCGCGTTCGGAAAGCTCGACGCGGACGGCTTTGCGTGCAGGCTGAACGAGATACTGGTCAGAAACACCTCGACGGTCAATAATATGATGATGAATCTGCTCGACTGTCACGATACCGAGAGGTTTATCACCACGCTTAAGGGCAGCCGCGTAAGACTCAAAGCTGCATTGGCGCTGCTGTATCTGTTCCCCGGCGCCCCATGCGTTTATTACGGTACGGAGATACTGACAGAGGGCGGACCGGACCCCGACTGCAGGCGCTGCATGGACTGGAAAAAGGCTGGGACGGAGAAATACTCGGATATCGCGGAGCATCTGAAAAAACTGGCGGCCATCAGGAAGAGATACAGGCTGTACGACGGTGAGGTCAGCATAACCTCCGGGAACGGCGTATTTGTTTTTAAAAACACGAATAAGAGGCGGATGATCGAGCTCAGGATAAAGCTCGGCGGGGCGGAAGATGATTGTTTTGAGCTGAACGTAACATGACATTTACAGCGGTCCGGCGCCTTTTTGCCCGCAAATAATAAGGAAATTCAACACAAAAGAGGGAAAATTGAAATTTTTTGATTTTCCCTCTTTACATTTCTGAAAATAAGGTATATAATACAAACAATTCAAATAATTCACACGATTCAGCGTTCTGCTGACAATTCTTTAGGCGCAACAGCGCCTGCTATCTTTAAGGATCTGTATTTTCGATCAAGGATTCCAAACAAACCAAAAGAATGAATACAAGGGGGTTTTATGCGCAAAAGCAAAAGAAACAGACTGATAAAGGCTGTCGGGGGAGCAGTGGCCGCTGCGGCTGTGATCATGGCCGGCGTGTGGTTCGGACATATACGGATGGACGCGCTGCGTGCCAGGATCGGAGAGCTGACCGCGGCTGCCGAAGAGAGACAGAGCAGATCGCGTCAGGTACTGTGCGCCGCACGTGACGCGGAGCCCGGAGAGCGGCTCGAGGCGTCAGATCTGTATATGGCGGAGGTGCCCGAGGAGGCCGTTCCCGCGGATCTTGGGCTGACCGCGGCCGAGATAGGTGGCAGGATATTGCGCATCCCGCTGAAAAAGGGTGCGTATATCACTGCCGGTATGCTGGTCGGCGACGCCCCGCGCGATGATGAGCGCGAACTGCGTTACGGCTGCTTACGTTACGACACGCTCATAAAACCCGGAGACAGCATCGATGTGCGCATCAGATATCCGGACGCCACGGATTACGTGATCATGTCAAAAAAAGCGGTGTACGGCCTGGATGAGAACGGACTGCTGCTGCGCGTGAACGCGGAAGAACTGCTGCTGATGGACTCGGCGATCGTGGACGCATCGCTGTTTGAGGGCACTTATCTGTATGCGGCCAAATATGTGGAAGAGCTCATGCAGGATGCCGCGATCGTAAACTATACGCCGGCACCCGCCGTGATCGAGCTGATCGGCAGGGATCCGAATGTGGTCAGGTCCGCGACAGAATATCTGAGCATGGGTCTCAGAAACGATATCGAAGGGAGGATCAAAGGATATGAAGGCGATTGACGTAAACGGATTCAGGTATCATGACATTGTGCTGTATCTGGCTTCCCTGCTCGCGGCGCTCGGAGAAAACGTTTTTGTGCGCGATATGACCGAAGACCTCTCAATGTCCCGCTATTTACCTGAGATTGACGGAGTCGGGGAAGGGGCGATGCTGGAGTTCAAGGGCGTTGGTTTTGCTCAGGGACAGATGCCTGTGCCGGAAGACTGCACTTTCTGCTTCAACCTCTGGGAGCCCGCCAGGAGCCTGAGTGTCGTACGTGAGGACAATGCCTCTGACTTCAGGCTGTTTATCACCGACGAGGAGCCGATGCACGAAAAGGACATGGACTATTCGCTTCGGTTTTCCGCGCTGGGAACTTGCGGCTATGACGAAAGCGATGCCTTTCTCGTGATCCGTGATTATGTGGGGATGGTCATGCAGAACCTGATCGGGATGTTTGCCGGAAATGCCAAAAACAGGGTGTTCAGGCTGCCGTATTCCGAAAAGGACAGGAAAGCGGAGCTCTATCTGACGGCCAGAAATGACAACACATTCCGTAATATTTCCGACAGGATGAGTTGTTTGCTCGAAGAACTGGTGGCGCGCTTAAGACCCGGTACCGCCTGCGGTGAGTTTGAGAGAGCCTACAGGACGGCACTGAGAGGAGGCAGCCGATGAAGATAGCATTTTGGTCGCCGATGCACGGGACAGGGGCTACGGCGAATCTTATGGCACTGATGCTGGCCATAGCCGAGGACAGTGACAGGTCGGTGCTGCTGACACAGACGCATTATTGCATGAACGATCTGGAAGGACCGCTGGTCGCGGGCCTGAAGGGGGCGGACAGGGAAGACTACTTTACAGATATGGGGATCGATGCGCTTCTGAAATACTATAAGTCAGGCATGCTCTCAAAGGAAATAATTGAGAGCTGCGCGACCGAGATCACGGACAGGATATCGCT
>JAEEGG010006274.1_pt1 | contig 27907 bp, 20 predicted proteins | sample 9134161 | NCBI WGS metagenome assembly JAEEGG01 (sample SAMN16246543, study PRJNA631951) | gut metagenome | biome: gut microbiome; feature: rumen; material: CR-attached | host: Bos | place: Iran: Karaj | collected 2018-10 | reverse complement strand
TCCCCAAGTTCATCAAGGCTGCGGAGTCCAGAAACCAGATGAACTACTACGTAAGGGGAACCTACACCAGGTATAATATGGACTTTTCCGAGGATGTGCTTCACCTTGCGGATCTCGGATTCGAACAGATATCCGTTGAGCCCGTCGTGGCACAGCCCGAGGATGATTATGCATTATCAATGGAAGATGTTCCCTTCCTTAAGGATCAGTATGACAGGCTGGCACATGAGATGATATTGAGGAGAAAGAACGGCAGGCCCTTCAATTTCTTTCACTTTATGATCGATCTTTCCGGCGGTCCCTGTGTATATAAGAGGCTTTCGGGATGCGGAGCAGGATGCGAATATATGGCGGTGACTCCCTGGGGAGACCTTTATCCCTGCCATCAGTTCGTAGGCAACGAGAAGTTCCTCATGGGAAATGTTGATGATGGAATACTTAAGCCCGAGATCAGGGACAGGTTCGCCGCATGTAATGTGTATTCAAAGCCCGGATGCAAGGACTGCTTTGCCAAGTTCTACTGCAGCGGCGGATGTGCGGCCAATTCCTACACTTTCCACGGTGATATCACCTCCTCATACGAGGTTGGGTGCGAGCTCCAGAAAAAGAGAGTCGAATGTGCGATAATGCTCAAATGTGCAGAGGCTTTCGGTGAGGGAGAAGCGGACACAGGTAAGGCCGATGATTGATTTTTCTTCCGATAGGTAGTAGTATTCATTTGTTTGGGTTTTGCATTAATTTGAAAGGAAATCTTAGTCATGAAAAAAAGTAAGGCTGCCCTTATTATCCTTTTGGTCGTACTGCTTACGCTGGGTATCGGCTACATGGATATATGGGGATACGACGGAAACGGTGCCGGCAATGCATCGGATATCAAGCTCGGACTTGATCTTGCAGGCGGTGTCAGCATTACATATCAGGTAGTGGGAGAAGAGAACCCTTCCGAGACCGATATGGCCGATACCATATACAAGCTTCAGCAGAGAGTTGCAGGATACTCAACCGAAGCACAGGTATATCAGGAGGGATCCAACCGTATCGCAATAGAGATCCCCGGAGTTACCGATGCAGAGACTATCCTTGCTCAGCTCGGCCGTCCCGGTGCACTCTATTTTATCAATCAGACAGATTCTAACGGAAATCCCAACTATTCCGATCAGGTCGTCATGAATGATGACGGTTCGTACGGTCAGCAGACGGTTCTTACCAAGTCAATAGATGAGCTCATGGCAGACGGTTCCATTGCCATAACAGGTACCGATGTTGAGGATGCAAGAGCCGTATCCCAGTCCGATAACATGAACAACATGGAATATGCGGTTTCACTTGCTCTTACTCCAGAGGGTGCTCAGAAGTTCGCTGAGGCGACACAGAGAGCCGTATCCCGTGGATATGAGACCATCGGAATTTATTACGACGGACAGTTCGTAAGTGTTCCCAGAGTAAATGATGTCATAGCAAACGGATCTGCATCAATATCCGGATCCTTCACATACGAAGAAGCTGAGAGACTTGCTTCCACCATAAGGATTGGAGGACTTTCACTTGAGCTTGAAGAGCTTCACTCCAAGGTAGTCGGAGCACAGCTGGGTATCGACGCTATCGAGACCTCCTTAAAGGCAGGCGCTATCGGCCTTGCAGCAGTTGCTCTTTTCATGATCGTTGTATATTTCATTCCCGGTCTTGCATCGGCAATAGCTCTTTGTTTCTATGTAGTACTTATTGTCCTTCTGCTGATCGGATTCAATGATGTCCTGACACTTACCCTTCCCGGCATCGCAGGTATCATCCTCTCGATAGGTATGGCAGTTGATGCCAACGTTGTTGTCTTTGCACGTATCAGGGAGGAGCTCGGAAAGGGTGACAGCGTTGAGAGCGCTATCAATACCGGATATGCCAAGGCTCTTTCGGCCATCATCGACGGTAACGTCACAACCCTTATCGCCGCCCTCGTTCTTATGATCCTCGGACCTTCAAACGTTAAGGGATTTGCACAGACACTTGCACTTGGTATAGTCGTCTCCATGTTCACCGCACTCTTCGTTACCAAGTGGCTTATGAAGGCTTTCTATGCTCTTGGTCTTAAGTCCGTATCTCTTTATGGAAAGGGCAAGGAGAAGAAAGCGGTTGATTTCCTCAGCAAAAAGGGCATCTTCATTGCACTTTCAGTCATCGTGATCCTTGCCGGATTCGTATTTATGGGAATAAACGGATCGCAGGGAAAAGGTGCACTTAATTATTCACTTGATTTCGTAGGCGGAACCGCAACAACTGTTGATTTCAATGAAAGCTATTCACTTCAGCAGCTTAACGATATTGTAGTTCCCAGGATCGAGGCTGTTACCGGAAGCACCGTACAGGTTCAGACCGTACAGAATTCCAACGAGGTCATCTTCAAGACTTCATCCCTTGAGTCCTCCGTAAGAAGCGCACTTGAGGATATGTTCATTTCGGAATTCGGAGTAGGCCAGACCAGCATCACCACCGAGACCATCTCTTCAACGATCTCCGATGAGATGAAGAGGGATACCATAATCGCGGTTATCGTAGCAATCATATGTATGCTTATCTACATTAGGATCAGATTCAAGGATATCCGTTTCGGTCTCTCATCCGTAATTGCTCTTATGCATGACGTGCTCGTGGTTCTTGCTTTCTATGCGGCTGCAAGAGTATCGGTAAGCAACACCTTCGTAGCATGTATGCTTACGATAGTCGGTTATTCCATAAATGCCACCATCGTTATATTCGACCGTGTCAGGGAGAATATGGCGAATGCTGGAAAGACCGATATCGTTCCCATTGTCAATAAGAGCGTTACCCAGACACTTTCAAGAAGCATATTTACATCCCTTACAACATTCGTAATGGTTGCGCTTCTGTACTTCTTCGGTGTTTCGAGTATCAAGGATTTCGCACTTCCTCTTATGGTAGGTATCGGATGCGGATGTTATTCATCCGTATGCCTTGCAGGAGCTTTCTGGGTTATACTTTCCAAGAAGTTCCCCGCAAAGGAGAAGAAATGACGGCAACTTAAAGGAAAACGGGGACGAACATCACGTCCCCGTTTTTTTATCCGTAAATATCAGATAGTCAGATCGGGTGGATCATCATATATGGAAAAATGGATCAATATAAATCAGGAGAAGGATAATGAGATCTTCAGGCAGTGGGGAAATGCACTGGGAATTGACCCGCTCTGTGCTCTTGTTATTAAAAATCGCGGTGCGGAGAACATAGAACAGGCAAGGCAGTATCTTGAGGGCGGACTTGACCTCCTTCATGACCCATTCCTTTTACCCGACATGGAAAAGGCTGTTGAAGGGCTGATGGCAGCTATGGATGAGGGCAAAAGTATACGTATCATCGGAGATTATGATGTGGATGGAGTTACCTCCACATATATTCTTGTCAGATGCATCAGGGCTGCGGGGGGAGATGTGTCTTATGCAATTCCACACAGGCTGAAGGATGGATACGGTATAAACGATGATCTGGTAAAGGAAGCATCTGAAGACGGTGTGGATCTTATCATCACATGCGATAACGGAATAGCAGCTGCAACACAGATAAAACTTGCATCAGAGCTTGGAATAGGTGTTATTGTTACCGATCATCATCAGGTTCCTTTTACGGAAGGTGAAGGCGGCGTAAGAAAGGAGATACTTCCTGATTGTATTGCCGTTGTTGATCCTCACAGAGAGGGCAGCAGGTACCCCTTCAAAGGAATCTGCGGAGCGATGGTGGCATATAAGTTCATGACTGCACTGCTTGACAGATTTCCATCGGATGCACTGAAGGAAGCACTTGAGGGCTGCATTCAGTTTGCTGCACTTGGTACGGCCTGCGATGTAATGGACCTTTGCGATGAAAACAGGATCGTGGTGCGTGAGGGCATAAGACAGATGGAGCATACGGGCAATACGGGCCTGAAGGCACTCATGAGTGCCAATTCCCTTGAAGGCACCCATCTGTCCAATTACTCCCTTTCATTTGTCATCGGACCATGCATCAATTCCACGGGAAGACTTGAAAGCGCAGGAGAGTCAGTAAATCTTCTCCTGTCCGATGACTATGACAAATGTCTCGGTGATGCGCTCAGGATTAGGCAGCTTAATGATGCAAGAAAGAATATGACGCTTACCGGAATGAAGAAGGCTGTATCCATGATCGAATCGGAGGATCTTCTCAGGGATAAGGTTCTGGTAGTATACCTGCCGGAGCTTCATGAGAGTATTGCCGGACTGGTCGCGGGCAAGATCAAGGAGAGATACAACAGACCGGTACTTGTTGTCACAAAGGGGGAGGAAGGGCTTAAGGGCTCCGGAAGGTCCATTCCCGCCTACAACATGTTCGAGAAGATGTCTGAGGTAAAGCCTCTTTTTACCAAGTTCGGCGGACATGCCATGGCTGCAGGATTTTCGCTTGAGGAGAAAAATCTGCAGGAGCTTAAGGAAAAACTGAATGAGAAGGCCTGCCTCAGCGATGAGGACCTTGTAAGAGAAGTGCGGTTTGATGCCTGGGTTCCCATGGGGTATGCAAAACCTGCACTTGTCAGGGATCTTGAGAAGATAGAGCCTGTCGGTGCGGGAAATCCCGGAGCGCTTTTTGCAGAGAAAGGTGTTACAATAGCGGGACTGTCCAGGATGGGTAAGGAAAAGCAGTATGGCAATATCACTGCGGTGAGCAGAAATAAGAATATAAGATTGATATATTTCGGAGATATGGATGCTTTTGACAGGTACGTGGATGAGAAATTCGGTGCCGGAACAGCTGAAAAAGTATATGCCGGAACCGGAAAAATTGCCCTTGATCTGTGTTATGAGCTGAAGATCAACAATTTTAACGGAAACGAAAGGGTTGATTACAGGCTCCGGAATTACCGATAATGCTGGTTTTCTTTGGAAACTAAAAATTTGTTTATAGTTTCTTAATTTTCTTTATTTTTTTATTACTATTTGTACATAATTCGGACACAATTTTAGTATATATTAACATCAAGATAACTAATAAGAATTAGTTATTCTCCCCCCTCATAAGAAACGGAGAAGAGCTGCGGTGATCCCGGAGCTCTTTTTCGTTGCATAAATATCCTTCAAACGTCCAGACAACACCTGATATATGTTATAATGCATCATATGGATAAGGCTAAGTTATATGCTGATGTGATCATTGATGTCAGCATTGATAAATTGGACAGACCATTCAGTTACCGGATACCGGAAAGGCTATCCGGTATTATTAAGGTTGGCAGCAGGGTGAGGATCCCTTTCGGTGCCGGTAATAAGGAAAAAAAGGGATATGTCACAGCCCTGAGGGACACTTCCGGATATGATGATGAGAAGATAAAGGATATCATCGGTATCGTGGAGGGAAGTACCGAAGCACTTGATGTCAGCTTTGAGATCGCAGCCTATCTTAAGGAGACCTATGGCGGAACACTGTCACAGGCTTTGAAGGTGGTTGTTCCGGCCAAAGCAAAGGCAAAGCCCCTTGAGATTAAAACTCTTGTACGGAAGATGGATAGTGACCACCTCCTTTCACTTGCAGACGAAGCTCATAGAAAAAAACAGACTGCAAGAGAGAGGCTTCTGAGAGCGCTTATTGAAAATGAGAGGATCCCCAGTCAGTGGATCAGTGCCAAGCTTAGGGTAAGTTCCCAGACTGTGATCTCCGTGATCAAGAGCGGCGCTGCATTTATGGAGACTTCCTCCGAATACAGAAAACCCGGTATCACCGAGATCAGGAGTGCTGCTCCCATATCCCTCAATGACGCACAGAAAAAAATAGTTGATTCCATAAGCAGCGATATGGATGAAGGCATCAGCGGAAAATACCTGATACATGGTGTGACCGGAAGCGGTAAGACCGAAGTATATCTGAGACTTGCGGAAAAGGCTGTCTTAATGGGAAGACAAGTTATATTCCTTATTCCTGAGATAGCACTTACATATCAGACACTGGCCAGATTCTATGCAAGGTTCGGAGACAGGGTGAGCGTTCTTAATTCATCCATGACCCCGGGTGAGAGATTTGACCAGTGTGAAAGGGCAAAGAGCGGGGACATAGATATTATCATCGGCCCAAGATCCGCGCTCTTTACACCGTTTCCGAATACCGGACTTATCATAATGGATGAGGAGCATGAAGCAAGCTATAAATCAGAGAGTACTCCCAAGTATCATGCCAGAGAAGCAGCCTGCAGGATATGCCGCCTGATGGGAGCTTCGCTGGTGATGGGCTCTGCAACTCCTTCCCTTGAGACATATTCCGCGGCTCTCAGGGGAGAAGTAACTCTGTTTGAGCTGAATGAAAGAGCCGGAGGCGGAGATCTGGCAAGGACGGAGATAGTGGATCTTCGAAAGGAACTGTCATCCGGTAACCGTTCAATGTTCTCAAGGCGGCTGAAGACACTTATGGATGAGTCTCTTTCCAGGGGAGAACAGGTTATGCTCTTCCTGAACAGAAGGGGCTTTTCCGGACAGGTATCATGCAGAGAGTGTGGCAAGGCTATCATGTGTCCCCACTGCGATGTTCCCATGTCGCTTCATACAGGTTCAAGGCTGATATGTCATTACTGCGGTGAGATCTCGGAAAAGCCTGCGGTATGCCCCTCCTGTAGCTCGAAATATCTGGCTGCGATAAAAGCCGGGACCGAGCAGGTTGAAGAGCGCATACATAAGATGTATCCGGGGGTGAAGACTCTCCGTATGGATAAGGACACCACTTCGGCTAAGGGAGCATATGACAGGATCCTGTCTTCATTTTCAAACGGTGAAGCTCAGATACTTATAGGAACCCAGATGATCGTAAAGGGGCACGATTTTCCGAATGTCACTCTTATCGGGATACTTGTGGCCGATCTGTCTCTGGGGACCCCGGACTACAGATCATCGGAACGCACATTCCAGCTGCTTGCACAGGCAGCAGGCAGAGCCGGAAGGGGAGAAAAGCCGGGATACGCAGTGATCCAGACTTACCAGCCCGATGCATATGCCATAACCTGTGCCGCTGCCCAGGATTACAGGAAATTCTATGAAGAGGAGATGGCATACAGGGAATCTGCTGGATATCCGCCCGCTGTACACATGCTTGCCATACAGCTGTTCGGGACGGATGAAAAGAAGGTGTCCCTTCTTGCGGCATACCTCAGGGATGTGATAAAGTCTAACGGAGCGAAAACTGTCCTGGGTCCTGCTCCGGGCAATATCAGCAGGATCAGGGATTATTACAGATTTGTTATTTATATCAAGAGCCCGGAAACGGACGAACTGACCCGCGTCAGAGAATATGCCGAAGACTATCTGGATGGGAAGGATATAAACGGAATGTTCGTACAGTTTGATCTTGATCCGGTGAATCAGATATAGAAAGAAGGGAATTATCATGGCACTAAGGAATATAAGGGAATTCGGCGATCCGGTACTTAACAAGGTCTGCCTTGAAGTAAAGGAAATGACAGCCAGGAACAAAGAACTTATCGATGATATGTTCGAGACTATGTACGATGCAAACGGTGTCGGACTTGCAGCACCTCAGGTCGGAGTCCTTAAAAGGATCGTCGTAATAGATACAACGGGAGAGGATCCTCTTGTGCTGATCAATCCCAGGATCACTGAACAGGACGGAGAGCAGACCGGATATGAAGGGTGCCTGAGCCTTCCCGGCAAAACAGGTATCGTAACAAGACCAAACCATGTAAAATGCGAAGCTCTTGACAGGGATATGAATCCCATCGAGATCGAAGGGGAAGGCCTTCTTGCAAGGGCAATCTGCCATGAACTTGAGCATCTTGACGGACATCTTTATACGGAGCATCTCGAGGGTGAGCTTCTCGATACTGATTCACTGACAGATGATGATGAAGATGACGAAGATGCAGAAGAGGAATGATCATATATGAAGATCCTGTTTATGGGAACTCCGGACTTTGCTGCCGGAAGTCTTAAAAGCCTTATAGCCGCCGGATATGAGATCAGTGCCGTTGTCACTCAGCCTGACAGACCGAAAGGGCGGAGCGGAAAGCCTGTCTTTTCACCTGCTAAGGAAGTTGCGGTCCAGGCCGGGATACCCGTTCTTCAGCCTGAGAAGATAAAGAGGCCGGAGGAGACCGCAAGACTCCTTGAGTATCCTGCCGACATATACGTAATTGCTGCATTCGGACAGATCCTTTCCAAAGAGATACTGGAGCAGCCAAGGCTCGGATGCATCAATGTTCATGCATCCCTCCTTCCGAGATACCGCGGCGCATCTCCTATACAGAGAGTTATCCTTGATGGTGAAAAGAGCACCGGTATCACCATAATGCAGATGAACGAAGGGCTTGATACAGGTGATATCCTGTACACAAAGTCCTTAGATCTTGCTCCGGATGAGACCTTTGAAACTCTTCATGACAGGCTCATGGTGCTCGGAGGAGAGGCTCTTATAGAAGCGCTTCCCCTTATTGAAGCCGGTAAGCTTACACCTGTAAAGCAGGATGATTCTCTCAGCTGTTATGCACCTCTTATCAAAAAAGAGGACGGCCTTATAGACTGGAAGAGATCCTCAGATGAGATCTATTCACAGATAAGGGCGTTTAATCCCTGGCCCGGAGCGTTTACATATTCATCGGGCAGGATGCTGAAGATATGGGAAGCTCAGCCCGTCTCAGGTTCCGGCAGGCCGGGTGAGATACTTGGCGCCGATAAGGATTCTTTTACCGTTGCATGCGGAAGCGGGGCAATGAAGATCCTTTCATTACAGCCTGAAGGCAAAAAGAGAATGGAAACATCGGCATATCTTCTGGGCAATAAGACAGAGTCCGGGATGTGCCTGGGTTAGGACATGGATAATATAAGAGGTATAGCTCTTGATGCACTGATGGAAGCGGAAGATTCATCCGCTTCATCAAGCAGCATTATTACCGGAGTATTAAATAAATATGACTATCTTGACCAGCGGGATAAGGCGTTTATCAAGCTCCTTTTTGAAGGGGCTGTTGAGCGCCGTATAACGCTGGACTTTATTTTGGATAAAAGGTCGTCCGTTAAGACGCGCAAGATGAAGCCGGTCATCAGGAATATACTGAGGATGGGTGTATACCAGCTTCTTTTTACGGATGCGCCCTCGTATGCGGTCTGTAAGGAATCCGTGAATCTTGCGGGGAAAAGGGGATTTAAGGGTCTCGGAGGCTTTGTTAACGGCGTCTTAAGAGGCATAGCCAGAGAGGTGGAAAGCTCCGGTTATAAGGATGAAGAAAGATTCCTTGCTTTTGTTAAGGATGAGGTTGCTTCAGGCGATAAAAGGGCCGTTTGCATCAGGTATTCAGTACCGGAACTCATTGCGGATATTCTCACAGAGGATTACGGAGACAGGGCTCTGTCCATCCTTGAAGCCATGATGAAGAAAAGGGATGTGTCCATCAGGTTCAGGAGCACCCTGAAGGATGATGAGCTTAAAAAGGCTGTACGGGATATAGAGGCAGCAGGCGTTATGCTCAGACGATCGGGAGATATTCCTTATGTGTATCAGGCATCACATACGGGAGATATAAGAAAGCTTCCGGGGTATGAAGAAGGACTTTTCAACGTGCAGGATATCAGTTCCTGTAAGGCAGTCCTGGCACTTGGTATCCGGGAAGGGGACAGGGTCATAGACTGCTGCGCCGCTCCGGGAGGAAAGACGGTGCTGGCATCAGAGCTTGCGGGAGAAGGCGGCAGCGTGACTTCATGTGACGTATCGGAGGCAAAAGCAGATCTTATCAAAGAGAATCTGGAAAGGCTCGGATGTGGAAATGTCAGGGTGCTTGTAAGGGATGCCTCTGCAAACGTGCCTGAAGATAACGGTAAATATGACAAAATGATACTGGATGTTCCCTGCAGCGGACTTGGGATCCTGGGAAAGAAGAGGGATATCAAGTATAACCTTACCAAAGAGGGGCTTGAATCTCTGACTGAGCTTCAGAGGAGGATAATAGACGGCTGCGTGCCTTATCTTAAGGATGGCGGGAGGATGCTGTATTCTACCTGTACCGTACGTAAGGATGAGAATGAGGAACAGATAAAGTATATAACTGAAAAGTACGGGCTTAAGATAGCAGAGGGTCCCGTGCAGCTGCTTCCGGATGAAGAGGAACAGGACGGATTTTTCTATTGTGTGCTGGAAAGGTGATGCGGGACGGGATCACTGATTTATGAAGGATATAAAATCACTGAAAATCGATGAACTGAAAGCTGAGCTTGGAGCCATGGGTGAGAAGGCTTTCAGGGCAGGGCAGATATATAAATGGCTGCATGTGAAGCTGGTGAGTTCTTTTGATGAGATGACGGACCTTTCGGCAGGGCTTAGGGAGAAGCTTGGAGCGGAGTTTGTCATCACTGACCTTAAGCAGCTGGAGGTCCAGGTATCAAAGTATGACGGGACGAGAAAGTATCTGTTCGAGCTTGGTGACGGGAATACCGTGGAGAGTGTTCTCATGAGGTATCATCACGGTAATTCCGTATGTATCTCTTCCCAGGTGGGCTGCCGTATGGGGTGCAGGTTCTGCGCCTCCACCATAGGCGGGTGTGTCAGAAGTCTTGAACCCTCGGAGATGCTTGACCAGATCTATAAGATCACAAGGGATACCGGAGAGAGGGTATCCAATGTGGTCATTATGGGAATGGGAGAGCCCATGGACAATTTTGACAATGTCTGCAGGTTCCTATCCATGATATCCGATGAAAACGGGCTCAATATCAGCCAGAGGAACCTGACGGTTTCCACCTGCGGGCTTGTTCCTGAGATCAGGAAGCTGGCGGATCTTCATCTCGGGATCACTCTTGCCATTTCGCTCCATGCGGGGACTGATGAAAAGAGGCAGAGACTTATGCCCATAGCCCTTAAATACTCCCTGGACGAGCTCATGGACGCCTGTTCATATTATTTCAGGGAAACGGGAAGAAGGCTGACATTTGAGTACAGTCTGATAGCCGGGGTGAATGATACGCCTCAGGATGCCGATGAGATAGCGCATCTTGCCTCTAAAGTACATGCCCATGTGAATCTGATACCTGTTAATCCTGTTACCGAGACCGGCTTTACTCCCACGTCAGGAAAGGATACCAATGCCTTCAAAGCGGCTCTTGAGAAGAGGGGGGTGACTGCCACTGTCAGGCGTGAGATGGGACGCGATATAGACGGGGCATGCGGTCAGCTCAGAAAGAGGAGAATGGCTCCTGCGGAATAGTTTGAACAAGCAGGATTTTATGATATAATCTACCCGCTACGGCTGTTTTGCGCGTCTTATGGAAGAATGGCTGTAAGCCTTTAAGGAAAAACAGTGCTTAAGGTATTTTCATGTTCCGATAAGGGACTTGCAAGAAAAAACAATCAGGATTGTGTGTACACATCGGATGCTCCCACGGGGGATCTTCTGAACGTGTTCATAGTTGCTGACGGCATGGGGGGACTTGCTGCGGGAGAAATGGCTTCCAGAACAGCGGTTAATACCATGCTTGACTGTATCAGATCTTCCTCCGAGAGAAATCCTGCGGTTTCGCTCAAGAAGGCTGTTCGCAGTGCAAACAGGGCGGTCTATGCCAGATCTCTTGAGGATGCTTCAAGAGAAGGCATGGGAACTACGGTGGTTGCATGTACCTTTATAGAGAATGTATGTCAGATAATAAATGTGGGAGACAGCAGGATGTATGTTATATCTCCCAGGAGCATAAGACAGATAACCGTTGATCATTCCCTGGTTGAAGAGATGATACGCAGGGGTGGGCTTACCAGAGAGAGGGCAAGGAACCATCCCGAGAAGAATGTCATCACCAGGGCTGTTGGCGTGAAACCGGATGTTGAGCCCGATATATTCACTCAGGTGCTTGAGAGCGGAGATACGGTAATGCTCTGCACTGACGGACTTACGAATATGGTCACGGACGAAAGGATAAAGCAGATAGTGGACGGTTCCAGCGATATTGCCACTGCTGCCGAAAAACTTGTGAAAGAAGCTAACGAGAACGGCGGACTGGACAACATATCCGTTGTACTTATCAGATATGAGGAAGAATGATCGATGGTCAAGATCGGAATGACAATTGCAGACCGCTATGAGATCCTTGAGAAGATAGGTACAGGCGGAATGGCTGACGTATATAAAGCTGTTGATAACAAGCTTTCCAGAAACGTCGCCGTCAAGGTGCTTAAGCAGGAATTTTCCGAGAATGAGAATTTTGTTTCCAAATTCCGTGTTGAAGCACAGGCTGCTGCAGGACTGATGCACCCCAATGTGGTGAATGTATATGATGTCGGAGAAGAAGACGGCATCTATTACATTGTAATGGAGCTTGTTGAGGGTATCACTCTCAAGAAATATATCGAGAAGAAAGCACGCCTCTCATTTGAAGAGGCTGTGAGCATTGCAATTCAGGTGGGACTGGGCATTGAGGCAGCTCATGAAAAGCATATCATTCACAGGGATATCAAGCCTCAGAATATCATAATCTCCCTTGCCGGCAAGGTAAAGGTTACGGATTTCGGTATAGCCAAGGCGGCTACAAGCAATACCATAACCTCCAATGTAATGGGATCGGTTCATTACACATCACCTGAGCAGGCACGCGGAGGCTACTCCGATGAGAAGAGTGATATCTATTCCCTCGGTATCACCATGTTTGAGATGCTCACGGGAAGGGTTCCCTTTAACGGTGAGACCACTGTGGCCATCGCCATTAAGCATATTCAGGAGCCCATGCCTTCACCCAGGGATTATGTTCCCGAACTTCCCTATTCTCTTGAGGATATCGTTCTGAAATGCTGTGAGAAATCACCCGACAGAAGATACCAGAACATGCAGGAGCTTGTTGAGGATCTCAAGCAGTGCCTGCTGACTCCCGATGAGGATTTTGTGGTCAGGAACCGCGTGGAGATGGAGGGGACCAGGAATGTCACCGACGAGGAGCTGGAAGCGATAAGAAGCCAGACCTCCGAGATAGATTACGATCCCGAATATGATCATGATTACGATCCGGAATATGACTCCGAATACGACCATGATCACATGAGACTGGCTAAGGACGATTATTATCCGGATGATTATGAGGATGATAAGAGATCCAGACGCTCAACTGATTATGACGGTCCCTCCAGGATGGAGAGGATCACCACGATACTGTCCATACTTGCAGGTATCATCATAGTATTTATCATTATCTTCCTTGCCGTGAAGATAATAGGAAAGAGGATGCAGTCAGATCCTGCTCCGGACAATACGAGCTCCTATGTTATCAATGATCAGACTCCCACCGTGCCTGAAGTGGTGGAGGTGACCATGCCCACGGTTGTGGGTTCGGATATAGAAGCTGCAAGAAATGCTCTTCTTGTACTCGGACTTAATCCCTTGGTGGATTTTCAGGAATCAGAGACCATTCCCTCAGGAACAGTAATGAGCTGCGATGTTGAAGCAGGTACAAAGGTGATCGCAGGAACCAATGTCAATCTCCTTGTAAGTTCCGGTACCGATTCCGTGGAGATGCCCGATGTTGTGGGCAAGGCTCTTTCGGATGCGACAAGCACACTTGTGTTAAAGGGCTTTACCGTCAACACGGTCGAAGCTAACTCGGATGAGGTTCCTGCAGGATATGTCATCTCGCAGAACCCTGATCCCGGAGTCATGGCAGCAAAGGGTGTATCGGTCACCATAACCGTCAGCACAGGTCCTACGGATATCAAGGTCGTTGTACCTAAGATCGTCGGAATGGATGAGACTGATGCCACCGTCACATGTATAGAGAATGAGCTTTCCATCGGAAAGATCACATATGTTCCATCGGATCAGTACGAAGCAGGTATAGTTGTCTCACAGTCACTTGCAGAGAATTCATCAGTGGGTGTGGGAACCGTAATGAACTTTGAAGTGAGCTCGGGTCCCGTAAAGCATACTTACAAATGCAACCTCAGTGTATCAGCTCCCACTTCATCTGAAGCTCCGGATTACATCGGCGGAACTGAAGTGAGACTGAGACTTGTTGGAACGGACGGCAAGGTGCTTCTTGACCAGAGCACCAAGGAATTCCCTTATACAGCGAATTTCTATGGAATAGGATGTCCCACCGGAATCCTGACCATAACATATACGGTTCCCGGTGAACCTGTCTCTTCAACAGATGCGGAGGGTAACACTGTTTCGACTCCGGGACCTGCTATCGAGAAATCTTTTACCAGAGAGATAACATTTACACAGGAAGACGATTGATGGATTCTCTGAAAGGCAAGATAATCAGAGGGGTAGGAGGCTTCTATTACGTGGCCTCCGGTTCACATACCTACGAATGCAGAGCAAAAGGGGCTTTCCGGAAGGAAGGCCTCAAACCGCTTGTAGGGGACGACTGCATCATAGATATCATTGATGAAGACAAGAAGACCGGCAATGTAGTGGAGCTTCTTCCCAGGAGGAATTCACTGTTCAGACCGGAAGTCGCAAATGTTGATCTCCTTCTGATAATTTTTGCAGTGAAAAATCCCGATCCTTCTCTTAATCTTCTAGACAGATTCCTTATTAATCTTGAAAAAGAAAAACTGCCCTGTATCATTGCATTCAACAAAGAGGATATCGATACGGAAAGCCTCGGTGAGGGTTTTATATCCGTATACAAAAATGTGGGATACGATGTGAGACTGATAAGTGCTCTCACGGGCGAAGGTTTTGAAGAACTTGAAAAAGCACTTAAGGGAAAAACCACGGCATTGGCAGGTCCAAGCGGTGCAGGTAAATCATCCACGATAAACAGACTTTTCGGAGATGAGATATCCGTGACGGGAGAGATAAGTGCCAAGATCAGCAGAGGAAAGAATACCACAAGGCATTCGGAACTGTTCATGATCTCGGAGGATACATTTATCTGTGATACTCCCGGGTTTACAAGCTTCGAGAACAGAGGGATCACGGAAGCCGATCTGTGGAAATATTATCCGGAATTTGCAGAACCTGAAAAGAATTGCAGATTCACCGGATGTTCGCATATATCGGAGCCTGACTGCGGGATAAAGGAAGCGGTTTCGGACGGAAGGATATCTGCTGTAAGATATGATAATTACTGCAAGATCTACGCAGAACTGGCATCGAGAAGGAAATACTGACGGGTCTGTCATGTACAGTTCGTGTTCCGGGGATATGTGAACTGATAATGACAGGCTGTGCTTAGGGGACAGGATGCACCGGGGGTAAGGTGCGTCTTTGATAAAACAAAATGTATCAAGGTTAAAGGGGAGGTACATCTATGAAGATCTATGTTAACGTGAACGCCGCACGTGGCGGAAACGGCAGCAAGGAATCGCCCTTCAAGGCAATTCAGGATGCAGCGAATATCGCTAAACCCGGTGACGAGGTTATCGTTGCTCCGGGTATCTACAGGGAATACGTCAATCCCAGAAACGCCGGAACGGAAGAAAACAGAATATCGTATATCTCGGAAAAGCCCCTTAAGGCCGTTATAACCGGGGCAGAGGTTGTAACTGACTGGAAGAAGTACAAGGGGACCACATATGTTACGAGGATAGATAATACGGTCTTCGGTGCATATAATCCTTATATTCAGGAAGTTGAGGGCGACTGGTACTTTGCAGACAATCATATTCACACAGGCAATGTATTCCTGAACGACCGTATGATGTATGAGACCGGTTCGCTCAAGGAGTGTCTTGAGGGCAGGGTATATGACAGGAGCTGGGATCCTGAGTTCTCGGTTTACAAGTGGTACTGCGAGCAGGATGAAAAAACGGGCGAGACCGTTATATATGCTAATTTTCAGGACAAGGTACCTTCCAGGAACAAAGTTGAGATAACAGTACGCAGAAACTGCTTCATGCCTGCGGAAAAGTATATAGGCTATATCACACTTTCCGGATTTACCGTATGCAAGGCGGCAACAACATGGGCTCCTCCGGCTGCGTTCCAGGACGGAATGATAGGTGCCCACTGGTCAAAGGGATGGATTATCGAAGACTGTGAAGTATACGGTTCAAAATGCTGTGGTATTTCCTTCGGTAATTACTCCCAGGAAAATAATGATAACTATTTCTTCCACAAGCATGTCAAGAGTCCCACCCAGATGGAGAGGGATGCCGTATGCCGTGCCCAGTACGATGGATGGACCAAAGAGACGGTGGGAGGGCATATAGTCAGAAGATGTAATATTCACCACTGCGAACAGACCGGCATTGTGGGAAGAATGGGATGTGTATTCTCAATCATAGAGGACAATCACATTCACCACATCAATAATATGCAGCAGCTGGGTGGAGCGGAGATCGCAGGTATCAAGTTCCACGCAGCCATCGATGTTATCTTCCGCAGGAACCATATCCACCACTGTTCCATGGGAATATGGACGGACTGGGAGGCACAGGGTACCAGGATAACCAGGAATTTCCTGCATGACAACTGCATTCCCGATTTCCTTGAGAAGAGACCTGACCGTTTCGACCAGGATATCTTTGTTGAGGTGGGACACGGTCCCATGCTTATAGATAACAATATCCTTCTGTCACCGGTTTCCCTGAGGATACCTACGGAAGGTGTCGCCATGGTCCACAATCTTATCTGCGGATCATTCTGTATGGTGGGAAGCGGGGTCGATTCCGTAGTAAACGGACAGCGTGAGCCCAGATATACTCCCTACCATATACCTCACCGTACCGAAGTGCTTGGATTCATGACCATACTTCACGGTGATGACAGATTCTATAACAATATCTTTATACAGAATACAAAGATTCCAGGGGATTACCTGAAGAACTGGGATCCTGAGCGCGAACCCTGCAATCTTGAGGTGGGTACCCATGTGTGGGATGAATATCCTCTGTATGAAGACTGGATCGCACAGTTTGACCTCGATAAGCACCGCCCTGATATGGGGAAGCTCGCTTCCGCACATTTCGGACATCTCCCTGTATGGGTCCACGGTAATGCATACTTCGGAGGTGCGTCTGCTTACAAACATGAGAAGGATCATCTTGTTGATAAGAAGAGCAGTGCATATGTCAGACTCGAGGAGAAGAAGGGCAGATACTCACTGAAGACCAATGTATTCGAGCTTGTTAAGGATTTCAGGGTTCATATGATAGATACCGAAACTCTGGGTAAAGCATTTGAGCCGGAAGAGTATTATGAGAACACTGACGGAACACCTATAACCTTCAATGAAGATTACTTCGGCAATAAGAGAGGTATCAGAGTGATCCCCGGACCATATGCAAGTGAAGAGTACAAGGATGAGATCGTTTGGGAAGACTGTTGAAAATACACCGGAAATCTGTATCATGCATGCCTGACAGTATTCGTGTAAAGATTTCTGATGTGTAAAATAAAAATAATATTTTAGGGGGTTATATGGCACATATTGTAGTCAATACCAAAAAAAGCAAGGGTACCATCAATAAGAACATTTACGGACAGTTCGCAGAGCACCTTGGAAGATGCATTTATGAAGGCGTCTTCGTAAAGGAAGAAGATGGGATCCCCAACGTTAACGGCATGAGATGTGATGTTGTTAACGCACTTAAGAACATTAAGGTTCCTGTTATCAGATGGCCGGGCGGATGCTTTGCTGATACCTATCACTGGATGGACGGTATAGGCAGCAAAGAAAACAGGAAGAAGATCGTAAATACCAACTGGGGCGGAGTTACCGAGGACAATTCCTTCGGTACCCACGAGTTCCTTGAACTGTGCAGACAGGTAGGATGCGAACCCTATATCTGCGGAAATGTGGGCTCAGGAACCGTTCAGGAGATGAGCGACTGGGTGGAATACTGCAACATGGGCGGTGTTTCTCCCATGGCAGAACTCAGAAGAGCCAATGGTCATGATGAGCCCTGGAATGTTAAGTTCTGGGGGATCGGCAATGAGAACTGGGGATGCGGCGGCAACATGACTCCCGAGTACTATGCTGATGAATGCAAGAGATATTCCACCTTCGTAAGAAATTACGATAACGAGCACCCCGTGTACAAGATCGCTTGCGGAGCAAATGCCGCAGATTATAACTGGGCGAAGGTTGTTGCGGAAAAGGCGGGACAGTTTGTGGATGCTCTTTCGCTTCACTATTACACCGTTCCCGGTCCCGAATGGAACAGCAAGGGAAAGGCTACAGAGTTCTCAACAGCTGAATACTTTGAGACTGTAAGCAAGACACTGTTCCTCGGTGAGATCATGGACAACAATATCTCCATCCTTAAGCAGGCATCCAAAAACGGACATGATCTTAAGCTGATAGTGGATGAGTGGGGCAACTGGTTTGCTGTTGAGCCCGGAACCAATCCCGGATTCCTGTATCAGCAGAACACCATACGTGACGGCATCATCGCAGCTCTGAACCTGAATATGTTCCAGGACAGATGTGACACCGTTGTCATGTCCAATATCGCCCAGATGATCAATGTGCTTCAGGCAATGATCCTTACGGACGGACCCAGAATGATCCTTACACCCACCTATCATGTATATGATCTGTACAAGGATCATATGGATGCACGTGAAGTTGAAAGCTATGCCGAGACTGAGGATCTTAAGAACGGAGACTATACCATTCCTTCACTCAGTGTTTCATCCAGTGAAAAGGACGGAAAGCTTACCATCACGGTTGTTAATGTTGATCCTGAAAATGAGACTGAGATCGATATCATCCTCGGAGGTGTTAAGGTTTCTGATGCATCCGCAAGAACGCTTGCAGGTGATATCCATGATCACAATACCTTCGATGATCCCGGGAAGGTATCTCTTAAGGCACTTGATGTAACCGTTACAGACGGCGGAGCAGGCCTTAAGATCAAGCTTCCTGCAAGCAGTGTTACATCTGTCACTGCAACTGAAGTCTAAAGCATAACAGACCATTCGATCCGGCAACTGGTTTTTTTCTGCCCCAAGACTTTTCTTAAAAGGGGGCGTGACAATAAAAACTTCAGTTGCCGGATTATCATTTCATGGAAAATATCTGTGGAAAGCACCGGGATAACGGGAGTACACAGTAACAATGATATAATGCCAAATGCGATGATTCGGATATGACTGAGAAGTGTAAGATATGCCTCATCCGTGATATGGCGGAGAAGGCTGATATATATGAATATGTAAAAAAGACCAGGGCTATGCTTTCGGATGCAGACAGGGCTCCCGATGAGCTTTACGAGGAGAGGCTTGATGTGTGTAAGGAATGCAGCAGCCTTCTTGCCGGTACCTGCCTGAAATGCGGGTGCTATGTCGAGATAAGAGCGGCATTAAAGTCAAACGGCTGTCCGATAAAGAAATGGTGATCACGATGAAAACATATAACAGGGAAAATTTCAAAGTGGTACTTGCAATGGCGTGGCCCGCTGTGGTCGAGTCTTTTTTTGTTGCCTTTGCCGGACTGGTGGATTCCCTCATGGTGAGCAGGATGGGATCCTATGCCGTGGCAGCGGTTGGCCTTACAACCCAGCCCAAGTTCATGGGACTGTCAATGTTTTTTGCAATCAATGTTTCGGTCTCTGCACTTGTTGCAAGGCGCTTTGGTCAGAAAGAACGGGAAGATGCCAACAGGGTATTTCTTACTGCACTTTACTTCGTGCTGATCGCTGCAGTGATCCTGAGCATAACATTTGTGCTTGCGGCTGATCCGATAATCAGGCTGTGCGGATCATCGGATGCCACTCCTGAAGATATAGCCACACATAATGCGGCAGTTACCTATTTCAGGATCATCATGGGGGGTATGATATTTAACTGCCTCCAGATGGTTGTTAATTCCGCACAGCGCGGTGCGGGTAATACCAGGATAACGATGAGGACCAATGTCACCTCGAATATAGTCAATATTATCTTGAATTACCTGCTGATAGAGGGTCATTTCGGATTCCCCGCACTGGGGATCGTAGGTGCTGCACTTGCCACTGTTCTCGGTACTGTGGTTTCTTCAGTGATGAGTGTGTTCTCCATATCACGCAGGGTGACCTTTATAAGCCTGCCTTATATCTTCACTGAGAAGATCAAGGCTTCATTTGGTGCATTAAAGAGTCTTATAAAGGTAGGTTACGGTATTTTCTTTGAACAGATCCTTATGCGAATAGGATTCATGGCAACCGCTGTCATGGCAGCGAAGAAGGGCATGGATGCAATGGCAGCTCACCAGGTTGGAATGAATCTCATGGGACTTACCTTCAGCTTCGGAGACGGTCTGCAGGCTGCTGCCGTTGCACTTATCGGAAGGTCCCTTGGAGAAGGTAACCCTGATCTTGCCAAGGACTACGGGCGTACATGCAAGGCTGTGGGAATGATGATCGCATCGGTTCTTATCGCATTTTACTTCTTCGGAGCAAGGTGGCTTATGTCCATGTTCTTTGAAGAAGAACACATTATAGCTCTCGGTGTATCCATTATGAGAGTTATAATCTTCATCGTTCTTTTCCAGATAATACAGGTCATATATATGGGATGCCTCAGAGGAGCGGGAGACACCCTTTATACCGCATTTGCCGCAACAATGTCCGTTACTGTAATACGTACCCTTGTATCCTGGCTGGGAGGCTTTGTGCTCGGCTTCGGGATAGTCGGAATATGGCTTGGGGTCCTTGCGGACCAGCTGTCAAGATTCCTATTTGCAAGTATCAGATACAGAATGGGCAAGTGGGTGAAGATAAAGATCTGAGACAATTTCTTGACAGGATATATTTGACGCAATATAATATTGCAAAAGATATGCAACCTGTTTTTATCCGGAGGATATTATGAGCATTCTTGAAACTATCCGCAGCAGAAGGAGTGTCCGTACTTTTGATGGAAATGCACTTGATCCTGAAGTCTCAGAAAAGCTTCTTAACTACGCCAAAAGTATCGATGATCCATATGGTATTGATATCGAATGGAAAATACTGGATGGTGCCAGGTATGGACTGAACAGTCCGGTCATAAACGGAACTGAAACCTACATGGCCGGTAAACTCAAAAAGGTTCCCCATGCAGAGGAGGCATATGGCTACACCTTTGAAAAGGTGGTGCTGCTTGCCGAATCCCTTGGCATAGGGACTACATGGATAGGCGGAACCATGAACAGGACCGCTTTTGAAAAGGCGATGGAGGTTTCAGGTGATGAGATCATGCCCTGTGTAAGTCCTCTGGGATATCCCGCAAAGAAGATGTCTCTCCGTGAGACTATGATGAGAAAGGGCATAAGAGCAGACAGCAGAAGGGATTTCGAAGAACTGTTCTTTGACGGTTACTTTGATAAGCCCCTGAAAAAGGAAGCATCAGGTAAGCTTTCGGATGCACTTGAAGCGGTACGTCTTGCACCATCTGCGGTAAATAAGCAGCCCTGGCGTCTGGTCATATGCAAGGATGCGGTACATTTTTATGAGCAGTCATCTCCGGGATATATTTCCAAAGACGGATGGGATATGCAGAAGATTGACATGGGTATCGCTCTTTGCCACTTTGATGCGGTCCTTGCTGAAGCAGGGATAAAATGTGTGCTCGAGGTAAATGATCCGGGGATCGGTGTTCCGAAGGATACATCATATATAGCAACATATATGATACAGGCTTAAAATACTAAATAATGACATGCAGGTTCCAGTATTCCGGGACCTGCTTTTTGTTATATATTGATGAAAAACGTGCCAAAAAGCACAAAATATGGTAGAATATCCTAGATTATGGACATTTGTGTGGATGGCATTAAAATAGCATATAAATTCACCGGTTCCGGCGATACTACAGCGGTCATTTTACAGGGATGGGGAACTTCCTATCCTCTTTATGATGTTGTCGCAGCGTCAATATCCTCTAAGTACCGTGTCCTGCAATTTGACCTTCCGGGCTTTGGCGTAAGTCAGGAGCCTCCCGAAAGCTGGAATGTGGATCAGTTTACTGACTTTTTTTTAAAGCTGATGGAAGCCCTTGAGATCAAAAAGGCCGTTCTGATAGGTCATTCATATGGCGGACGTATGATCATAAAGCTTGCTGCAAGGGACAACATTCCTTTTGAGATTGAAAAGGTTGTGCTGATAGATTCGGCGGGAGTTATGCCCAAAAGAAGTGCAGGTCAGAAGTTCAGGGTTTTCAGATATAAGTGTCTTAAGAAGATACTGAACTTTAAGCCTGTTTATATGATGTTCTCCGAGCTTATCGAGTTATGGAGATCTGCCCAGGGCTCCGAGGACTATCGAAATGCCTCGCCTGTCATGAAGGGATGCCTTGTCAAGGCTGTCAATGAGGACCTGACTCATCTTTTTGAAAAAAATAAGTTCGATACCCTCCTTATCTGGGGTGACAAGGATGATGCGACACCCCTTTCCGATGCAAAGACCATGGAAAAGCTCATGCCATCCGCAGGGCTTGCCGTAATACCGGGAACAGGGCATTTTTCATTCGCAGAGAACGTGCCTGTGTTTACGGGAATAATGCAGGCTTACTTTGAAATCTGATCACAACCGGACGGCTCTTTGATTGATTATGTATGGAATGGAATTGTTCAACGGAATAGAGTTTTGGCTGATGCTTGCAGAAGGATGCTTGTTCTATGCGGCCGCTGCATTTGCATTTTTTTACACTCTGAGATTCAACCTTCATATGCTTCAGCTGAATGGCTATGACAACGAAGAGCATATGCAATGGCTTAAGAATAACGGAGGAAAGCAGAGATTTCTCATAATACTCTTTGTCTGTGTCCCTTTGCTTGGGATCATTCCAAATGCCGTAACTGTCATAATATCGATATTGCTTCTGTACATAGATATCAGGATCTATGTATTTCTGAAATCCGTATTCACCAAGAAAAAGCTTGTTTTCACAACAAGGGCTAAGAGACTTGTATTCACCTCGGTACTGCTCGGGCTGATCCTTTCCGCGGTATTTGGCCTTCTTTTCCGTTTCACCGGTTTTGGGGGCGTTATGTCGGGCGCCTGTCTGTCCATTTGTCTTGTTCCTTATATCCTTCTTCTTGCCAATATCATCAACCGCCCGGCAGAGAAGATGGTAAGACAGTACTACATTAATGACGCCAAGAAGATCCTGAAACAGAACAGTCATATAAAGATAATCGGAATAACCGGAAGCTATGGCAAGACCTCGGTCAAGTTCTATCTCAATACTTTGCTTTCGGCAAAATACAACGTGCTTGTAACTCCGGAAAGCTACAATACTCCCATGGGCGTTGTGAAGACTATCCGCGAGCAGATGAAGTCATCCCACGAGATTTTTGTATGTGAGATGGGAGCCCGCAAGGTAGGGGAGATAAAGGAGATATGCGATATTGTCCACCCTCAGGACGGGCTTATCACCTCGATCGGGCCGCAGCACCTGGAGACCTTCTTTAACATGGACAATATCGTAAAGACAAAGTTCGAACTTGGGGACGCACTGCCTGAAGGCGGGATCCTTTTCCTGAACGGTGACAATGAATATATAACCGGTAATCTGGAGAAGAACGGAAGCAGATATCACGATACGGTCATGTATGGTGAAAATGTAAAAGGTAACGGTTACCATACCAAGAATGTCAGGGTCTCCGATATGGGCACCACATTTACCGTTGTGACCCCCGGAGGAGAAAAGGCAGAGTTTACCACAAGGCTTATCGGTGCACATAATGTCATCAATGTACTTGGAGCGATAGCGGTAGCTCATACTTACGGGATCCCTTTATCCGAACTGAAGGTTCCGGTAAGACGCCTTCAGCCTGCAGAACACAGGCTGCAGCTTATCGATCACGGTAATGTGGCGATAATAGACGATACCTTCAACTCCAACCCCATAGGCTCTAAAGCTGCGGTGGAGATGCTTGCCCTGTTTGAAGGAACGAGGATACTCATAACTCCGGGAATGGTGGAGCTTGGCGAGAAGGAAGAGGAATATAATTTTAAATACGGAACCTACGCGGCAGATTGCTGTGATTACATCTATCTTGTCGGTGTAAAGCGTACCAGACCTATCTACGAAGGAATACTGTCAAAGGGATTTGATGAAGGCAGGGTGAAGGCAGTGGATACACTTCAGGATGCCATGAAGCTTGCCAATAACCTCAAGAGCGATAAGAAGAAATATATACTTCTTGAAAATGATCTTCCGGACAATTATTAGATGAGTGGGAGAATAACTGCATGCTGGATCGTTTAAAAAAGATAAATGTCCTCGGTATCACAGTACTTATCATCGCTGTGGTATATCTGCTGGTCACTTTGTTAAACAGCTTGTCCGAAACAAAGTATCTTGTGGGATTATTCATTGATTACGGATTCCTGGATACTGTGTACAACACGATGGAGGCTGGTAAAGTGGTTTCTATTGTATATGTGACACTGAGCCTGATTGCTCCTTATTTATTGATCGCAGCAGGGATCTTCTTTGTTATAGCTGCTGTTAAGCGGAAGGGGGCGATCGAAATACCTGTGGGTCTTTCGCTTTTATACTCAGGCATCCTATTGTTTAAGACTATCGTACAGTATTTTGAATATCCGAGTTTTTTCGGCTTTTTTCAAGCGATTGCCGGAGACGCACTGGCACTTGGGGCGTGGATGATCCTGGCGATCGGTACATCTCAGTCCAACAGACTTGGTTTTGCTGTACTCAGATCACTGACACTTGTATACGGTATTGTAGCAATCGTACGCCAGCTTATCGGAGGATACGATCTTTCAATCCGGTACAATTTGGTTAACTTTTTATATTATGTTATTCATACTGTCACAATGGCGGGGCTTATACTCTGGATACTGGCTCCGGGGCTGTTCTACAGGAAGGAAGATAATGAATCTGTTTATAAGGAGATGATCTGATATGAAGACAAGAATCGCACTTATGTATGGCGGAAGGAGCGTGGAGCATGAGGTTTCCGTTATTTCGGGAATTCAGGCTTATGTAAGCATTGACAAGGAAAAATACGATGTAACTCCCGTATATCTGACCAAGGATAATGAAATGTATGTGGGAGAGGACATAGGTAAGATAGAAAGTTATCGTGATATCCCTTCGCTTCTCGAAAGGTCAACACGTGTGATCATGATAAATGAGGGAGACGGAGTTCATATGGTCTCTCACAAAGCGGGCCTCTTCGGGAAGAAGACGGACATTCCCGTGGATCTTGCATTTCCTGTTGTCCACGGTACAAATGTTGAGGACGGAGCGCTTCAGGGATATCTCAAGACTCTTGGTCTTCCTTTTGTCGGATGCGATGTAACTGCCTCGGCTGTGGGAATGGATAAGTATGTGACCAAGGCGATACTTAAGGATAATAACATTCCCGTCCTTGATTCCTATCTGTTCACAATGGCGGATTATAATAATGTGACCGAACTGATAAATACCATTGAGTTCAAGATCGGATATCCTGTTATCATCAAGCCTCTTAACACGGGATCCAGTGTCGGAATCAGCGTTGCCAAAAACAGGGCAGAGCTCACAAAATCGATAGATGATGCATATCTGTACGCAAGAAAGATAATAGCAGAGCATGCAATAACAAAGCTCCGTGAGATCAACTGCGCGGTGCTTGGAGATGAAAATGAAGCTGAAGCTTCGGAATGTGAAGAGCCTCTTCACAGCAAGGATATCCTCAGCTACGAGGATAAGTATATGTCCGGCGGATCCAAGAAGACAGGCGGTTCCAAGGGAATGGCCGGTGTATCGAGAAAGATCCCTGCGGAGATCTCTAATGAAAAGAGAGAAGAGATAAGGAATCTTGCAGTGGAATCCTTCAAGAAGCTTGGATGTCACGGAGTGGCAAGGATCGACTTTATGATCGATGAGGAAAACGGAAAGCTGTATTTCAATGAGATAAATACTATCCCGGGATCCCTTGCTTTTTACCTCTTCGAAGCAATCGGCATTGAATACAGGGAGCTTCTGGACAGAATGGTAGCCCTTGCTCTCAAGCGTATCCGTGAGGAGAAGAGCATAAGTTATTCCTTCAGTACCAATATCCTCAGCTCAGCCCAGTCCTTCGGAGGAAAAAACGGCAAGGTAAGGCAGTGAGGTTTTTATAGGAGACAAAGTGTATGGGTGAAGAAACAACATGGGGAAGCGTACATGTACTGGGACGTACATACGGCACGGCAGGTGATCTCGAACTGATATGGACCGGAAGCGGTGTTGAGTTTGAGATGAACTGTTCGGAGCTGGGGGTGGTTCTCGAAGCAGGAGATTCGGTCTATATGCCGTGGATCAGCCTTGTGCTTGACGGATATCATCTGGCTCATATTCCGGTACAGGAGGGAGTAAATAAATACATGCTCCTTCGAAACATGGATCCTTCCGTAAAGCATACTGTCAGGATCGTAAAGGATTTTCAGGCTTCGGTTGATGATCCGGGATGCTTTCTTAAACTGAAGAAGATCATCTATGAAGGTGAAATAAGGAAAACCGAACCTAAGAAATACAGATTTGAGTTTATCGGTGACAGCATTACCAGCGGTGAAGGCGCACTTGGTGCCCATGAGGAGATGGACTGGATCACCCCGTATTTCAGCGCAGTGGTAAATTATGCCGTTATGACTTCGGATGCGATGAATGCCGATTTCAGACTTATATCCCAAAGCGGATGGGGCGTTACTACCGGATGGGATAACAATCCGGCAAGCAGACTTCCGCTGATCTATGACAGTGTAAATGCAAAGCGGGAAGTTAAGGATTACGATCATTCTTCCTGGGAGCCCGATGCGGTTATCATAAATCTCGGGACCAATGATGGCGGTGCGTTTGATAATCCGGCATTTGCAGATCCTGTTACGGGAGAGACCTTCAAGTACAATAAGCTTGAAGACGGAAGCTATGATCCGGAAGACCTCAATAAAATAGCTGCCGGTATGACAGGCTTTATGAAACATGTAAGAGAGGTTCATCCGGACGCCCATATACTCTGGGTTTACGGAATGCTTGGCAGCGTGCTTATGGACACGATAATCTCTGCAGTTTCCGCATTCTGGCTTGAATCGGATACCAATGCAGGTTATCTTCAGCTTCCCGATACAAACGGTGAAGCCTTCGGATCCAGAGGACATCCGGGAATTCTCAGCCATAAAGCTGCATCTGAAAAAATCGTAGAACGCCTTAGAGAAGTGCTTAAGTGAGATGGAGGAGATAAGATGAGTTATTCTGAACTTCAGAACGGAAGCGATATCAGAGGTATCGCACTTGAGAATGAAACCGGAGAGAAGGTTAATCTTACGGAAAAGTCCGCACAGGATATCGCAGGTGCATTTGCAAGATGGCTGTCAGCAAAAACAGGAAAGAAGGAAGTCAGGATTGCAATAGGAAGAGATTCCAGACTTTCCGGAGAAGCACTTCTGAATGCCTCCGTAAAGGGAGTTTTTTCCGAAGGGGGAACAGCATGTGATCTCGGACTTGCTTCCACACCTGCCATGTTCATGACAACAGTACTGGGAGATGCTCCTTATGACGGGAGTATCATGATCACGGCAAGTCATCTTCCCTGGTACAGGAACGGAATGAAATTTTTTATCTCAAGAGGCGGACTTGAGAAGAATGAGATAAAGGAACTTACAAAGATCGCAGATGAGATAGCAGCTGAGAATAAGGATGTGTCCGGGTGCCCTGAAGCGGAGAAGGTATCATTTATGGATACCTATACAGGATATTTGAGAGAAAAGATCATCGCAGGATGTCAAAAAGGAGATAAGCCTCTTGAGGGACTTCACATCGTTGTCGATGCAGGTAACGGTGCAGGCGGATTCTTTGTAAAGGATGTGCTTGAAAAGCTGGGTGCGGATACTGCCGGAAGCCAGTTCCTTGAGCCCGACGGACATTTCCCCAATCACATTCCCAACCCTGAAAATAAGGAAGCAGCAGAGTCCATAAAGAATGCAACTCTTGCATCGGATGCGGATCTGGGTATCATTTTTGACACGGATGTGGACAGGGCAGGAGCAGTTCTTCCGGGTGGAAAGACCCTTACCAGAA
>JAEEGG010006272.1_pt1 | contig 27909 bp, 23 predicted proteins | sample 9134161 | NCBI WGS metagenome assembly JAEEGG01 (sample SAMN16246543, study PRJNA631951) | gut metagenome | biome: gut microbiome; feature: rumen; material: CR-attached | host: Bos | place: Iran: Karaj | collected 2018-10 | reverse complement strand
GGCAAGGAAACGCTCGGCAAGCGGAATTATATCCCCCGACCTTTCACGAAGCGGAGGCAAGTGCATCTGCATAGTGTTGATTCTATAGTAGAGGTCCTCACGAAAACGCCCTTCACTAACCATCTGCTCTAAATCCATATTTGTAGCACAAATAAGTCGGATATCTATCGGAATCGGCTTTTCAGAACCAACTCTCACCACAGTTCTGTTTTGCAACACGCGCAATAGCTTTGCCTGTAGATGAAGCGGAATATTGCCGATTTCATCGAGGAAAAGAGTACCACCATCAGCCTGTTCAAACTTACCCACATGGTCGGTATGGGCATCAGTAAAAGCCCCTTTCACATGGCCGAACAACTCACTCTCGAAAAGAGTCTCGGTAATGGCTCCTGCATCAACACAAACCATTGGCTTATGCTTTCTGCTACTGGCTGCATGAATCTCACGTGCAAGAACATCCTTACCCGTACCATTCTCACCCGTAATGAGTATCGTAGCATCGGTAGGAGCAATCTTATCCATGACACGACGGATATCCTGCATAGCCAAAGACTCCCCCCAATACATATTCTCCCTTACCTCCGCCCTCGGTTTCTTCGTAGCCTTGGGCATAGATTCGTATGCAGCCTTAAGCGTGGCAATAAGTTTCTCATTATCCCACGGCTTTACTATGAAATCATAGGCACCACGTTTCATGCCCTCAACAGCCAACGCAATATCAGCATAGGCAGTAAAGAGAACAATCTGCACTTCAGGATACATCTTTTTCAGCTCTGTTGTCCAGTAGAGACCTTCATTACCCGTATTGATATCGGTATAGAAGTTCATGTCAAGCAGAACCACGTCAGGCTTCATACTATCCATTGTCGAAACAAGGGTTTTAGGCGAAGCTATAACCCCGATTTCCGAAAAATGAGGGGCAAGCAGAATCTTCAAGGCATTGCGAATGCCCTGATTATCATCTACTACCAGTATCTTTCCTTTCTTCATATTGAGCGCAAAGGTAATAATTTTCTGAGAAACTCCCAAGAAAAAGACCCTCTAAATCCCCCTTAAAGGGGGACTTCCTTTCGCGAATCGGCTCTCCCCCTTTAAGGGGGAGCGGGGAGAGGGTCTTTACTCTACTTTTATCGACTCCACAGGATTGCTTGAAGCTGTTTGCAAACAACGAACAGCAACAACGAGATTTGTAATAACAAGAACGACGACAAAAGCGAGGGCAAATACCCACCAAGTTATCTGCATGTGATATGCAAACGTGCTGAAATACCTGTTGATTATCAGCCAAGATAATGGCGATGCAATAACAAAGCAGACAACGACGATGATTGAATACTTCAGGCAGAACATCTTTAGTATATCGTCAATCTCAGCACCAAGAACACGCCTTATGGCTATCTCCTTCTTGCGATGCTGTGTCTCAAACAGAACGAGTCCGAACACGCCCATGAGCGAGATAATGATGGCAATAATGGTAAAGATAGTAATCATCGTACTGAGCTTTGTCTCAAATTCATATTGACCTGCCAGTTCATCATCAAATATATGCAACTCCACATTGTCAGGATCTTCGTTTGGTACAAATTCCATAGCCGTTTTCCTTACGAAATCCATCACCTTGGCAGCATCAGCCCCCTCCGTTGTCCTTATATAGATATGCTTCATAGCCAGTTGGAACACCCTACGTTTACCATAGACATGGAATGCATAATCCTCACCACCACTATATTGCAATGGACGGAAGTGGAAATCCTTACATACTCCAGCAATCAACACACTATCCTCATCACCAGGTCCATAGCCACCTATGGTAAGGCCGTACTTCTTCTGTGTTGACTCGGTAAAAATCATGGTTCCATTCTTCGATTCTTCGTCGGACTTAGCGAAATTACGCCCATCAACAATGTCTATCCCCATGAAATCAAGGAAATTGGGCGCTACTATATAGCATGAATATTGCAGTTGCTTCCCTTCACGCTCTGCCCCCAGAAAAATCAAGAAACGGCTCACTATGTTTCTTTCTGCCCAAGTGACGTCCACAATGTCAGGATTGCTTCTCAACTTACTCTCAAATGCAGGTCTCTTGCTACCTTCCCATCCGAGATTATCAGGCACGATTCCCGAAATAAGCCCTTGCTTATTGAAGCCCATATCATAGTTCATCATATAGCTATGCTGAAGCTTTATGAACGAGGCACAGATTATAAGTCCGATGGATATGGTGAACTGAACCCCGATAAGGATATTCCTAAGCATCTTTCCTGAGCTTGAAGTACCGAAAGAACCTTTCAGCACGAAAGCAGGTTGGAATGATGTGATATAGTATGCTGGATAAAGACTACCTACCACAGCCCCTAACAGAGTTACCGAGACAGTTATAAGCAGCACCAAACCATTTGATGCAAAATCTATTGGTGCGACAAGCAAATCCGTCAAGGAAGACCGTTCAAACAACACAATTATGACGGCAGCAAGCATCAGGGCAAGAAGCACCAGTCCTACAGACTCCATGACGAAATTGCCTACAAGCGTCATCCTCGACGTTCCATACACCTTATATGTATTCACACTCCTTATCCTTGCGGGCACAAGGGCAAAGAAGAAGTTAATGAAGTTGATCATGGCAATGATGATGGTGAGAATAGCCACGGCAAGCAGCGTGACATCTACAGTCTTGTTGCCTATCTGACAAACCGCCCCACTGTCATCCACATCATTACGATAATACAGTTCATTGAAAGGCACAAGGCAAATCCTATGCGATGCAATCTCCTCATCTACGTCATCCACATCATCCTCACCTCTACCCTCTATTACCGACTTTATGGCAATGTTAGCGTTCCTCTCCGCAGCCTCCTTCGCATCAGCACTCTTCAGTTTCACGAAATATTTATAGCAATAAACGCCCCATTCATCAATATTGACATTATTGATATCCTGCAGCATCTTTATGCTCCCAGGAGCTGATGCCTTCGGAAACTTATCCTTCCACGTAGCCACAATCTCCCATTCGGCAGGTTCATCAATCGACTCCGAGAACCTATCCCCCACTTTTAGTCCATTCTCCTTGGCAAACTTAGCCGACACGGCAACCGTCCGAGGCTTAGCGAGATCCTTGAAACTGCCCTGTTCCTCCTCAAACCCGAACAAGGCAAGTCCTCCTTGGGTGAAGGTCTGAACATAGGCATCAAACTTACGAACTTTGTCCCCCTCCTTCACGTAATGGTACTCACCGCCATATTCCGTCTCGAAATTGGCTACACCATACGTTTCAACCTCTGGTACAGAGCTGAGACTATGCTCTGCATAGGGACGGCATGTCACAATGTTATAATCATCCTTACCGTCAGTATAGACCATAAGGAAGATACGATCATCATCCTCAAGCCCCTTATTGAAGCTGAAACCCCATATAACCTGAGTGAGGATGATGTAAAAGGCGGCGAAGGCAACAGCCATGCCGACGATGTTCAGCAGGCTGCTTGCCTTATAATGCCGCAGAGTATTTATGAAATTTATGAAAATGTACTTCATACCTATAATTCGTTCTTTACATCTGATACAATCTTACCATCAAACAAATCAATTGTTCGCTGTGCAATAGAGGCATCCTTCTGTGAATGCGTCACCATTACAATTGTTGCTCCATCGTTGTTGAGTTCCTGAAGTAACTGCATCACCTCCCTACCATTCTTTGAGTCAAGATTACCAGTAGGCTCATCGGCAAGAATCAGTTTCGGACTTGCCACACAGGCACGGGCAATTGCCACACGCTGTTGCTGACCGCCCGAAAGCTGTCGGGGGAAGTGCTTGGCACGATGACTGATATTCATGCGCTTCAGCATTTCCGTCACCTTCGCCTTACGTTCAGATGCAGACACGTTAAGATAGCGCAAAGGCAGTTCGATGTTATCATAAACATTGAGCTCGTCAATAAGATTGAAACTCTGGAATATAAAACCGATATTACCCTTACGGAAGCGTGTACGTTCCTTCTCCTTCAGGTTTGCCACTTCGGTATCAGCAAACTGATATGAACCCTCTGTAGGATTATCAAGTAACCCAAGAATATTCAACAGAGTTGACTTTCCGCATCCAGAAGGTCCCATTATGGCAACAAACTCGCCATCCTTAATTTCAAATGACACACCATCGAGGGCTGTTGTTTCTATCTCTTCTGTTCTGAAGATCTTACTGATGTTTGATACTTTTATCATTGCTTTATAGTTTATTTATTGTAATTCTAAAATATCGTTGTCTCCAAAGTTGTCATAACTTGATGTTACAACCTTATCACCAGGCTCAAGTCCTTCGAGCACTTCATAGTACTGAGGATTCTGTCGCCCAATACTGATCTCACGCTTTACCGCCCGTTTGCCATCTTTGTCAAGAACATAAATCCACTTACCACTGGTCTTGTTGAAGAATGAACCGCGAGGAATAAGGATGGCTTTCTCCGGAGAACCCAATTGTAGATTCATATAGTAAGTCTGACCAGTACGGATATTATCAGGCATCTTACCATCAAACTTGAAATCAGCCTTGAACCTGCCATCGTGTACCTCTGGATAGACCTTTCGTAGAGTAGCCCTGAAGATTGTACCTTGTCGCTCAAATGAAGTAATGAGTCCAGGCACTACCTTATCTATATAATGCTCATCAATCTGAGCCTCTATCTTATACGAACTCATATTACTTATCTGCCCTATCTTTGTTCCACCGCCAATATTCTCGCCAAGTACAGCATCGAGTATTCCGAGTTGACCGTCAATAGGAGCCTTGATAGTAAGGTTATCCTTACGCTTGCGTATCATCTTCATGTTGAGCAGCATGTTCTCCAGACTTTCACGCATCCTCTTAACCTGAGTATTACGATAGAGACTATCCTGCACTTCCTTTTCCCTGATGAGCTGATACTTTTCCAAAGCAAGGTCATAGTCCTCCTTTGCCTTCAGATAGTCTTCCCTTGCAATAAGTTTGTCATCATACAGGGCTTTCTGACGTAGATAAACACGTTTGAGTTGCTTTACATTCTGCTGATATTCCAGTTTTGACTGCCTTACGCTAAGCCTATCCTGCTCCATCTGTATCTGCGTGTTTCGCAGGATGTTCTCCTTCTCAGCAAGTTCCGCCTCTGAATTCAGAATCTGCAAATCAAGGTTCTCGTTGGATAGGCGCAAAATCTCGTCGCCTTTCCTTACATCCGCCCCTTCCTCTATCATTATAGCCTCGACAACGCCACCTTCCACAGGACTTATCTGCACCGTTACCATCGGCTGCACCGTACCATTAAGACGGATATATTCATTAAACTGTCCTTCCTTCACCTCGCTTACCGTCACGGCATCAGCCTTTACACGCAATGTGCTATGACTCGTCGTTGCTATCGCGAAAACCACTATGATAATAAATATCGCGCCAAGCCACCAAGGTATAGCCTGTTTTGTAAATGCCTTTTTCCAACCTGTCTTCTTTTCTAATATCTTATCCATATTGTTTATTGATTGATATATGGCTCACCTTTGAAATATCTTACCACAGAATCCTTAATACGAAGTTTCAATAGTGCACCTGTACGCTCTGCCATTGCATTGAGGTAAGTCTGTGATGCTGTCTGATATTCTATGGCAGATATAAGTCCAGCCTCATATTGCTTTGCACTTAGTCTGAAAGCCTCTTTCTGCAGCTCCGCAAGTTTGTCGGCTTGTCTGAATGTCGCCAATGCTCCTTGCCTGTCATCTATCGCCCTTGTCACCTCATTCTCAATATCGCGCATAGTCTGTGCATATTCAGCCTCGGCACGCACAAGGGCGTTTTTCTTTTGCTTCAGAGCTGTTCTACGCCTCAACTGGTCGTAGATAGGAATGTTGATTGACAACTGCAAATACTCACCGGCATTATTTCTGAATTGCTCGCTGAACGATCTCGGCTTATAGTCTTTCATTCCGGGATATGTATAATAGGTGGTTGACCAACCTCCGTTAAATGATAGCGTAGGGAAGTATGAACCTCGTGCCATCTTCAAATAAACTTCTGCCCTTTTCCTGTTCATTGATGCTATCTCTGCTTGTGGAAGTGTTGCCTTTGCTGTTTCTGCGAGTTCGGAGCTGGAAGCCAGTGTCACAACTGGCTCCGCAATACTCCTGTCAATCTTGAGTTCATCGCCAATCGGCCAAAACATCACGTCCTTCAATGTTATCATTGCATTATTTTTCTGGTTGGTAGCAGTAATGAGATTATACTGCCTTTGGGCAAGTTCAGATTCCATTTGCATTAAATCGGCATGGCTCTTCTGCCCCAATTCCTCTTGACGGATAGCCTTGTCTCTTGCTGCCTGTGCCGTTTTCACCTGCTCCTGAAGTATGGTTTCAAGTTCGGTGTAATAGATGACATTGCTGAATGCCTCCATCGTAGCCAGACATATCTCGTCTTTTGTCTGTTGTTCCTTACTAACTCCCATCTTAGACGTAATAGATGCCATTTTGATATTGTTGATTGACCTAAATCCATCAAACAATGTAATGCCAGCATTCAGGCTATATCCATTATAGAAGGTGGTCACATCATTATATGTATTGGTCTCAGGATCAAGATTTCTACCATACTGATTGTATGCGTAGGTCTGAGCCTCAATATTTGGCGTGAACATCTGCATGATTGCCTGTCGTCTTTGCCACCGTTCATCATTACGATTGACAGCCTGAATCTTCATTTTTGTCGAATTACTTACAGCATATTCCATACAATCGTGAAGCGTCATCAATAGTTTGCCGTCCGTTTGCGCCATCGTTTGTCTTACATTGATACAAACAAGTAGCGATACTGAGATTGCAATTATATTCGTTCTTTTCATATTTCGTCAGAATAATATCTGATATTCTCCTTGCCAGATGCGTGCCATAATATTTATCTTATTGATAATCACAATCTTGCAATTTTGACAAACCTATAAAGTGTAAAGAAACTTTACAATGCGTGTAAATATCTTTTACAAAAAGAGATGCAACCTATAATGTTACACAAAAGTTCCTGAGTTTATCATTATCGGGTGAAAAAGCAGAAAAAGCGTGAAAAAGTTTGGTTTCTCATATTTTATTATTATCTTTGTAGCATAATAATTGTGTAAAAAAGAAATTCTATAAACCTAAAATGAAGAAACTATCTATTCTTGGATTAGGCTTGCTGCTATCTGCATCAAGTTTAATGGCGCAGAATGTACGCCCAGTAACAAACCTTAGAAACGGTCAGTTCCCACAACTTACCGCTGACAATCGTGGTGTTTTCCAACTTAATGCTCCTGATGCAAAGGAGGTTATCGTGGATATAGGCGGAAAGAAGTACCCTATGAAAAAGGATGACAAGGGCATGTGGAGTGCGACTACCGATGTTCTGATGTCAGGTATAAACTATTACTTCCTCTATGTGGATGGTGTTCAGATCAGCGACCCTGCCAGCGAGACATTCTATGGTTGTAGCCGTATGGCAAGCTGTATCGAGGTGCCTTACGCAAAAGATGACGTGCGCTTCGAGCTTGCTGACGTAGCTCATGGCGAGACTACTATGCGTCGCTACTATTCTAAGAACGAAGGTGCTTGGCGCAGAATGTTCATCTATCTTCCACCATCTTATCAGAAAGACCTCTCAAAGACATATCCTGTACTCTACATACAGCATGGCGGTGGTGAGGATGAGCGTGGCTGGGCTCTTCAGGGAAGAACAGACATCATCCTTGACAACCTCATTGCTCAGGGTAAGGCTAATGAGATGATCGTAGTAATGAGCGATGGCAACTGCAAGGACTTCATCAAGGAACTCACAGAAGAGTGCATCCCACTCGTTGAGAAGACATACCGCGTGAAGAAGGATGCAGCAAACCGTGCTATGGCAGGACTTTCTATGGGCGGTATTCAGACTCTTAACATCGCTGTGGCTAAGCCTGAGCTGTTCCAATATGTTGGTGTCTTCAGTTCTGGTTGGTTCGCAAGACCTTTCGGCAACAACCCTCAGATGAGTGCTGACGATAACTACAAGAAACTTGCTGAGAGAAAGGATCTCTACAACAAGCAGTTCAAGCAGTTCTATCTCACTATGGGTGGACAAGAGGATATCGCCTTCAATAACTGCAAGACTATGCGTGAAAAGTTCGATGAAATCGGCATAAAATACAAGTATTTCGAAACTCCAGGCGGTCACACATGGCCAGTTTGGCGTGAAAGCTTATATCAGTTCGCACAGTTGCTCTGGAAGTAAATTTCAAATAAATTTTATGCTTTATGCGCCTTACGGCGCTGTAACGGAACAAAAATTTGCAACGATGGCCAGAAAATTTATTCCAGAAAATTTATTAACAATAGATTTTTGGGAAATTTTCTGGGTAATTTCTGGAAATTTTTGTTCCAACCACAAGTAGCATAAACTCCACAAAAGCCGTTCCTATATAATATAAGGATGAATTTTCGTTCCGGAAGGAACTTGTCAACAACAAATTTCCCGCTATATCCCCCATTCTCACGAGCAGGGTATATAACGGGAAATTTATTGTGCCTTCAGGTAAATCAATTTTGGTTACTATAAGAAGTGTCTGAATTCCCCCCATTAAAGGAAATAGAATATCTTTACTTATCTGTCCTTAAAATGCTATTCAGTTTTCGTTCATTAAATAAATTTGGAAATAAATGTAATATAATTATGAATTAAACCACATTTGTGTGGCCGGGGTATATCTTTATTTCTTACCAGACACCAAAGCTTGACGCTGTATCTGGGTTATCGTCGCACAACATAGCAGATGTTTTGGTTTCTGCAACCTTAGGATTTGAGGCATTAATGCTTAATCCAAGGATCCTACAACTTGGTGACAAGAGTGGCAGTAGTGCCATGGACAACATTCTGGTGATGTAGGATAAAGTGTTTCGATTCTTTTTCATTGTCTTGCGAGTTTTTAATTTAGGCTCGGAGTAGTATCACTAATTTCTGGGTGCAAAATTACTGCCTTTTCACAAAAACCTTATGTAATATTTCGTCAAAAATTTGTATATTTTCGTCAAAATGACTATTCTATGCCTATAAAACCCCATTTTGACAATGATTTGACAATGAAATGAGAGAAAAATCAAATAAAAGAAAAAAGGTCAAGTTTAGCAAACTCTGCTAAACATGACCTTTTCTTTCCCCTTTTTCCTCGGATGCTATTCACATCCTATTCATAATCCCTTAACATTTATTTCCGATGCAAAGATACAACAAAATATTGTAACCTGCAAGAAAAAACAATAAAAAAGTGTCGAAATTACAATTATGCTATAATTTTTACGTTCTCGCAACAAATTCGGTCGTTACAACTAACATATATCATTATACCAAAAACCTTTGTGATTATAAAGAAAGACTGCAAGAAAAAACTGGAAATAAATCTTTTTTCTCTTTCTTCCCGTTTTCCTTTCTTGCAACTTTTTATTTACAGATATGCAATTATTAAAAAATCGCGGTTTCATCGAGACAAAACCGCTAAAATATGAGCAAAAACCCCTTTATACCTTATTTATATAAAGTGTAAGTGCTTAAAAATGTACAAGTTACACTACTTGATTTATGTCAAGCATTTACATATTTGCATCATTTTTCTTGAAAAATATTTGCACAAATAAAAAAAACTTCATACCTTTGCATCAGAGATCAAAACAAAATAGTTTGACACTCTCATAAATTATTACATTTATTTCCACTTTTAAAAAAATTTAAGTTATGACTACCTCATTCTTCTATAGAATCATCCTCACAGCAGTGCTCACCTTCTCGTTCGCTGCAAACGGAATGGCAAAGGAGCCTAGCTTAATGGATTATAATGGAATTGAATATTTCACTTGGAATATCGATGATAACGGCACTCTTCATATAACCCCTCTCGCTGATGTAACACCTGACTTCCAGGAGTCTCCATTCATCAAGTACAGAAAGCAGATCACAAGCATCGTTTTCGAGGAGGACTTCTACAATGAGACTACATTAAGCAAGATCGGTAAGAACTTGTTCAAAGGTCTTGACAAAGTAAAGAGTGTTACCCTTCCTAACAGTATCAAGAGCGTTGACGCAACAGTATTCGAAGGTTGCACTTCTCTCAAGAATCTGACATCATCAACCTCCAACGACACCAACGCCAACTCTGACCTTCAGGGATGTGCAGATATCGAGGAGAATTACAATGAACAGTTTTACACAATGTTATAATATAATATACCGTCTTTATTAACCCCTACGTGAGTAGGCATTCGTCTTCATGTATAAACAACACATAAATCTAATCATCTTGAATATCATGGGCACACAAAGCGCGCGGAACCTGTTGGCTTCCGCGCTTTTTCTTTTCTATAAACAGGAAGTTCCAAAACACAAGCAACAGGTCGAAATCATCATAAAGAGCACGAAATAATAGCATTTTCAAAGCGTTTTGAACCTATTTTGTGTTTTTTAGGAATAAAGTCACGAAAAAATTTGGTGGTTTCAAAAAATAGTTGTACCTTTGCACTCGCAATTGAGAAACACCGCTCATTGCAAGACATAAAATGGTGCCATAGCTCAGTTGGTAGAGCAACGGACTGAAAATCCGTGTGTCCCCGGTTCGATTCCTGGTGGTACCACCTCCTCCTTTTTTGAAAAGCCTTGCTTAAGATTCGTCTTCTGCAAGGCTTTTTCTGTTCATTACGTTGATTTTTGTCAATTCTCGTAAAATTCTTTGGAAAAAGAAGATATATTCTAATTTTTTTAATTAAATTTGCAAACGATTTATATATTTGGTGAACAAGAACAAAACCCAAAATAATTATTATTTTTTTATTTCGTAAAGTTATGCAGAAAAGAATTCTTTTTCTGATTGCCACGGTAATGATGTTCATCTCATCTGCTATGGCTCAAGTAACAACTTCTGGCATTAGTGGTAAAGTAACCATGAACGATGTTAATGGCGAAGGTATCATTGGTGCCACAGTATTGGCAGTTCATGTACCTTCTGGCACACGCTATAGTGCCACTACAAATGTTAAGGGTGCATTCGCTATTAAAGGTATGCGTACTGGTGGTCCATACACCATCAACGTCTCCTACATCGGAATGCAATCCAAGTTTTTCCAGAATATAACCCTGTCACTCGGTGAAACATACCATATTAACGTATGGCTCAAGGATGACGAAAAGACACTCGGCGAGGTTGTTGTCAAGGGACAGCTCGGTCTGAACAAAACCCGTACTGGAGCTGCTCAGTCAATAAACAATGCCCGTCTTCAAGAGCTCCCTTCCATAAGCCATAGTGTTGCTGATATTGCCCGTATAAACCCATTCGTCAAGGTTACCGAGGGTGGTGCTATGACGATTGCAGGCTCCAACAACCGATATAATGCCATCCAGATTGACGGTGCGATGTCAAATGACGTATTCGGCCTGACATCAAACGGAGCTAACGGCGGTATGGCAGGAACACAGCCGTTCTCAATAGAGACTGTCGACCAGCTTCAAGTCAGCATCGCTCCATTCGATGTCCGTCAGAGCGGTTTCACAGGCGGTTCTGTCAATGCCATAACAAAGTCAGGTACCAACGAGTTCCACGGCAGTTTCTACTCATACTACCAGAATGACGGAATGGTTTCCGACAAGTACAAGATGCACAACGGAAATATGTCAAATCCTTACGGAAGTATGACAAACTATACCATAGGTGCAACCCTCGGCGGTCCTATCGTTAAGAACAAACTCTTTGCGTTCCTCAACTTCGAACGCATCAATAATGAGTACGACAATGCGTATTCTGCACCTGGCAGCCAGTCTAAAGTGGATTTCGGTGTAGCACAGCAGATCTACGACTACATCAAGACACAGGCCCCTCACTACACAGGCAAACTGGGAACACCAAAGGAATACTCATATTCTGACAAAGTTGGTATCAAACTTGACTGGAACATCAACGACCGCAACCATGCATCTCTTCGCTGGAGCTTTGTTGATGCTAAGCAGAACAACAACACTTCAAGTGCCTCACAGCTCGTAACAAGCGACTATGCATACGACTTTGTGTCAAAGACCAATTCGCTTGTATTTGAACTCAACAGCCGTTTGGGCAAGAACATAAGTAACAAATTCCACGCAACCTGGACATCTGTCCGTGATAAACGCAACCCTGGCAATCCATTCCCTATGATTCAGATCTCAAATGTCGGCGGTGGCACTCTGTGTATCGGTAACGAGCGTTCTTCAATGGCTAATGGCCTTGATCAAGACATCTATACCCTCACAGACAACCTCACGTGGACTCTCCAGGATCACGAGATCACACTCGGCACACACAATGAGCTGTACAACTTCGGAAACCTCTTCTGTCAGGATCTCTACGGAACATATATGTATCAGAGTCCTGACGACTTCTTCGCAGGCAAGATCAACCGTTTCCGCTATGGACAGGGCGTTGAGTCTGTAACAGGCACAAAACGCTGGAATGCAACATTCGGTGCAGGTCAGCTCGGCTTCTACATTCAGGACAGGTGGGATATTCTCCAAAATCTCTACTTATCATTCGGTTTGCGTGCAGATATTCCTTTCATGCTTGACACCCCTACTGCAAACAAAGAGTTCTATGACTATGCAAACAAGACACAGAACTGGGGCTTTCAAACTGACCAGAGAATAGCAAAGAAGCCAATGTGGTCTCCACGTTTCGGTTTCCGTTGGAACACATTTAACGACAATTCCCTCATTATCCGTGGCGGTATCGGTGTATTCACAGGACGTGTGCCTTACGTATGGATATCTAACAATATCTCAAATACAGGTATTCAACAGATGTCATACAGCACATTCAGCACATCAAACATCACCCCTCAATACGATGTAAACAATGCTATATATGCTGATCCAACTCTGAACCCAACAGCTCCTGCTCAAGCAGCCCAGACAATCAACGTATTCAACAAGAACTTCAAGTATGCACAGCAGCTTCGTGCAGACCTTGCAGTTGACTACACCGACCCATTCGTAGGCATCAACTGGACACTTGAGGGAATCTACTCCAAGACTATCAATGATATGATTGTCAAGAACTACGATATCACTTCTACAGGCAAGACATTCGCAAGCGAATATGGAATCACTATTGGCGACAACCGTCCTATGTTCCAGACATCAACTGTACCATATTCTGGAATCTACGTACTTGACAACGTTTCAAAGGGTTACAGCTATAACATCTCTATAAAGGCAGAAAAGTCATTCGATTTCGGTCTTGATGCTATGGCAAGCTATACATACGGCAAGTCTAAGACTATAAACAATGGTTCTTCTTCTGTAGCTGCTTCATGCTGGACATACAACTACACACACGGCAATCCTAATGAACCAGAGCTTGCAAACTCAAACTTCAACATACCTCATCAGGTAATGGTATCTCTCTATGAGCACTTCAAGTGGAACAAGGACATCAAGGATACATACGACAACATAACCACAATCGGTCTTATCTATGCAGGTAATTCAGGTTCTCCATTCAATGTATATGTCAATGGTGATGTGAATGGTGATAATGGCTATAACGACCTTATGTATATCCCTACAGATGATGAGATAGATGCTTTGCTCGACGCAAAGATGTTTAATGCAACCGCAGCCTATGATGCAGAAACACAGGCTTCAAATCTTAAGGAGTGGCTTGCAAATGAGTACTATCTCAAGGATCACCGCGGTGAGTATTTTGAGCGCAATGCTGCTAACGAGAAATGGGAAAACCGTCTTGACTTCCACATCGACCACAAATTCGGCTTCAAGTGGGGCAGCGACATCAAGTACTTCCAAGTTGGTCTTGATATCATCAACTTCACCAACCTTTTGAACAAGAACTGGGGCGCAACTCTTTCACAGAGTGGCTACAACTACTATAGCCCATTGTCTTTCTCTAAAGGCAAGTACCAGTTCCTTCACGATGCAAACTATGATATGCGTTCATACTCTGACTACTATAGCCGTTGGAGAATGCAGCTCACTGCCAAGTTCATCTTCTAATCATTACTCAAACACAGAAAGATTCATATATGAAAAAGATATTTGTAATCGCACTGGCTGCTATGATGACAGCAATGTCAGCTAACGCCCAGTTCTATGACCCCAACAAGAATAAGGAAAAAACAGCAGCAGAATTCAATCCTGACTGGTTTGTAAACTTACAGGGAGGCATTCAACTGCCTAACACCCCTGGTATGGGCAAACTCGTATCACCTGTTTTCAGCCTTAACGTAGGACGTAATATAGCTCCTATTGCATCTGCCCGTCTGGGCATCGAAGGATGCAACTCAAGAGTATTCAACGAATACACAGGCAAGAAGAGGACATTCAAGTTCTTCACCACTTCAGCTGATGCAATGCTCAATCTCACCAACTGTTTCTCATGCACTTCATGCCCAGTGAACTTCTTCCTCATCGGAGGTGTCGGTGTCAACTGGTCTGCAATGGAAACAACAAACTCGTCACATTTCTCTCCAAATGTACGACTTGGAGGTATGGCAGACTGGCGTATTAACCGCAATCTCGCCCTCAACCTTGAGTATCGTGCTGACAATACCAACGACCAGTTCAACGGCCGTTTGGAGGCAGGCACACATGATTGGTACACATCTATCCTATTCGGTATATCTCTCGTTCTCCCAGACGGAAAACCTGTAGTCGTGAAGGAGGAAGACCATTCTGACCAGATTGCAGCCCTCAATGACGAGATCAACAGGTTGCGTGCAGAGAATCTGGAACTTAAGAATCGTAAGCCACAGGTAGAGGTAAAGACCGTTGAGGTAGAGAAGAAAGTAACAGAGAGAATAGCCGTTCTCCCATTCGTATTCTTCGACTGTGGCAAGACTGCAATCAGCAGACATCAGTCACTCAACGTAAAGGCTATAGCCGACTATATGAAGTCAAACAAGGAAACAAAGGTTACAATCACAGGCTATGCTTCCCCAGAAGGCAATCCTGAGAAAAACCAGAAACTCTCCGAAGAGCGTGCTAAAGCAGTTGCCAAGATGCTTACCGAGAAGTATGGTATAGATGCCAATCGCATCTCTACTGCTGCTGGTGGTGCCACTAGCGACATTCTTCCAGAGGCAGACCTCAACCGCGTATGTGTATCTGTTGCTAAATAAGACAAGCTTCATACAATAACAACTACAACTTCCGCCTGTAGAGCTTTAAGATTCTACAGGCGGATTTTTCTATGCAATAATTTGGTATTGTAAGGAAAAAACATTACTTTTGCATTGAAATGAAAATAGGTAATATACAATTCCCTGACAGACCATTATTCCTCGCTCCAATGGAGGATGTGACAGACATCGGTTTCAGAATGCTTTGCAAGCGTTTTGGAGCGCAGATGGTATATACCGAGTTTGTCAGCGCAGAAGCACTCATACGCTCCATAAAAAGCACCGTAAACAAACTGAACATAGCGGACGAGGAAAGACCTGTAGGAATCCAAATCTATGGACGTGACACAGAAGCCGTAGTAGAAGCCGCAAAGATAGTAGAGAATCAGGCACATCCTGATGTCATCGACCTTAACTTCGGCTGTCCTGTAAAAAAAGTAGCAGGAAAAGGAGCTGGTGCTGGTATGCTACAAAACCTTCCTAAACTCCTTGATATAACAAAGCAGGTAGTAGATGCAGTAAAGACTCCTGTAACCGTAAAGACACGACTTGGCTGGAATGCAGAAGACCTCACCTCTTCAAGGCTGAATCCCGAAAGTGGAAGGGCACAGATTATAGACCTTGCAGAAGCCCTTCAGGACTGTGGTATTCAGGCTCTCACCATACATGGTAGGACACGCGCCCAGATGTACACAGGCGATGCCGACTGGACGCTTATTGGTGAGGTCAAGAAGAATCCAAAAATCCACATCCCTATAATCGGCAATGGAGATATTAAATCAATCGAGGATGCCAATAAAGCATTCGACACATACGGTGTAGATGCCGTAATGATAGGAAGAGCCACATTCGGTTGCCCTTGGCTCTTCTCTCCTACTCCACTGACGCTTGACGAGAAGATCGACACTCTGCTTGAACAGCTACATATAAACGTAGAAAGACTTGATGAGAAGCGTGGAATCCTACATACAAGACGACATCTCGCAGCAAGTCCTTTGTTCAAGGGGATTCCTGACTTCCGTCAGACAAGAATAGCAATGCTAAGAGCAGAAACGGTGGAAAAGCTTACGAAAATAATAGAAGACACCCGTGTTATGCTCAAAGGTATGGAATCGCAAGACCATCAATAATTCACCAACAAGACAATATAGAAAAACATATATGCCTATCCCGCCCCATTATCAAATTGAGGCAGGATAGGCATTAAACATAATATATTTCCACTATGGGGACTTGGGAAGTATATTTAATTCCTCTTTCTGTACTCAGAAGGACTCATTCCCACGTTCTCGCGGAAATATTTACCAAGGAATGACTGACTTGGGAAATTCAGGTCATCAGCAATCTCGCTTATCTTCTTATTGGTATTGCTAAGCTGATTACGGATTTCTGTAGTAACATATTTGTCAATCCAGTCGTTAGGAGTACGCTTACTTGTAGTGCTTATTATCTCTGAGAGATATTTCGGAGTAAGTCCCATCTGGTTTGCATACCAGCTAACCCTTCTTTCACTCCTAAAGTTCTGCTCAACAAGCTGGATGAACTTTACAAAGCATCTCTTAGCCTTTGAGTTGTTTGCAGGCTCTGCGCCCTCCCTATCCATCACACGCATAATGGCAGTACCGATGTCATAGATCATAGCGATGATAAGAAGTCTCACTACCTCCTTCTTAAAGCGATAATCGTCGAAGAGAAGGCGTTCCTTGATAATCTCAACGAACTCTTTAACCTTGTCCTGCTCGTTGCTGTTGAGCGGGAATACCGGATGCTCACGCGCAAGCAGGAAGATGCTGCTCATGTCGCGCAGTTCCTTGAAGATTTCATCAATGAAACTTCTTGAGATAAGCATAGCATGACCTTTGGCATTTTCGCTCATCCAAATTTCGTTCACAATCTGACCCTCGGTCATAATCATAGCATCGCCAGGCTTGATGGAACGTTTACTCTCATTGAGAGTATAGCCTCCCTCTCCATCTGTACATACTGCGATTATGATACAATTCATACGTCTTGGTTCATCCAGTTGCGGAAGCATCTGGATATCTTCAAAGAATAGGAGATCATCTCCAATACTTGGAATTTCATGGCTTTCCCTCAGACGATCGAGGCTTACAGTTTCGATTTTGTTCATAAATGCTATTATTTTTCAATTAGTTGTATTAGTTCAATATTCATTGAAGTCGGCATTGGTTTGCCTTCTTCAGGACTTATTTCTATTCGATTAGCAGTTATCATTGAGAATCTCGTGAAAAACTGCTCGTCATATCCGCCACGGCATTTATATTTCATACCGTTGATACGGACCACATCACCTTTTTTTACCCCACGAAGCGTAACCCTTAACTGTCCACTTACCGTTTGCGGAAAATAGAAAGTTGCTGAGTTTTCCGTTATCACCTGTCTCTCTGGTACGACTGTCTTGTAAGGTCTTAAGGATTTGTCTGGAATTATCGGATAATTAGTCACGGGCTTCACAACTGTTGCAGGAATCCAGTCGATGCCGAAGTCTTGTTTTGTTTTCCAGGTGCTATTGTATGAATATGTAGCATCAAAGTCCTCACCATTGAAGTTTGAATAGGCAGGAGCAAGGTGACACATCCATTTTGATTGACTATCACACAACACTTCGCTGCGCTTTTTGTGCTGAACATAGATTTCCGCCGAAACCATCCCCCAAGGCACTTGTTTTAGGCCAACTATTGGCGCATACCATAGTGCTATGACATTATTCCCGCTTTTCACTAATCTGGTGACGTCAATCACGCTCTCTGCAACCCCTTCCCTGTTCATAGGCCTTGAAGGCCAGATAGAAGCTCTTGTTGCAATCCTGCCGTTGATATACGGAAGGACATATCCTGTGGTGGAGAGTCTCAGATAAATCCTGTCGGAGGTGTCATTACTCACAAACGGACACTGAAACCACACCTGTTCATTTGGAAATGCCGATGGATGTAAAAGGTATGTTCCCGCCCAAGTCCTTACAGAGGAAATGACTACAAGGACTAAAGTCAGGAACCATATATACCTTTTGCTCTGCATTCTTTATTTTATGCGTCAATATTGGCGTATGTAGCGTTTTCTTCGATGAACTGGCGACGAGGTTCTACGTCATCGCCCATCAGCATTGAGAATATCTCGTCAGCTTCAGCAGCATTCTGTATTGTAACCTGTTTCAGCAGACGTGACTCTGGATTCATTGTCGTGTCCCAAAGCTGCTCAGGGTTCATCTCACCAAGACCTTTGTATCGCTGGGTGTGCAGCTTTGTGTCGTCTGCATTACCCTGACAGTATGTGTCGATGAAACGAAGTCTGTCTTCCTCTGTGTAGCAATACTCCTTAACGTTCTTGTAAGAACACTGGTAGAGCGGAGGAGTAGCGATGTAGAGGTGTCCCTCCTGAATCACCTGTGGCATGAAGCGGAAGAAGAGCGTCATTATAAGCGTGTCGATGTGAGAACCATCGACGTCGGCATCGGTCATGATGATAATCTTATCGTAACGCAACTTCTCGATGTTTGCCTCCTTGGTGTCAGAACCATCAATACCGAAACGAACTCCGATAGCCTGAAGGATGATGTTTACTGACTCTGACTCGAACACCTTGTGCCATTGTACCTTCTCCACGTTAAGGATCTTACCACGAAGTGGGAGAATAGCCTGAGTGTTACGGTCACGTCCCTGCTTTGCAGAACCACCTGCGGAATCACCCTCGACGAGGAATATCTCTGTCTGCTTTGGATCACGACAAGAGCAGTCTGCAAGTTTACCAGGGAGACCGCCACCTGTCATAGGGTTCTTACGCTGTACGTTCTCACGAGCCTTGCGAGCTGCGATACGTGCGGTAGCTGCAAGGATAACCTTTTCGCATATCTTCTTTGCCTCGTTTGGATGCTCTTCCAGATAATTTGAGAGAGCCTCGCCTACTGCCTGCTGAACAGCACCTGCAACCTCTGAGTTACCGAGCTTTGTCTTTGTCTGGCCCTCGAACTGAGGTTCTGCAACCTTTACAGAGATAACAGCTGTGATACCCTCACGGAAGTCCTCACCAGAAATCTCTATCTTAGCCTTCTCAATCTGCTTTGAGAGAGCAGGATCATTATCTGCGTATGTCTTCAGAGTACGTGTAAGAGCCGTACGGAAGCCCTGCAGGTGAGTACCACCCTCGATAGTGTTGATATTGTTGACATAAGAGTGGATGTTCTCTGAATAATCGGTGTTGTACATAATGGCAACCTCGATAGGAACACCAGCCTTCTCTGTCTTCAGATAGATCACGTCGTCAAAAAGATGAGTACGATGACGGTCAACGTAGCGTACAAACTCCTTCAGACCATCCTGAGCGTGGAACACCTCTGTCTTTGGCTTCCAGTCCTCTGGGATATTGCCATCCTCATCTGCCTCTGGACGCATGTCGGTAAGAATAATCTTGATGCCGGCATTCAGGAATGCGAGCTCACGCATACGACGTGCGATAATGTCGTACTTGTATGTCGTGGTCGTAAAGATACTTCCATCAGGCCAGAACTGCTGACGTGTACCGCGCTTGTCCGTCTCACCGACAATCTTTACGTCATAGAGAGGCTTACCCTTCTCATATTCCTGCTGATATATCTTGCCATCACGGAAAACCTGTGAGAGCATGTGAGTGGAAAGTGCGTTCACACAACTTACACCTACACCGTGAAGACCGCCTGACACTTTGTAAGAGCCTTTGTCAAACTTACCACCTGCATGAAGCACAGTCATTACGACCTCAAGAGCCGACTTGTGCATCTTTGGGTGCTCGTCAACCGGAATACCACGTCCGTTGTCTTGAACAGTAATAGAGTTGTCCTCGTTGATTGTAACCTCGATGTCGGTACAGAAGCCTGCCATTGCCTCGTCGATAGAGTTATCTACTGTCTCGTTTACGAGATGGTGAAGACCCTTTTCTGAAATATCACCGATGTACATTGCCGGACGCTTACGCACAGCCTCAAGTCCTTCGAGGACTTGAATACTACTGCCGGTGTAGTTACTTTCCTGATTTTGTATTTCTTCCATTTGTTGATTTTCAATATTTTTCTTTGCAAAGGTACAAAAAAAAATGGATAATTCCAAAAAATTCGGAGAAATTTCGCGCGCGTACACGTATAGGAATGATTTTTTCCGATAAAAATACTTAAAAAATATAAGAGGCTGCTACCCTCGGCGGGCTGCAGCCTCTAACTTAAATTTATTATGGAAACAATCATGTGTATATCCAAACACAAAGAAAGCCCTTGAACAGGGCTATCTGGAAGTTGCTTAACCAAGCTTGTTAACATGAAGAGCAAGACTTGACTTGATGTTAGCTGCCTTGTTCTTGTGGATGATGTTACGCTTTGCGAGCTTGTCGAGCATCTTCTGGATAACTGGAAGCTGCTTTACACACTCTTCCTTGTCTGTTGTTGAACGGAACTTGCGAACTGCATTACGCATTGTCTTAGCGTAGTACTTGTTGTGAAGAGTCTTTGTCTTAGTCTGACGAATTCTCTTTACAGATGACTTGTGATTTGCCATTTTTTACTTAAAACTTTTAATTTTGTTTGGTTGAAAAAATAAATTAACCAGTCATGGGTCTTGCGCGTGTCAAAGCTGCCCTAACAGATTTCTTGCGAAATCCACCGCCACCATATTTATCGAAATCACACGAGATGACGGATTGGTTGTAGTCCCTAGGAGAGTCGAACTCCTCTTTAGAGAATGAAAATCTCTCGTCCTAACCGATAGACGAAGGGACCATGGGTCGGATGCAATTTTTCAATTGCGGGTGCACTTGCGCGCACCAGGAAAATAGTCATTGTCAGCCCTGGCTGGGGGACGTTTCAAATTTTCCGGGTGCAAAGGTACGTCTTTTTTGGCGATTATCCAAATTTTTTTGCAGAAAACTTTTGTAATTTACTGAATTTTCGTACTTTTGTGCCTGTTATGCTGGAAAAAACACGTTGCATAGTACTCAGAACCGTGAAATACGGCGACCACAGCCTCATTATAGACCTGCTGACCAGAGAAGTCGGCAGACTGAGCGTCGTGTGGCGTATGCCGAAGACAGGAAAAGGCAAGACAAAACGCCAGATTTTCCAGATTCTCAACATTCTCGACGTTTACTACGAAAGCCGTTCTGCAAATAGCCTTCCTATGGTTAAGGAGGCTCATATAGTAGAGCCATACTCCAGCATTCCCTTTGACTCCGTAAAACTCTCCGTCTCATTCTTTATTGCCGAGTTCCTATGTTTCTCCACTCGGGCAGAACAGACCGACTATCTACTGTACGACTTTATCGAGAACAGCCTCAAGTGGTACGATACGTCCGTCTCGGCTCCTGCCAACTTCCACCTTATGTTTATGATTAAGGTGTCGCGTTTCCTCGGCTTCTACCCTAACCTCGAAGAGTTCACAGAACACTCGTATTTCGATCTCCGAGCCGGACAGTTCACAGGTGAGGCTCCCTGTCATAGTAATTTCCTCAAGCCTTCGGAAACTCACGACTTTATCAATCTGATGAGAATGACACCTGAAAACATGCACCTTTTCCGTCTCTCTCATTCTGAGAGAAACCGCATCATTAACGTCATGATGCAATTCTACGGCTTTCACATCCCAGGATTCAAGGAACTCAAAAGCCTTGAGGTGCTGAGGGAGATTTTCAAGTAAACATTCTTTTATAAATAAAAAGAAAGGAGCAAAGCCGCATGCTGGAAATGTTTCCTATGATGCACCTTTGCCCCCTTTGGCTTATTTCACTTTCTTAGCAGCCTTAGCAGCCTTCTCCTCTGCCTTTTGTGCTGCTATCTGAGCCTTTATTGACTTTTCCTGAAGTTTCAGGTCATCTGGATTCTGAGCAACTTTATCAATCAGCTTCTGAGCTTTCTCCTGAGCAGCCTTGGCCTTTTCGTTAGCTTTCTTTGCATTTTCAGCCAGTTTCTTCTGTTTCTCGGCCTCCTTCTGCTTCTTCAGCATCTTTTTTTCCTCAGCCTTCCTTTCCTTCTCGGCTTTTGCTGCAGCCTTTTCTGCGGCCTTAGCCTTTTTCTCAGCTTCCTTCTCAGCTGCTAATGCCTTCTTCTCGGCTTCAGCAGTCTTCTTTTCTGCTTTCTTCTGAGCTTCTAACGCTTTCTTCTCAGCTTCAGCAGCATATTGTTCTGCCTTCTTCTGTGCCTCCTGCGCTTCCTTCTCAGCTTTAGCAGCATATTGTTCTGCCTCCTTCTGTGCTTCTAGCGCTTTCTTCTCAGCCTTAGCAACATTCTGCTCCGCCTGCTTCTCAGCTTCAACAGCCTGAAACTCTGCCTCTGTCTGCATTTTTGCCTGTTGTTCCATCAGAGCCTGCTGCTCTGGGGTAAGAACTTCCTGCGCCTGTAAACTCTGCGCTCCCATCAGCATGGTGACAGCCAGCGCTATTGTCATAAAGGTTATTTTCATAAAATATAAGTTTTTTGTTAGAACGCCACAAAGGTACAAAAAAAATTGTCTTTCGTAAAATAAACTTCATAAAATAATCCTAAATCTTATCAATCAATGTTATTTCACGACAATATTGCATTATTCCTCCCGCTCAAGCCTTCCTATTTCAGGCATAGCACACAGCTTTTTGTCGGACAAAACACGAAAAATTCCCCATCATTCCCGGCATCTGTCTTCGCTCTTCCTCCTAAGATACTCCATCGATACTCCATCGTTAGTCCATCGATACTCCATCGAAACGATGGACCAGCGATGGAGCTGCGATGGAACTGTGATGGAGCAACCTCGGATTTTCTACCTTGTTTCTTCTTTGAAAGTAAGGAACAAAAAATGAAAAAAAGGAAAAAATTGCATTATTAAAACTTTTTTGTTACTTTTGCAACCAATAATTAAAAACACCAACAAATTATCAAAGCTATGACAGAAAAGACAAAAGCTATAATCATACTTATTGCCGTTGCAATCGCTTATTATATCTTTGTTGGAGTCATTCAGGCCGTATCATTATATCTGCTTTATGACAATGGAATATTAGGCCCCGTCTCTCCTTCGAACGACTTCCACTTATCAACAAGTTATCTTATTTCTGCTTTTGCACAAGCTCTATTTGTATATGTCTTGTTTAATGTGATAAAAACAGGTAAAGATTGCACGAATGGCAAATTCAATTACAAAATTGACAAGTTCTTCTATATAGCACTTGCATTAGGAATACTGAAAATATCCCACGTTTTGGTATTCTCGGATGTGCACTACTTGGATTCGCATAACATAGCCGACTATGTAATATCAGAATTGATAAGCATTATCGTTTTCTCCATAATTACCGAGTTGTTCTACCGCCATTGGACTATCACATTCCTCGAAAAGTATAATTTTCAGCCAAGAACTATCTGTATCACTTCTGTGATAATGTATTATGTGATGAACCATATCTACCTGATATCAATAATAGAACCGAATTTGGGTGGCATAATGGTAGATGCTTTGTTCTATATTGCAAGTGGCATTATTTTATATCAACTCTATACAAAGACAAGGGACGTGCGCTATTGCATAATAATGCAGATGATAATCTCCGCTACAGGTGCTATTATCACAGCCTTCCATTCATTTATGTTACCACACGCTTATTAAAAACAAGCAAGACTTGTATTAATTTGACAGAATATCGAAAGAACTCTATGTTAAAGAATCAATTAAGACTATTTATTTTGCTGTTATTTTCAACAGTTTCAATTTCTTCTTTTGCCAATAAGACTCTCGATAATGACGATACAACCGAGACTTTGACACATAATGATAGTTTGGCTTTAAGTATTATTGAGATTTTTGCACTTGACCAAGGAATTCGGGATTCCGCAATCAATATATCAAGCAGAAAATGCAAAACAGTCTCACAAGTTGATTCTATTTGCTTTAACAAAGCCATTACATTTATCGAAAAATATGGTTGGCCCACAAAGAAGATGCTCGGGAAATACAAAAACTACGAGCCTGCACGTATGGGGTTCATTCCTATAATGCTTCACCACCCAGACAAAATGAATGATCCAAAGGTTCATGGCATTTTAGTAAACGAAGTTCGTAAAGGACACTTGAGTCCCGAGCTTTGTGCTATGTTTTTTGATAAATACTGGGTTTGTTATGAGCACAAGAGTATGTATAATTCCAGTTTCAAGGCATGGACTAAACATAATGGTGTTTTAAGAGAAGATCGCAAGAAATCAGATGAACTAATGAGGGAGTTGGGGCTGGATGTATTACCAGAAAATGATTTTGTTGATAAATAGTTTTATTAGTAATACTCTTCATCCCTCCCAACAATCGTTAATTTATCTGAATTATTCCGTTCTCTATGCAAGCTTTCCATATATTTATACATTTCTTAATTAGAAATCAAAATCACCACAAATTATGAAAACCGTAAATATATTCGTTAGTTTACTTTTAGTCCTCACCACATTCACCTCATGTTCAAAAGATGATGAAGAAGAATATGAGCCTATGGTTGCATCTGCACTCTTAAACACATTATTCATCGAGATTGTAGATAAAAATGGTGAGGTTATTGATTACGACAATCTTTTGTCTGAAGGCAAATTGTCAGTAATAGGTCAAATGTCAAAACAAGAGAAAAAGATTAGAATCACTAATTACCAAGGAAAGAAAGTGATAGATGTAAGTGCAGATTTACCCGACCAGAAACACATGGTATTCAATACCGACAAGACCGAGGGACATGGCAAGACGGATTTGCTAATGGAAATAAACGACAAGAAATTCATAATGTCTGTCAACTTTGATTTCCATTCTGCAAACGAACCTAACTTAATTGGTGGTAGTTCCATCTATATAAAAGATATTGAGTATGAAGGCAAAACGATAACACCTACGGAATATCATTCCATAAGGATAAGACTGACAGACGACAAACCAATCATCGAACCCCTATAAACAAGATGGGTTCACTTCAAGTAGAAGTGAACCCATCTATATTTTTTCTATACCTTATTTCGTTATACTCTTCAGATAGTCGTCCGACATAACAAGTCGCTTGGCCTCCTGAATCTGCCTGTCATAGCCATTCTGATAAGCTATGACACCTTTCTGATAGTAGTAAGCCGCTATTATATCAGCCTCAAGCACACGTCGTATCTGCTTCTCGTTCTTCTCAAGTTCACGAGAAAGGTTATGCTGTAGCTTTTTCTTCAAGGCCTCAAACTCATCCTTGTTGTCTTCATAATAGCCTTCCATCTTTGCCACCTTTATGAGCTCGTCGTATATCTTAACGGTCTCGCGGTCGTATTTGAAACCAGCATCTACCACAGCCTTTGAGAAGTCCTTCCACTCGCTCTCAGAGAGTCTGAACTCTTCTGGCTTTGCTATTGAGTCATGCTTCATTATATAATCCACAACCCAGTTTAACATCACCTCCGTAGAGTCGAGTCCTGAACCTGAAAGATAAATAGCTATATTAGGAATAGTATCTCCCTTGAACTCAACGTCAGGCTTGATGCCACCGCCATCTCTTACCTCACGACCATTAGCCGTATAGAACACATGGGTTAGCGAATCTGGGATATGCTCCTTATAGCCACCACCAGTATGCTTGTAGTTAATAGCCTGAATACAACGGCCACTTGGGATATAGTACTTTGAAGTGGTCAGTTTCATGCTCGTATTGTGAGGCAGATCCATAGGAACCTGTACAAGTCCCTTGCCATAGGTACGTGTACCGAAGACTAAGGCTCTGTCAAGGTCTTGCAACGAACCGGCTGTAATCTCACTTGCAGAAGCCGTTAGGCCATTCACCATAACAATAATCGGCATCACGGTATCAACTGGCTGGGCATCAGTCTTATACTCATGGTTCACCTTCTTCATCTTACCCTTGGTAGTAACCAGAGTAATACCCTTTGGCACAAACAAATTAACGATCTTGATAGCCTCCTGAAGAGAGCCGCCACCATTATTTCTAAGATCAAATACAAACCCCTTCATTCCCTGTTGGCGAAGCTCGATGAAAGCGCGACGAACATCCTGTGAACAACCCTCTGTAAACTGATTCAGGGCAATATAACCCACATTCTCGTCAAGCATACCATAGTAAGGAACGGAAGGCATCTGGATAGCCCTGCGCTTTATCTTAACCTCTGACGGTTTCTTCTGTCCTGGACGCTTATACTTCAACAGGAAGGTAGAACCGGCATCACCACGTAGATGACTTGACACATAGCTCACATCCTTGCCCACCATAGTAGAATCGTCGATAGAGAGTATCTCATCACCCTTTCTAAGACCTACCTCCTGAGCAGGCATACCAAAGTAAGGCTCGTCAATACACACGTTACCCGTCTTTAGATTCGGCCTCACGATAGCACCAATACCCGCATACTTACCCGTCAGCATCTGCTTTAGGTTCTTCACCTCATCAGATGCATAGTATTCAGTATATGGGTCAAGCGACCTGAGCATGGCCTTTATACCCGTGCCGACAACTTCTGACGCATCCAACGTGTCAACATACATCATGTTGAGATTCTTGTATATTGCAGAGAAGATCTCGAGGTTACGAGCTACATCGTAGTTATGGTTTTTCTGAGCAGAAGCCGAAAGGCTGAAAGCCAGAATTATAAGTGCTAATATTTTTTTCATTGTCTATTTTTCAGAAAATTGCTACAAAGATACTAAAAATCATGAAAATAAACTAACTTTGCCGATAATTTAACTTACATTTAAGACTAAGTATCACCAAAACCTTATTGTACGTAGCATATATCCACATCATAAATGATAGTTTCAAGGAAATAATGTCAAGAACGGCAAGAAATACCTACAATAGCATTTAACCACCCATAGATTGAATACAAAACAGCAAAAAACATACTTTTTTCAATATTTTCTTCAAATTTCTCGGAAAAAGTTTGGTAGTTTCAGAAAATCGTTGTACCTTTGCATCGCAATTAAGAAACAACGCTGATTGCAAACATAAAAAGCTTCAGTAGCTCAGTTGGTTAGAGCACATGACTGTTAATCATGGGGTCGTTGGTTCAAGCCCATCCTGGAGCGCAAAAAGAGATACTTTCGAGTATCTCTTTTTTGTTTTTCAAGCCTATTCGTCCTCCCTTCGCTTCTCCTCCTTTCGCTTCTCCTCCGTTCCAGGTCCGTTTCAAATCCGTTCCAAGTCCGTTCCCTATAATCGGAGAAAAATGGGACTTACAAGGGAATCACATAGGAATTACTTGGGAGTTGCAGTAAAGGCAAAATAGAATCAACCTCAAAAAAAAAGAATTTTCATACTACTCGTCAACTCGTCACCCATAGCGCCATAAACTTTTCTGTGTCAGAGAGTTGTAGCGGTGATTCATTTCACTTCACTCGTCACCCACTCATCACCCTCGCGTGTGTATTGTCTTGACACATAGCTTCTTACATAGCATATTCACTCGTCACCCTAAGCACATTGATAAGTGGTGACGAGTGATTCGCGTGTATATTCTCCACATACTCAAGAAGATACAAAGATTTTGGTGATGAGTGGGTGACGAGTGCTTTAAAATGAATCACCGATGTAACCAAAAGAGTCACAATTACTTGCAGCGTTGAGGGTGACGAGTTGCAGAGTTATGTGAAAATTCTTTTTGTCTTTTCCTGATTTTGGTTTACAGTTTTTGGTTATTATTAAACTGGATTTGTTGACATCATTCTGAAATAGTTGTCATATTCCTGAAAAGGTTCACACATTCCTGATTTCGTTGACATCGTAC
>JAEEGG010006271.1_pt1 | contig 27912 bp, 20 predicted proteins | sample 9134161 | NCBI WGS metagenome assembly JAEEGG01 (sample SAMN16246543, study PRJNA631951) | gut metagenome | biome: gut microbiome; feature: rumen; material: CR-attached | host: Bos | place: Iran: Karaj | collected 2018-10 | reverse complement strand
CGCCAAGGTGCTCAAGGAAATCGTTCTCGAAGACCAGGAATTCTTCATGTCCGAAAAGAACCCGAAGAAGCTCTCTGTCAAGGACTACCTCCAGGAAGTCGTTGCCAAGCAGCTCGGTCTTTCCAGCTTGAAGGTCGTGAACTTCATCCGCTTCGAACGCGGTAACTAAGTTTACGTCATCCTAGCGAAATTAAATTGGTCGTCCCATTCGGGGCGGCCAGTTTTTTTATACTTTGTGGAAGAGGAGAACATTATGCTGAAAAAAATATTGTCTTTGTCTGTAACAGGCTTTGTCGCTTTCGCTCTTTTGGGCTGTGGCGATTCAGATCCATCATCCCAAGCGTCGGAACAGGATTCGCCGCAAGTCGGCACCGAAAGTTCCTCGTCGCAAGATGCTCTAGCAACTTCGTCTTCGTCAGAGGAATCTGCGTCGCAGAATCCTCTTGTGAGTTCTTCGTCTGAAATGGATGGCTCGAAAGCGGTGCCGAGTTCGCTCCCGTTCGATACCACGGGAATCGAGCCGGATTTCTACACTTATACGTATGACGAATTGGACCTTTTTACGCCTGAAGAACGTGCTGCAGAAGGTGCTGGTGATGTTTTGGGGCGCTATATTAATGCCCGAAAGAAGGTTCCTCCGTTTTGCGGTATCGACCATATCTATGCGAATGGAAAGGTTCTGCTCTCCTATAAAAATGGTATGTCTGACGATTATAGGTTCGCGATCCTAGTTCGTGAAGATTCGCTGATGCTTGCCGATGAGCGTGGTTGCAAGATGCCTGTTTGGGGCGCTTGCGGAAATGTAAATGGCTATTTGAAAAAGATTACGGTAGGGAACGATGTCTTTTTCTATACGGAAATAAAAGATCTTTATGCTTATCAAGATTCGGTGAAAGAATACGAATTGATTCGCCTGACGGATTCTACAATCACGGTATGGGTTAAGCCTAATCCATCGTATAGAGAACCTGCGCTTGATACGGTTGCCTATGTACCTCCAACGGGCTGGGAAATCGATGCCTTTGAAGGAGATTCGCTGGTGACGATTGTCGGTTATGACAGCAATCTTATAAAGGCGTATATCGACACCATTTTCATTGAAAAGTACAACGTGAAGATTACAGATATCGGAAGCACCTGGATTTTTGAAAATGAAACCTGCAGCACAGCAGACTATGTTCCCGACACGACCCGTACGGAGCAGGAACAGTGCGAAGATCGGGAAAACTACGTCAACAACGGTGTCGATTGCATGCAGCGCAATATCGGCGCCCCCGAGGGGGTGTATCCGAACTTGTGCCGTCCCACTATAAAGAGTGGAGATGGTGTCTGGTGTATTCTGGATGGTGAATAATTTTTTTATTTTGTACGGGAATTTAGAAAGGAGAATGAAATGCTCAAAAAGTTTTTGTTGGTGTCGGCTTTTGCGGGTGCATTTTTTGCCTGTAGTGATTCCGACTCGACGAGTGTCACGCAAGAAGCTCTGCCTGAAGTAGAAGACGAAAGTTCATCGTCGGAGCAATCGGCAGGTTTGTCGTCGGAACATGCTGCGTCCAGCTCCTCGGCGAAGAAAACCGAGGGTGAGTCTTCGGCAGAAGATGAGGCAGAAAGTTCATCCTCCGAAGAAGTTGTAGAGTCTTCTTCGTCTGAGAATAAATTGCCCTTCGATACCACGGGTGTTGAACCTAAAATTTATCGCTATGGACCTCTTTTAGAACATGAGGATTCCACCTATTTTAAGGAGGAATTTGGCGATAAAATAAAGGACGCTTTTTGGGTCGCGACGGGCGATAGTGGCTATTGCTACACCATCGATGAACCGACTGGTGAATTGGGCGGTGGTTATGTAACTTATGGACCGGCTCAGTATATGATTATCGAACAGAATGATTCCCTTTTGTTTTCTGATAGTCGAAACTGCTCCACCTATGATTGGGGTGACTGCCGAGACGATGAATATGCCTATACGCAAAAGATTACGGTCGGTGAGGACACCTTTTATTATGGAGAGTTTAAATCCACATTGTTGCTAATCAAATTGACCGATTCGACAATTACTCAATGGACGGTGAGAAATCCCAGCTACGTTCCGCCAGTTCAAGATACTACTGTACATGGTTGGGGAAAACGCTGGTTCGAGGGCGACTCGCTGGTGACCTTTGTCAACGCAAATCCGAACTCCGACTATGTGGATACTATTTTCATTGAAAAATACAACGTCAAAATCATCGGTGTGGAAACTACATGGATTTTTGAAAATGATACGTGTACCAAAAAAGGTTTTGTCCCTAAACCTGGAAGTACTCCAGCAGAATCTTGTTATGATTATATTAAATACTATAACGAGGCCGCTAAATGCATCCAACGCAACATGGGCCTGTCGGATGGGAATTTCGCAAGGTTGTGCCGTCCAGAGCCTTATAGGTATAAGGGCTGGAATGTTTGGTGTATTCTAGATGGCGAAAAAGAGGATTTCATTCCTGATTATACCGTGACGCCTAATAATTAAATAAAGATGAAATGAAAAAGCGGAGTGCCAAAGGCATTCCGCTTTTTGCATATAATCGTTTTAAATAATCACGTTTATTATTCGGCTTCGATAGGCACGAAGGCGTTCTTGCTATCAAAGCCTTCAGGCAGATCCCAATCGTCGTCCTTAGGCATGGCGGCGGCCTTCGGCTGAGCCGGTTGTGCAGGCTGTGGCGGAACAACGGCCTGAGCGGTAGGCTGCTCGGCGCTGGGTGCTGCTTGGACCGTTTCTGTAGCAGGAACAGCGCTTGCTTCCGGCTGTTTTGTAGAATCGGTGGCGGCGGGTTCGGCCGGGGCTGCCACGGGCATCGGGAGGCTTACCATGATGCCGTTTTCGGCGGCGGTTTCTGCAGCTGCGGCGTGTACCTGTGGCGGCGTGAAGCCCGGAACTTCGATCCACGGGAGCGGGCGGCCCTGTTCGGCGCTACCACCTGCGATAATGCTTCCGGTCATCGGGTCAACCGTCAGCTGGCCGCGTTCGTTGGGGAGCACCAGCGGAACTTCGCCGGCGGCAAGCATCGAAATGTCGAGGAAGTCGATCTTTTCGGGCAGACCCAAAATCTTGATTTCTTTCTTGGCAAAATCAGCCCATTGCGGCAAACCACCGCTGGCGCCTGCAATACGCGTACGTCCAGATTTCAGCGGCTTGTTGTCGTCGAAGCCCACATAGCTACCGATGGCCACTACGGAATCGGTGGCAATGCCGTTCTTCTCGTTTACGTAGGTCGGGAGCGCGCCAAGGAAAGCCACGTTGCGGTAATCGTTTGTGGTACCGGTCTTACCGAGGGCGGGGTAGCGCAGCGTAATGGCGTTATCCGGCGAGGTGACCGTAATGTGGGTGTACTGGCTGCGGGCGGTACCGTTTACGAATACGGAGTGCAGCATCACGGCCATCTGCGAAGTGATCGTGTCGCCAATAACCACCTTGCTTTCGCCCTTGTTCCTGAAGATTACCTTGCCGTCGCGGTTCTTGATTTCCTTGATGAAGCACGGATCGGTCCAGTCGCCGTCCAGACACTTGAATACCTTGCCGGTTAAAAGCGTCTGGTAGGCCGTCGAAATTTCAGCCAGCGTAATGTCGTTCACGCCGAGCGGCATACTAAACACTTTCTGCAACTTTTGGTGGATACCGATTTCTTTTGCAAAACGTGCGTATTCGGCAAAGGCGAGCGAGCGTCTGTAATCGGGCCAGTAACGCAGATGTTCTGCATCCAGGTAATCCACTTCGCTGTCCACCAGTTCGATCATGGTAGAAAGGCGCTTCATATCGGCGAGAGTGAAGTGGTTGTACAATACCACGGAATCGAGGGGCGGCAGCACTGCGGTGGGGTCGAGTTCCTGGGCCTGGCGGTTGCGCAGGATTTCGGAATAACGCTTGTAGTTATGGTTGATAAATCCGATGGTCTTAGCGTCTTTCTTGGACTGCTTCACGGCGATATCGTTAAAGGTGCCGTAGCGCAGGTTCAGCACGTCGCGGGCCTTGTCGTCTTTGCCTTCGAGCCTGTAGCGTTCGGCAAGGGCGTCGCGGGCCTTGGTGAATTCGATTTCGCGCTTGGTGTCTTCTTTCAAAATCAGGCCGTACTTGTCGCGTAGTCGTTCAAAGAACTTCTTGGTATCTTCGTCTTCGTGGCGGGCCATGTCATTTACGGCGGCGATGTCGTTGAATTCTTCGAGCGAAAGCTTGTCGAGTAAGTGCTCCAAGAGCCAAATGCTGGCGATGTTTTCGGAACGGGTAGCAGACCAAGCAATGCTTACGACGTCACCCTTGTTCTTGTGGTCCGGGCGCGGGAAGTAGAACTGGTTCGTGAACTGGAAAACGTTGAAGTCGTTTTCGAGCATGTCCAGGTAATTCCAGTGGTACTTGAGGGCGAGTGCGTAAAGAATCGGCTTCCAGCTGGAACCTAGCTGACGTACGGCCTTGAAGCTACGGTCGAATCCGGTGTTGTGGAAACCGCCCTGGCTTGCGATTACGTTGCCGTTCTGGATAGCGAACAGGGCGCCTTGCAGTACAGGTTCCGTTTCAATCTGGCAAGGGGCAAAACCGTCTACAAGCTTATCGTCCATGATGCTCACCAAGAGGATTGCTCCCTTCTTGAGCTGCGGAGCCAAAATCTTGTTCACGTCGCCGCCGGCCTTTTTCGCGAAGTCCTTGACCGATGCTTCAGAAACCATGCCCTTGAGCTGGCCGAAGCTGAGCGTCAAAGCCTTGAGGCCTCCCTGTTCGTCGACCATGATGCTGTCGACGGTACCATAAAGGTAATCGCCCTTGCGAGCGGTCTGGGCGCGGTTGGCAAATTGTGCCTTGGGCAAAACGAAACCGCCCAGCTGCATCTGGAGTCCGCTGATGTTTGCCTGCAACGCTGTCTTGGCTGCATCCTGGCTGCGGGCGTCGAGTGTAGTGGTAATGGAAAGCTGAGCCTTACGCCAGTCTTCGATACCTTCGGCTTCAAACTTTTTCTGGAAGAATTCGCCGTCCAACTTTTCTTCGATGCGGTCCAGCATGGTGCTTACGCTGAAGCGGAAATTGCCGTGGTTGAATTCCAGCGGCTTGGCCAGCGCATCGCTCATTTCTTCTTCGGAGATGTAGTTTTCTTCTACCATGCGGCCAAGTACGTATTCCAGGCGTTCCTTGCCGCGGGCCAAGGCCTTTTCGCGGCGTTCGGCGCTACGCTGGATAAACGGGTCGTAGTTGAAAGGGCCTTTCACTGAGCCTGCGATAAAGGCGCATTCGGCAAGGGTCAAGTCCTTGAGTTCCTTGTTGAAGAAGTACTGGGCGGCAATGGCCACGCCCTTGCCGGTACCCGAAACGTGGAACTGGTTCAGATAGAATTCCAGGATGTCTTCTTTGCTGAAGTGCTTTTCCATGCGGAGCGCGTTGATGAGCTCCTTGCCCTTTTCCTTGATACTTCTTTCTTCGCGGCCAAAGATGTTCTTGACGGTCTGCTGGGTCAGCGTAGAACCGCCTTGGCGCATGTGCCCGCTCTTGATGTTCGAAATCATGGCGCGGGTAAAACCGTAAATGCTGAATCCGGAGTGGTTCCAGTAGCCGGCGTCTTCGGCGGCAATCAAGGCGTTCACGATATTGGCCGGAATATCGCCGTAGGGTACATATACACGGTGGTTTGCATCGAAGAAGGCTCCCAAAAGTTCTTCGCCATCATTATAATAGACTCGGGTTTCGCCCGAAAGCACCTGCAGGATGGTAGAACGGTTGAACTGGTTGTCCGGATCCTGGGTTGGGAGGATCTTGAATACCACGATGTAGGCGGGAATGCAGCAAATGAGTCCGACCAGCGCAAAAGCGGCCACGATTTTTAGCACTTTGGATAAGAAACGCATGCTGAAAATTTAGAAAATTTGGTTTTTTGCTCCATGTAATGTAAAAAAAAGTGCCATTATGGGGCTAAATTTGGCAATTTTGGGTCGATACCCTTGAAATTTCGCTGAATTTTATCTAAAATTTGTGTCCCCAAGATGGGAAGATGGCCGAGCTGGCCGAAGGCGCGTCCCTGCTAAGGACGTATAGGACTTAATCCTATCGCGAGTTCGAATCTCGCTCTTCCCGCTGCAAAGACCCTCTGGAGCAATCCGGAGGGTCTTTTGCTTTAAAAAGAATTCCATTCCTAAGAATAACTTGTGCTACCTTCAAAATAAGAAGGAATTGCCTTTTTCAGAGGAAAAAAAGAATTTTTATTGTTAAAAGCGGGATGTAGAGGTTGTGATAAAGGATTGTTTTACATCGTTGGGAAAACAGAAGCGTCGGCCAAGGAATGGGAGGGTGCAGGGAGGGAACCGTGCGGCCTTCGCAACTCCGAGCTGGGTTCCCTCCCGCATAATAAAAAAGAGAAAAAATTTTTCTGTCGGGTCTTTTTTTACTTGATTTTTCTATTTTCAGAATGGATATTATAGGAAAAGATTTTTTCAAGGAGCTTAAAATGAAAGCATCAAGTTTTTTTGCTGGTCTTGCCTTGGGCGCTGTTGCTGCTATTGCCGCCTCTAAAAAAATCAAGGCCATGTGCGACGACGAAGATGATTCTTGCGACAACGATGCCGCGCTCAAGGATGCCGAAGACACCGTCCAGAGCCTCCGCAACTCTGCCGACAGCTTGCTGAACGATCTCAAGACCCAGACCGAAGCCAAGCAGACTTACGCTGCCCAGTGCGAAGATCTTAAGGACCAGCTTGCAAAGAAAGACGCCGAAATCAACAACCTGAAGAATGTCTGCGACAAGCAGGCCGGCGAAATCAGCAAACTCGAAGCCGCCCAGGCCGGTTAATCTTCGAAACTGCCAATAAAACATCTTAAAACAGTGCTTTTTAAGCACTTGTTTTTGCAATTTATCCGATTTCCGGCTCGGGAATCGGAGTTTTTCTTATAATAAAGGTATATTTGACCCATGACAAAGTACCTTTTTGTTCTGACTAGTTCCCCGAAGGATTTTTTCTGTGAACAGACGCTGGTGGCGATTGCCTCTTTGCGTGTGCATAACCCGGGCGCATTCGTAACGCTCCTGACCGATGACAAGACGGCGGCGACCCTCACTGGCCCGCGTGCGGTTCTCAAAGATGCGGTTGATGAACTCAAGGTACTGACTCTCGACGAAAAGTTTACGCCCATGCTCCGCTCCCGTTACCTCAAGACGGTCATGCGCAACGTCATCGATGGCGATTTCCTGTACATGGATTCCGACATCGCCATTGTGGGCGATCTCTCGATTCCCGAAGAATGGAAGGGCGGCATTTACGCGGTGCTCGATTTCCACACTAATCTTTCAAAGGCCATCAATCGCAAGAAGGTCTTGAACAACGCGAAGATGATGGGCTTCTCGCCGATTCTGAACGACGAAATCTTTAACGGGGGAGTGATGTTTGCGGCAGACACTCCCGAAGCCCGCAAGTTCTTTGAAACTTGGCACGAACTATGGCTCTATTGCGTGTCCAAGAATTTCCCCTACGATATGGCAAGCCTCGCCGAAACGAACTTCAAGTTCGGCTACATTACGCAAAAGATGCCCGGTGGCTGGAACTGCCAGCTGGCTTACGGTAACAGGTTCCTTCCGACGGCGAAGGTGTTGCACTTCTTTGGCTCGCGAATCATCGATACCCGCGGCCACAAGGTGCCTGCAAGCATGGACTTGTTCTTGCCGAAAATTTTGCGCAAGGACTTCTACACCAACCTGAAGAATATTCCGGTGAAGGTCAACGCCGACAAGAGCATTACCATCAACGAATACTACGACGACGTGATTGCCCACGCCAAAGAAGAATTTGAATTCCAGACTCGCAAGGTGGGTGCCGGTGGTGCCTACATTATCCGCAGCTACGCCTTCGCCAAATCGCTCGCCTGGATTTATAAGAAGATGCCGTTCCTCGTGTTCCCCTTGAGAGTGCTCGGAAAAATCCTCGGGAGGTAACGATGAACCTGCTTTTTAATCTGGTCGCAGTTCAGCCGATTCATAGCGCCAAGTTCCACGGTGGTGGCTCTTACGGCGAAGTGATTTTCTGGGCGCTGGTCAAGCGCGGCGTGCAGTTCAGCTGCGCCTACGACAGTAAGAAGTACCTGGACCCCATGATTCTCGATGCCTGCAAAACGCAGAACATTCCGCTGTTTGACATCAACGAAAAAACGCCGCAGCAGATTATCGACGAAAACCAGATTGATACCTTCTACACCCCGCTCTATTCGCTCGAAAAAAAGTGGGACATTAACGTCAAGGATTTTGTGTTCACCTGGCATGGCGTGCGCGCGCTTGAAATGCAGTATAGCTGGGCAGGTGTCGGTTTCGCCAAAAAGTTTGGACAGAAGTTCGAAGCGCTGGTCCGTTACCGCGAAAGCTGGAAAAAGTATTACTACAAACCCAAGTACCAGGATTTGGCTAAGCGCATGGCCGAAGGCAAGGCCCGCACTATTACGGTGAGCGAACATAGTCGTGCTTCTATCAAGTCGTTCTTCCCGGAACTTCTGGATTTGGAAATCCCGGTATTCTACAGCCCTATGACGGCATACGAACCCGAAGGATTCTTGCCGCCGGGAGTCGCTGCGAAAAAGTATTTCTTGCTCACAAGCGGTGCCCGCTGGGAAAAGAATAACCTGCGTGCAGCGATGGCTTTTGACGAACTGGTCGGTATGTACCAGTCGCAGGGCAAGCCGTTTGATTTTAAGATGGTGATTACCGGGGCCGCAAACCCCAAAGCCTACTTGCGCCATCTCAAGCATAAAGACCGCTTTGTATTGCTGGGCTATGTCGAAAATAGGGAATTGGAGTTCTTGCACCAGAACGCCTACGCGTTTGTGTTCCCGAGTCTGAACGAAGGCTTTGGTTACCCGCCGGTGCAGTCCATGCGCTATGGCGTGCCTGTGGCTGCGAGCGGTACGACTTCGATTCCCGAAGTCTGCGGTGACGCGGTGCTTTACTTTGACCCATATTCCGTAAGCGAAATCAAGAATCGCCTGGTGCAATTGCTCGATCCTAAAATTTACGACGAGTATGCGGCCCGTGCGCCCAAGCGCTATGTCGAGGTGAATACCCGCCAGACTGCCGATCTCGAAGAAACGGTGAATTTCATTTTGAAGGTTTAATTTGAAGATTAGTATGCGCTTGCTTAAGAATCCCTACCTTGCGATGGCGCTTGTGGCTCTGCTGGTGCAGAGCGTGTTGTTGGTATTTTTCTACAGCTTGCCTGATCCGCTTGGACTTTCGATGTCCGAAATGTTCGAAGGCAAGACGCTTTGGCAGATTTTCATGGCCTTCGGTGCAGTGCTTGCTATGGCGGGCCTCTTCGGTTTTGCCCGTGCTCCGCGTGGACTGGCGATTTTTTACGGCCTTTACTTTTTTATAGCGATTGCGGATTACGATGTTTTCCGCTTTTCGCACCAGCGTCTTTCTTATTCGTTCTTGCGCACCTATTTCCATCTTTCAAACATCACTGATGCGACAACGGTTTCGACTCTCGGTGGCGACATGCTCGGGACGGTGCTTTGGGTAACGATGGTAGTCCTCTGCCTTGCGGGCGCAATCGCTTTTGTAACCATCTACTCGCTCCGGCTCCGTAAACAGCGCCGCACGCTCGTGTTGAATAATCAGGGAGGAGTCTGGAAGCCCGCCTCCCGTAAAATCCCGGGAGCGATGTTCGCCATTGGTATGGCTCTATCGCTCGTGCCGCTCGTGCTGTTCCTTACGGGCACTCGCGGCTGGATTGAAATTCCCGTGACGCACACGAAAGTGGATATGCGCTTTACGCTGGGTAAGCATACGCTTACCGCTCCGATTTTGCACATTGCGGCGGTTGAAACTTTTGAATTCATTCATGACAATGCCAAAATTACCGAAGAACTGGTGGGCGATTTGGATGCCTTCTTGCCGAAGGATTTTACGGCGGGTCGCAGCGATGCTTTGGAACTTCCGATGTACCGTGGCGCTCCGACGCACGAATACAAGGCGAAAAAGCCCTACAACATCGTATTCATCATGGGCGAATCGTTCAAGGGCCGCATTTTCAATAAGATGCTGGATGGCGATACGACCGTGGCGCCGAACATCTGGAAACTCGCGAACGGCGGTTACTATGAAAAGGATTCTGCGGGCAATGCGCTTGGTGGCGGCCTTTGGTTCAAGCATGCCTTTAGCGGTGGCTACCCGACAGTGCGCGGAACCATGGCCACTTACATGGGATTCCCTTCTCACCCGAACCGCGATGTGCCAAGTTTCTATGCGGCGAATAAGTTCAAGGGTTGGCCTGAATTTTTGACAAATTATCAGCGCGCGTATGCAACGGTTTCGAACCCGATTTTTGACCATACGCTCCCCTTTATCGAAAAGTTCTTCGATAAGAATTGGCACTTGATTGGCGAAGAAAAAGTGGAAGGTACGGCTGATAGCTTGGGTGTTGATTTGGCTATCAATTTGCTGCAGAAAATGCCTACGGACAAATCTTGGCAGCTTTCGTTCAATACCATCTCTTCGCATATTCCGTTCTACGGTTACCCTGATGCTTATGCCGAAAAACCGGATGATGCCATGGTGCGTTACAGGAATGCCATCCGCTATACCGATGCAGAACTCGGCAAGTTCTTCGATGAACTTTCCAAGCGTCCCGATTTCAAGAATACAGTTGTCTTTATTCTGGGCGACCACGACACTCCTGTAGATTCCATTGACTACATGGTGCCGCAACCGCTTGGCCTTTCGGCTTCGCAGATTTTTATCGGCATTTTCTCTGCAGATACGGCATTGCTTAATGGACTTACCATTCGCGAAGATGTCGCTTCGCAGCTGGATTTGGGCCCGACGATATTCGATCTTGCGCAGGTGCGTGAACCGAACCATTTCTGGGGCTACGACTTGCTCGCGCAGGAACGCCCTGCAGAACAGCCGTCGGTATTTTTCTCGCAGAATGCCTATTACCTCGGGTTCCGCGACCATGTGCTGACCGGTGGCCTTGAAAACGAAGATGTTTACCGTGCGGGCCCCGGTGGCGAAAATGCGTATACGCTTACGACCGATGCTGCAGACCTCGCCTGGAAAAAGAAGGCTGTGGGTGCTGCCAAGGCCGTACGTTCGGTGCTCCGTAACGACATCATGATGCCGTAGTTTCCTGGGGCTCAATTTTCTATATTGCAAGCAATTATGGGTAATCTGGAAACAGACAGTAAGTTCTTGAAAAAGGCGATGATCGTCAATATCGTGGGGACTGTCCTCAAGGTTTGTGGTCCGCTTCTGACTTTTGTGATGGCGCGTATTTTTGGCGCCGCCGAATTTGGAATCTTTGTCTCGGCGCAGACGCTCCTTTTGACGATTGCGCACTCGGCAACACTCGGACTCGATAAGGGCCTGTATTGGTATCTGCCGCAAAATGGCTTGCATGGCCGTCCCCGTTATGATGGCATTATGGAATCCTTCTGGATTTCGGCGGCTATTGCGATTCTTTGCACCGCGGTGATTTTTGTGGGCTCGTTTACGCCTTACATTTCCAAGGAACTTCCGTGGTATGCGTTGTCGCTCCTGTTCTATGTGGGCACTTATGTCTTTAGTACCGCGTCTGAAGGAAATCGCCGCCCGCAAAATGCGGTGTTCGTGAATTCCTTCTTGACAGTGACTCTTGCACCGGCTACTTCGATTGCGCTCCACTTTATGGGCATTCCGCATGCGCTTCCGCTCGGTCTCTTGGTGGGCCAGGTGGTGGGCTTCTTTGTGCATTTTGTTTTGCTGCGCCGTCAGTTCCCCGAAATGCCGCTGCGTCCGCATAAGACGGTTTCTTGGGTACTGTTGCGCTACTCGCTCCCGCTGGGTGTCGATGAATTTGTGTCGTCTTTCTTGATCCGTTCGAGTCTCTGGATGGTCATGCTCTTCCTTGGTCCCGAAAAGGCGGGTGCCTACGGTATCATGGTCACGATTTCGAATGCGTTGCAGACCATTCGCGTGGGCTTTACGCCGATTCTTACACCGGTGGTGGCGGGCATGGACAAAGGCCGCCTCAAGACCGATCTTAAGCCGGTTTACAGCTACTGTGTTTTCATGGTCACTTTCATCCAGCTCATGATTGGTTTCTTTATCGTGCTGTTCCCGGATTTGATTCTGGGTATTGCGGGTAAGGATTTTATTGTGCAGCCGGAAACGCTCGGTATTTTGCTGTTGGTGCATTTGGTGGCTGGCTTTGGCGGCATGTCCTTGGTGGTGCTGAACGGAATGGGCAAGAGTCTTTATTCGCTCATTATGGACATCATCTCGCTTGGCGTGGCGCTTGCGTCGGGTTACCTGCTGATTCCGACTTTCGGCTTGGTGGGTGCTGCGCTTTCCATGCTTTGCTACAACGTAGTCGCCATTATTTGCAATAACATTTACCTCTTGAAAATGGGTCTGCAACCGTATTCCTTGCGCCTCTTGTCGCAGGTTGGCTGGATCATTCTCTTGGTGGCCTTCTATATCGCGCTTAACATGCAGGTGTTTACTTTGTCCTTTGCAGAAAAGGCCATTGCCTATGTCGTAATCATTTTGGCCCTTGGTGGCTATGGACTTGCGGTAAAGAAGAGAATGGACAAAGACAGAAACGCTGTTTCGGCAGGAACTTCAAAATGAAAAAGATAGATCAGAAAGAATGCCGTGAAGTTCAGATGTCCGTTCTGGATGAAGTGGCAAGGATTTGCAAAGAAAACAATCTGAAGTACAGCCTTGCCTACGGAACGCTTTTGGGTGCCGTACGCCATAAGGGCTATATCCCTTGGGATGACGATATCGACATCTTCCTTTTGCGCGAAGATTACGACAAGCTGATTGCAATTTTGAAAGATCCGGCGACCCAGAAAAAGGAATGGCTTACGGTTGTCGACGACGCCTGCGACGGCTATTATTATGGCTTTGCCAAAGCCTACGATAATCGCACCCATGTCGAAATGGAACGCCACAAGGGTGAAATGGGAATCTGGGTGGACTTGTTCCCCCTGGATGGCCTTCCGAAAACACGTCTGCTGGAAAAGCCTTTCGTATTGTATTGCAGCTTCTTGCGTGTAGTCGGTCTTGCGCTGAGTTCCGATTTGAATTCCAAGGCTTATGATGCCTGGACTAGGTTTTACAAGCGCGTCATTTATACGGTGGTATCGCTCTTTGGAAAGAGACGTTTTTGCCGCTATATGGAACGTGTGTACCGCCGCTTTTCGGGAAAAGCTTCGGGCCGCGTCGCCACGCTTTTCTTTGATTCCAAGACGGACCGTGTGCTTGATTTAGACAAGCTTACGGAAATGACCACGTATCCGTTTGAAAATCGCGAATACGACGCCATCAAGAATTATGACTACTATCTGTCGGAATTCTATGGCGACTATATGCAGCTCCCGCCCGAAGAAAAACGCATTACCCACGGGCTAGAAGCTTTCTGGAAATAAATTGACGGTTTCGCCTTAGAGCGAAATTTTATAGAACGCCAAGGCTTCGGCGAGGACCTTGAAGAAGTCTTCGATGTCCTTCACGTCGATGGCACCGAGTGCGCAGAGGCGGAAGGTGTTCGTCGTCGAAATCTTGCCCGGATAAATCGTGAAGCCGCGGTCGTAGCAGTAGTCGTGCACCTTCTCGAAATCCCAATTCGGGTCTTCGGGGTACTTGACAGAAACGACGAGGCCCGATTCGATGGCCGGATCGATGACGGTATCGAAACCGAGTTCGGCCACACCCTTGCGGATGGCCTCGTACACGCGACGGTGACGGGCAAACTTGGCGGATTCACCTTCGGCGAAGTATTCCTTGAGCGCCTGGATGGTGGCGTAGATGGTCTGTACCGGCGGAGTAAAGTGCATTTCGCCAGTCTTTTCGAAGAAGGAGTATTGCAAGTAAAGGTTGCAATAGTAGGAACGCGTCGGATATTCCTTCGACTTCTCGATGATGTCCTTGCGGCCGATAATGAAGGAGAGGCCGGACATGGCCATAAGGCCCTTCTGGGCGGATGCCATGCAGAAGTCCACGTTGTCCTTCACCACGTCGAGCGGAATCATGCCGAGTGTCGAAGTGGTGTCGGTGATGAAGATGGCGTTATACTTGTGGGCGAGCGCGCCGATTTCACGAATCGGGTTCAAGACGCCCGTACCCGTTTCATGGTGGCAGCAATAAACTACGGCCACATCGGGATTTTCCTGAAGGGTCTTTTCGACGGCGGCGAGGTCCGGACGTTCGAATACGCTCGACTTCAGGTTGATATGCGGCAGATGGTACATCTCGCAGACTTCGACAGCGCGGGAGTTATAGGCGCCGTTGTTCACCACGAGGATCTTCTTGCCTTCGGGAACCAGCGAATTGATGCACACGTCGATGTTGATGGTGCCGGAACCGCAGAAAAGGACGGATGTGTAAGTGTCCGACGGGGCATGTACCACCTTGAGCAAATCTTCGCGGAGGCCCTTCATGAGGCCGGCAAAGGCCTTTTCGCGGGGGCAGATATCCGGGACCACCTGGGCGTACTTGACAGTATCGGTGGTGGTGGCGGGGCCGGGGTTCAGCAAAACGTTTCTCTTGATCGGTTCCATAAAAAATTCCTTAAAGGTACTGGAGAATGTTCTTTTCGGCGTAGGCGAGGTCGTCCACGTCGTCGATTTCATACCACTTGAGACCGTCGACCTTGAGCACGAACACCTTCATCTTTTCCTGCGACATGGTCAACAGTTCGTATTCGTAGCCGAGTTTCGGCTTTTCGGCCACCTTGGCGGCGTAATCTTCGCACATGGCCTTGTAAAATTTGTTCGAAAGCTTGTGAATGCCCACCAGTTCGCCCTTCGCGTCCAACTGAGTCTTGTCGGTGGAACACATGGTGAGGCGGCCGCCTTCGCCGTATTCCACGTAGTACTGGTCCTGGAACTTGGTCACGGGCGTAATGAGCATGATGGTGGGTTCTTCACATTCGAGGAGCGAGGTGATTGCCTTCTTCTCGAAGACGAGATCCGATTCCAGAAGCAGAAAATCGTCGTCACCGATGACGTCGCGGCAGTTGTACAGCGTGTACATGCTGTTGGTCTCGGCGTAGCGGGGACTGAATACGCATTCGATCTGCGGGTAGGTGGCCTTGAGGGCTTCGTATTTTTCCTTGTGGTAGCCGGTGCCGATGACGATGCGTTCGATGCCGCAGTCAATCAGCGTTTTGATGCTGCGTTCCACCATGGACATGTCGCCGCATTCGATAAAACCCTTGGGAATGGTTTCGGTGTACTTGCCGAAGCGGGTTCCCATTCCCGCCGCCATGATGACTGCTGTCTTCAGCATTCTACTTCCTCAGAAATTCCATCAATGCATTCTTGTTTTCGATAGGCGTGGTGGTCGGGCGTCCGAGATCCTTGCGGTTGCCCTTCTTCACCTTGACTTCCAGGAGCACGGGGCCCTGCATGCCTTCCAGCTTATTGAGGGCCGCGGCGAGGGATTCCTTGCTGTCGGCGCTCAAGGCGTCGCGGTAACCCACGGCTTTCGCGACGGCGGGCAGGTCAATCTTCAAACCAACCGTCGGCTGGCCGCCCACGGAGTCGTGTGCGCCGTTGTTGAATACCACGTGTACGTAATTTGCGGGAGACTTGCTCGCGACAATCGCCATGGAACCCATGTGCATAATCGTCGCACCGTCGCCGTCGAAACACCAAACTTTGCGGTCTTCCTTTTCCATCGCGATGCCGAGCGCAATCTGCGAGGCGTGTCCCATGGAACCCACCGTGAGGAAGTCGCGTTCGTGGCCTTCGCCCTTCTGGGCGCGGTATTCGAATAGTTCTCGGCTGATCATGCCCGTCGTAGAAACGATGACATCCTTTTCGCCGAGAGCAGCGGCCACCGTCTGGATGGCTTCTTCGCGGCTCATCGTAAGGTCGTTCACCTCGACGCTCTGGAGCTTGTAATCTTCGAAGGTGTCCTTCTCGATCACAAGCGCATAGACTTCGCCGGTTTCCTTCATCGTCTTGACGGCCTTCGCAATCTGCTTGGCAGCCTTGTCCTCGTCCTTGCAGAGCACGTCGTAGTTCACGCCCATGGTGTTGAGAATTCCGGTCGTCACCTTGCCCTGCTTCACGTGTTGCGGCTCGTCGTGCACGCCGGGGCGTCCACGCCAGCCAATGAGCAACAGGGCGGGAATGTTGTACACTTCCTTGTCCGTAAGAGAGGCGAGCGGATTGATGATGTTGCCTTCGCCGGAATTCTGCATGTAGACCACGCCGATCTTGCCTGTCGCCAGGTGGTAGCCCGCGGCAAGGCCTACGGCGGCACCTTCGTTCGCGGCAATCACGTTATGCTTTGCATCCATGTGGTCGGCGATGTAGGCGCAGATGTTCTTGAGCAGGGAATCGGGTACGCCGGCATAGAAGTCGATGCCGTAGGAACCGAGCGTGTCGATAAAAAACTTCGGACTGATCATAGGTAGGATACCGTTATGCTTTCTTCGTGCCGGGAATGAGGTTCAGGATTTCCTTGATGGGCATGCAGTAGTCGTTGGAGGCTTCCAGGCTGCGGCTGTGCGTCAGGATGGATTCCGCGCACTTGACCATGGCCGGGTATGCAGACCGCAACATGTGGTTCGCGTAGATGACCACGTTGATACCCCAGGTGGCCAGTTCCTCTTCGGTGAACTGGTTGTAGGTGGTGGGCACGGCCACGATCGGCGTGCGCTGATCTTTTTCGCGGAAACGACGGCAGAATTCCTTGATGTCCTCGCCGCTCTTGTCCTTGGAGTGGATCATGATGCCGTCAGTACCGGCGGCCACGTAGGCGTGGCAGCGTTCCAGGGCGTCGTCCACGGACTTGCCCGCAATCAAGGATTCGCAGCGGGAAATCACCATGAAGTCTTCAGTGACCTGCGCTTCCTTGCCCGCACGGATCTTGGTGCAGAAACCTTCGATGGTGTCCTGCGTCTGGATGGCGTCGGTGCCGAACAGGGAATTCTGCTTCAGGCCCACTTTGTCTTCGATAATCACTGCAGAAATACCGAGGCGTTCGAGCGTACGCACCGTAAAGCCGAAGTGTTCCACCTTTCCACCGGTGTCGCCGTCGAAGATGACCGGCTTGGTCGTGACTTCGAGCGTGTCGTTCAGGTCGTGCAGGCGGGTCGTGAGGTCCACCGCTTCGATATCCGGCTTACCCTTGCTGGTAGAATCGGTAAGGGATGAAGACCACATGCCGTCGAATTCGCGGACGCGGCCGTCAATTTCGACGCTGGTATGTTCGGCGATAAGGCCCGTCAGGCCGTTATGGGATTCCAGAATGCGGACAATCGGCTTGGCCGCAATCAGGCGGCGCAGCGCAGAAAGTCTTGCCTGCGGCGTGGTGCCCAGGCTGTCCATTTCCTTCTTGAGACCCGTAGAGGTGATGCCCTTGGTGTACGGGATTTCGATAACCTTGCCGCCTTGGGCTTCCATGACCTTGAAGACTTCGTCACGGATGAACTTGTCCGGTCCGTAAAGCCAGTCGTCACCGTGGATAATGTAGTCGGGCTTGTATTTTTTCAGGTTTTCGACGTAGCTCCATTCGTCTTGCGGAACCACCTTGGAAACACCGCGGATGTTCTCGATGACGTTCTTGCGCTGTTCGTAGTTCAGGTAGGGAAGGCGCTTATGGGTTGCAATTGCCTTGTCAGTAAAAAGTCCAATCATCACGTCACCGTACTTGGCGCCTTCATTGATTATGTTGATGAGGCCCGGGTGCATGATGTCCCCGATCATTCCTAGATAAACTGTCTTAGCCATACAAATACCACTATTGGTTTAATTACAGGGCTAAAAATAGCATTATTTGTTATATTGCGGTTATGACAGAAAAAAAATCTCTGATTGAACGCTTTTCTAATTGGTATATTCCCCTTATTTGCGCTCACAAATACAAGGCTCTTGCATTTTATTTAGTTCTTGCGCTCCTCTGTGCAATTCCAATTCTTTTTAAGCCGGGACTTAAGCTCGATGCCGACTTGTCGCATTTGCTGCCTCAAGATACGCCGAGTGTGAAGGCCCTCGAAGAATCATATTTGCGTTTCGGTTCCACCGACAAGTTCATGATTGCAATTCAGAGCGAAGACGTGAACTTGGTCGTTGCCTTGCAGGATTCCATTGCGGATTATATTCACCGCAATTGGGAAGGCGATTACGTTTCGACTCAGGTCGATAACGATAACCAATTCTTCAAAGATAACGCGCTGCTTTACTTGCCGGTAAAGCACCTCGAAAATATCCGCGACAACCTCGAAGATTTGCAGTTGGAAATTGGCCGCAAGAACGGCCCGCTGGTGGTTGACTTGCTGGGCGGTTCGGATTCTACTGCGGTTGTCGATTCTACGAAAGCTTCTGCTGATGCTGCACCCGCGAAAAAGGAACGCGTATGGTTTGACGAAAACCTGCCGCAGGAATTGGGACTCCCCGACGAAGCGGTGAGCGCCTTTGCCGCTTTCTTCAATAAGGGCAAGGCCGATTCTGTCGACATCGCGAAGGCCGCGAACGAAGAAGAGGAATGGAATCCGAAGTCGACAATTCCTACTGAACTCAAGAATCGTCTGATTGGTTCTCCGCGCCCCGATAGCACCGGAAAGATTCTTTATAACGGCGTGGTGAATGCGAAACTCATCAAGCCTTCCACCGACTATGAATTTGTAACGCATATTTTGGCCCGCACCGATTCCCTGCTTGCTTATTTCAGCAGCAAGACTTACCCGGTGCCGACCCGCTTCACCGTCGAAGGCACTTATGAAGGCCTCAAGGAAGTCGACGAAGTTGCTAACGATTCTATCTTCTCGTTTGCGATTAGCCTGGTGCTGATTATCTTCCTCACGATATTCTTCTTCAGGAGCGTGAAGGGCCCGATTCTGGTGACAGCCTCGGTGCTTTATGCCTGCCTTCCGACGCTTGCCTTTACGGCCTTGTTCTACGGCAAGCTGAACCCGTTTACGGTTTTTGTGGCATCGATTATTCTCGGTATCGGTATCGACTATTCCATTCATATTTTGGGAACATCGCAGAAGTTGATGCATAAGTATGCGACGCTCGAAGAAGTCTTGGAAGCCGCCCAGCGCAAGATGCTAAAGCCGTTTATCTTGGCAAGCTTTACGACAATCGCTGCATTCCTTACGTTGCTCGCGGCGCACTTCCGTGGATTCTATGAATTCGGCGTGGTGGCTTCGATGGGCGTGCTGTTCAGTATGCTTACCTCGGTGCTGTTCCTCCCGGTGCTAGTGAAGTGCATGGGCGGTATCCCGAAGGCTCCGGATAATTCGCTGTTGCCTAAGTCTTGGGACGAAGCAAAGATCTTGCGCTTCTTTAAGTATCTCGCTTTTGCAGGCTTTGCGCTGGGTGCCGTATCCATCTGGTTTGCACAAGATGTGGATTTTGAACATAACCTGCGTAACTTGCGTCGTGTTTCAACCAACGTGACTGCCTCCAAGAACAAAATTTCGACCAAGGTGACTCGCGCAACAGGCAAGGCCGTGACCTCGACGCCGGCAGCGGTAATGGGCAGTAAGCCCGAGCAGCTTGACAAGCTTTACGACACTTTGATGGTGCGCCTGCATGTGGAACATGATTCGACGCTCGGAAGTTTCCTTACGCTCAAGAGCTTCGTGCCGCCTATGGATTCGCAGAAGGCTCGCCTCGAAATAATCGAAGAAATTCGCGATCTCGCCGAAGCCCGCGTCTTTGACCGCGCCGAAGGTGACGATTCCGTGAACATTGCAAACCTGCGCAAGCTTTCTGCGGTTGAAGAAGCCTTTACTCCCGAAGATGTTCCGAGTTGGACTTTGGACTTGCTTCGTGAAAAAGACGGTAGTTACGGCAAGATTGGCTTTATTTATGGCGACTTCCCGAGCTGGGATGCCCACGCATTGCATCGCTTCCAGAAACGCTATGGCCACTGGAATTTCGACGGCGAAGATCTCCGCACCTTCTCTTCGCAGTTCATTCTCTCCGATGTGATTGATTCTGTGAAGAAGGATAGCTTCAGACTTGCCCTCGTGATTATCCTTGTGATTTTCGGTACGCTGGTGGTTTCGTTCCGCAAGCCGAAATATTTCTTGGCCGGTTGCATCGCCTTTGGTATGGGCGCATTGCTCACGCTAGGCCTTCTTGGATTCCTCACCGACATGTTCGAATTCGGTAAAATCAGTATCTACAACGTGATTGTGATTCCGATGGCTCTCGGTATCGGTATCGATGCCACCATCCACATGATTACCTCGTGGACATCCGACAATAATAAGGGCATGACTCTGCGTCAGTTGATAGATACCACCGGCCGTAACGTGATGGCAAGTTCTACAACAACCATCGCGGGTTTCGTTGGATTCTTGTTCACGACGCACCGCGGCCTCAAGGGCATTGGCGATCTGGCTTGCATCAGCATCGCGATGTTCCTCATCACGAGCATTATCTTCTGTATGTATCTGTGCGGTTCTTGGCTTCGCAAGAAGTAAGCCTCGCTATAAGAGTCGCATAACTTCCTTCTCGGACTCTCGCTGTACTATTTGTACAGCTTCGGTCCTGCGGCGTCGTTCTGCTCGCTTCTAGCTTCGGCTTGTATTTGTTTCTGTGTTCGTTGTTTATTGACAAAATATTTTTTTGAATATATTTTTGTGGTAAAGAGGATGAACAGATGAGGAATTTACTTCGCAGAATTTTCCTGTGGCTTGGCGCGCTCTTTTGGAGTAAGCGCTTTAGAATCACAAGTATTGTGGCATCGTCGTTTGCGTTGCAGGCGATTGCCTGCGCTTACGGCACCGATGAACCCTGCGAAAAGGATTGCTACGATCCTTCTTTGGATTGTAAGCCTGTGTACAATACTGAGAAATTTTCTGGAAAGGATTATAGCGAATGCGAACAGTCCTTGGCCGATTCGCTAAAATATATCGATGGATGCCGCAGCTCGGTGCCTTGCGAAAATGCCGTAGCCGAACCCGCAGACTGGCTAATTACGGGAACTCAACCGAAATGGGTGTGTCTAGATGAAAAACCTGCGGATTGCTCGTATGATGTGACAAATTCGAAACAGCAGTTTGTCGATTCTCTAGAGAGCGTTTGTGAAATGGACCACCTAAAGGCGGATTCTTCATTAGTCGGATATCGTTGTGCCGACAGTCAGGAAACGGTCTCTGTAGAAGAAGGCGAAAAGCGTCTTCAAGAATTCAAGGAATGGCTGAGTCGACGTCAGGACTCGTAACGGTTTATTATAGTCCGCGTTCGAGCGAGTAATCCGAAATTTTGAGCAGTGTATCGAGGGTCGCAGAAAGGCGACCTTCTTCGTTTTGCAACTTGCCAGTGAGTTCGTTTTCCTGGCGCAGGTCGCTGTCAGCGAAGATGTGTGTTTCGTCCTGAGCGGGGTACTTTGCGATAAAGCGGTAACCGTCCAGCCCGATGGCAGCGTAGCCCGAGTATGCACCGAGCGAAAGGCCTGCAATTTCTTTTGCCTCAGCAGTAACCGTAGAATCTGTTGCCGCAGAATCACTGGTTGCAGAATCGGCCTTCGTTACGTTTCCACGCAGCAAGTTATGCCCCATGAAAATATTTGGCACGGCGAAACCAGCAAGTTCAAGCACCGTGGGGGCAATGTCTATTTGCGCTGCAGCTGTCGTATCGCGAACAGCGTCAAGGCCCTTTCCGTGAATAAAGAACGGAATCCAGCTCACGTTCGAAAATCCGCCGCCGTTCATCGTCGAAACGCCGTTTTCACCTAGAGGGAATCCGTGGTCGGCCATGATGATCACGTAGGTGTTCTTGTACCATTCCTCGTTTTCGACGGCGTGGAAGAATCGGGCGATTTGCCTGTCGGCATAATTCATTGTCACGTTGATGCGTTCCTGCAACGGGCGGTTTTTCTCTTCGTCGGTCATGCCCGCGGCAAAGTTGAACGGGTAATGATTCGAACGTGTCATGAGCGTAGCGAAGAAGGGCTTACCTTCCTTGGAGAGTGTGTCGCGCACGTATTCAATCGCGTTGTCGATGAAGGTGGAATCGTCCTCGCGTTCGCGGTTGTAATGCTGCTGCGTGTACCACTTGGACATCCAAACGCCCAGATTGTCCCAGGCGGGGTCGGCGGCCGACATGTAATGTGTGCTGTAGCCGTTTTCTGTCAGTACCTGTACAAAGCTCGGAATGGTAACGTGGGCTAAGTCAGTTGCCTGAGCCAAGCGAGAATGGTGCGGAATGCCGATGTGGGTCGAAAGGACGCCGCCGGTGGTTGGAACGCCGCTCGTATGCATGCGCATCCACACATGAGAATGGGCCGCGAGCGAATCCATGAACGGGGTTGGCGTAGGCTGAATTTGCGGATTCATGTAGCCCGTATTGCGGCCGCGCTGCGATTCCATGAGTACCAGAATGAAGTTGGGTTTCATTTCGCGCTGGGCCTTGAGTTTTTCGCTGTTCAAGAGGCTTGCGCTAGGTACGCGGTAGAGCGGGAGCCCATTGCCTTCCTTGGCGTCAGAGAATTGCCAATCGGAATCGCCCTCGATTTTCTGCCACAAGTTCTGGTAAGCGGTGCGGTAAGTTCCGAGGTCGGCATCCGTAAGGCCTACAGCTTTCTTTGCCACGAACAGGTCGTTGTAAATCAGCGAAACGACCGGACGGAGTTTTGTCATGCGGGCGTTGCCTGTCCAGATAAAGTAAACGAATAGGTAGGAGGCGATGTAGAATACAAGCATTGCGATGGCGGATTTTTTTACGTAGAATCCGTCATTCGGTCGGTACCATTTGCAGAACAGCCTGTAAACGATGTAGGTCAACGGCAACATCAGTGCCAGCACCACGAACTGCAAGTACGGTACGGACAGGTCGTTTGCCACGTAGTCATAGAACACGATAATCGAAGACGTGTCCTTGTAAGTATCCACAAGTCCAAAAGTCAGGTGACCGCCCAGGAATCGTTGGGTTTCGTTATCCAAAAGCGTCAAGAGCAAAATCGCGGTATGAAAGACGGCGTAAAGAACTGTGACAATCTTCGTGATAATCGCTTTTGCGGATTCCCTGCTAGAGGCGAGCCGGTAAACAATGCCGCCCAAAATCAGGAACACCACCAGGGCGTTCACGATCCACATGAAATCGATGCAGACTGCATGGAAAATGAACCAGTCCGGCTTAGAAACAAAGGGAAATCCGTAGGGATTGCTGCGGAACAAAAGTAACACGCGTAAAACAATGTGGGTAAGCCATGCTGCGAGCGAAATCAGCACCAGTTTCTGGAAGGGGGCAACGCTTGCCGCCACTTTCTTCAAAAAGCCGAGAATAGTAAGTTTCATGTGATTAAAATAGAAAATCAAATTATGTATATTTGGCCTATGATTCTTCAAAAGTGGGCGTTGATACCTTTATTGCTGATCGGTCTCGTTGTGACCGCTTGCGAAGAAATTGAAGAAGAAAAGCCCTGGTTGCAGGTAGAACGCCCCGAAATGCTTTTTACCGACACGACCCTCATGGATAGCTACGATAAGGGTGTGTTGTCTTGGAAACTCAAAACGGCTTATTTGGAACGCTGGAGCGACAAGGAAGTTGTATTTGTGCGCCCGGTGCTGGTCGATATTTACGATTCCCTTGGAGAACGTACGGCTTTCTTGCGTGCCGATTCGGGCCGTATGGACTTGAAGTTCACCTACGTGTATGCCTATGGCCATGTTTACGCCCTTACGCCCAAGGGAGCCTCGGTGCGTTCGGACTCCTTGATTTGGAACAAGAAGGACAACCTGGTCAAAACGGAAAGCTATGTGCGCGTGGTGAGCGAAGAAGGCGATGTGCTGCAAGGCCGCGGCTTTGAAAGCGACGCCCACATGGACAACTGGCGCATTCTTTCTAGTGTGACGGGCATTTTCCAGGATGCCGCCCGCCGCCTTAAAGAAGAAGACAAGTCCCAGGCGAAAGAAATTGAATCTCGCGATAGCGCCCAGGCCGCTGCAGCTCCTGCGCCGACAGCCGCAGCTGTGGCGCCTCCCGCACAACCGGCTGCCCCTGCGCAACCGCAAACGAAACAAGACTCCGCCTCCTCCAAAGCAGAACAAGAATTTCTGTCTAAAATCAAGAACAAGGGGAATCGCGCCAAAGCAAAGCCGAGGGACGAATAGTGAATTCGGTACCCCGCAAAATTTGGCTTCTGTCGCTGCTCCTGGTTGCCTTTCTTGCAACTAGCGCTGCCGCCCAGTCCTCGCCCTTGATCATGAAACATGCCGACAGCCTTGCTGTCGCCCGCAAGCGCGGAACGCTCTTGCTGCAAGGGCGAGTGCATTTCATCCATGACAGCATCCAGTTCCGTACGCAGCGTGCCTTCTGGCACAAGACGGCTGAAAGCGTACAGTGCAGTGGCGGCTTCCTCTTTACCCATCCTTCGGGTTACATCAAGGCGCAAAACGGCCTGTACCAAAAGAAGTCCGCCATTGCGACGGCCACGGGCGATGTGTTTGCGGGCGATTCGGCGGAATCTTATCTTTTTACCGGCGACTATCTGGAATACGACCGTGAAAAAGAAATCCTGACCATGCCCCAGAAGCCCAAGCTTTACCAATTCGAAAAGCAGAAGAACGGAAAAATCGATACGGTGACGGTTTCGGCCAGGCGTATTATTTACAACAAGAAAGATGCCTTTGCCCAGGCCTTCGATCAGGTGAAGGTCACACAGAACGAAATGGTGGTGACTTGCGATACGGGTTACTTTGACCGCAAGAACAATTGGCTTTCTATGAAGGGGCACCCTACATGCGACCTCAAGAATTACCACCTGACGGGGGATTCCATTTTCCTGGTGTTGGATTCTACGGGTAAGTCCTTGAAGTCGGCCTTGGTGATTCGTAACGCTCACGGCGTCCAGCAAGAAGAACCCAAGCGAAATGCCCCTGGCAGCGTAACTGAAGCTTTTGGCGACACGCTTTATGCGCAATTCAGCAATGACAAGATCGAGCGTCTTTATGTGAACCTGAACGCTCGCGGATTCTTCTACGAGACGGACCTGAAGGATTACCGTAACCTGATGGACGGCGATCGTCTTGACCTGTATTTCAATCAGGGCAAGATGGACAAGGCGGTGGTTTCGGGCAAGGCGCAAAGCACTTATTTCTACGTGAAAAAGGATCGCTCTGTATCGGGCAAGAACGAGGCTACCGGCGATACCATCCACATCCTGTTCGATGCCCAGAAAAATGCGGTGAAGTCCTTGAAGCTCCTGGGCGCTGCAGCCATGGCCAGCGGCCGTTACATCGATATGGAAAAGACGGAACGCCTGAAGAGAGAAGCTGAGGCCGCCAAGGCAGCAAAGAAAGATGCTGACCCGAAGAAAGAATCCGACGAAAATAAAAAGGCCGGAAACGTAAAAAACAAAACCAAACCAAAGAAAGATTTGTAAATTATTGAAGAAGACTATTAGAGCTGAGCGATCCTTATGAAGAATCTTGTTAGTACCATACGCACGGAACACCTGAGAAAGGTCTATGGCGGTCGCCAAGTGGTGAGCGACGTATCCATTCGCGTGTCCCAGGGCGAAATCGTCGGACTCTTGGGCCCCAACGGTGCTGGCAAGACCACCTCGTTCTACATGATCGTAGGAATGGTGCGCCCGGAGTCGGGTCACATTTTCCTCGATGATATCGAGATGACTGACAAGCCCATGTACAAGCGCGCTCGCTTGGGTATCGGTTACTTGCCCCAGGAAGCTTCAATCTTTCGCAAGCTCAGCGTGGAAGACAATATCATGGCGATTCTCGAAACCCAGGGCATGAAACGTTCCGAACGCAAGCGTCGCCTCGAAGAATTGCTTGAAGAATTTAAGATTACGCACATCCGTAAAACCAAGTCCATGAGCTGCTCGGGTGGCGAACGCCGCCGTTTGGAAATTGCACGCGCCCTCGCCAGCGACCCTTCGTTCCTTTTGTTGGACGAACCTTTCGCAGGTATTGACCCCATCGCAGTGGCGGACATCCAGTCCATTATTTCGGGCCTTAAGGACCGTGGCATGGGTATCCTGATTACGGACCATAACGTGCGTGAAACCCTTTCGATTACGGATCGCGCCTACATTATGTACAAGAGCCAGGTGCTTACCGAAGGTTCTTCGGAATACTTGGCCAATGACCCCGAAGCCCGCCGCATTTACCTTGGCGACAGTTTCAGCCTAGGGTAGGGGGTAACGTGGATCTCGGAATTCAACTTGGTACAAACCAGCGACTGGAGCAGAATCTCTCGCCCCAGCTTAGGCAGTTTGTTACCATTCTGCAAAAGAATTCCCTGGAACTCGACACCGCCATCAAGGAAGAGCTCGAAAGCAATCCGCTTCTGGAATTGGATGATGCTGCTCCCATGGATGAACGAGAAGTCCACGAAGATGAACTTCCGGATTCCGGTGCAGAACTGCGCGAAGTCAAGGATGACTTCGACGATTACGATTCAGGCGATTATTCCAGCCTCGAAGACAGCGCCATGGGCGATAGCTCGCTTTTGGATGGCGGCGACGATATCAATTACGAACAGTACCTGAAAGACGGCTCCATGAACGAGGATGCCCCCTTCAAGGACTTGAATGTCGGCAATGATTCCGACGATGAATGGGACCGCCCCATCAAGGACCACGGCAAGAGCCTTCAAGACAAGCTGCGTGATCAGTTGTTGCTCTGGTCGGGTTCCCGCGAACAGTTGGAACAGCTTGCCCAGAGCAATTGCTCTGAAAAGAAGTTTCGTTCCTTGGTGGAATACCTGATTGATTCTCTGGATGAGAATGGCTTCTTGCAAGAGGCGACTCTCGACGAGACTCCCTTGCGTCTGTCCGAAGATCCCTACATCAACGAGATTGAATCCATGCTCCGCAACGAGATTCCTCTCGAAGAATGCTCCTTGCCGGTGCGTGAGGCGGTGCATGTGCTGCAGGGCTTTAACCCGCGCGGAATTGGCGCCCGCAACCAGCGGGAATGTTTCTTGATTCAGGCTTACGGCCTCCCGAATTTCCCGGCGCTGGGTATCAAGATTCTCGAAAAATGCTACGATGATTTGCTGGCGTTACGTTATGCTAAAATTGGTAAGGCTTTAGGCGTTTCTACCGAAGATGTGCAACGTGCTGTCGCAAGCTTTGCAAAGTTGAATCCGCATCCGGGTTTTCAGCTGTCCAATTCCCGCGTGCAGACTATTGCCGCAGACCTCAAGGTGGTCGACAAGCATGGCCGTATGGAAGTGGAATCGGTGCGTTCTTCGGTGCAGAAAAGGCTCCGCGTCAATCAGACCTACAAGGCCATCCTTGACGACAAGGGGGCTTCTAAGTCCGACAAGGATTATGTGCGCACTCATTTGTTCAAGGCGGTGGAATTTATCAAGGCACTCGACAACCGCTACACGACCATGGAACTCGTGATGCGTGCGATTTTCAAGCGCCAGAAGGATTTCTTTACCAAGGGCCCTGCGTTCCTCAAGCCCATGGTGCAGCAAGACATTGCCGACGATATCAAGCGCGACGTGAGTACCGTGAACCGCTCGGTGAACGGCAAGTACGTCGATACGCCTTATGGCATATTCGAACTCAAACAGTTCTTTACTTCGGGCGTCAAGCAGGATTCTTCTCCTGATGCCGCAGAACTTAGCTCGGCAACCATTTTGGATGCCATCAAGAAGCTGGTGGACGAAGAGGACAAGAAAAAGCCCCTTTCGGACCAGGCGATTGCAGACAAACTGATGGAACAGGGTATCAAGGTGGCTCGCCGTACGGTGGCCAAATACCGCGAAGAAGAACTTCATTTGTTGCCCGCCAGCAAGCGTAAAAAGCTCATTTAGGCTTTTTTTTGCCTAAAAAGGCCGCTTTTGTACTAAATATTCCAATTTGGAATAAGTTTTTTTGAAAATTTTTGAAAAACCCTTTGTTTTTGAACAAAAAAAGATGTATATACTCTAGACGTGGAGCAAAAAGCTCTGCAATACATACGAAAACCCTTTTTAAGGAGGTTAAT
>JAEEGG010006270.1_pt1 | contig 27914 bp, 24 predicted proteins | sample 9134161 | NCBI WGS metagenome assembly JAEEGG01 (sample SAMN16246543, study PRJNA631951) | gut metagenome | biome: gut microbiome; feature: rumen; material: CR-attached | host: Bos | place: Iran: Karaj | collected 2018-10 | reverse complement strand
CCAGCTTTCGTTGAAGGTTTGCGATTCGGGACCTCGGCCTGATGAGGGTATAAGCCTTAACAACTATATCAATGTAAATGTGACGGACAACTCGATGAGAAGTTCGGGTTTCAAGGAGGGCGACGTGATAAACGTGAAACTGAACGACTACTATTTTGACGGAGCCGTTGTTCTGGCGAGAGTGCATGACGGCATAGGTCTTTGTGCCTATTGCAGAGACGACGAACATAACCCTTGGCTGATTCCCAGGAACGAGAAATATGCTCCCATTGAAATAGAGAGTGAGGAAAGAATCATAGGCAGAGCCGTATCGGTGGTATCGCGCGACCCGAAGATTAGCGTGAGCAAATGCATGGACTCGATTCTGGAGGCTAAGAACAGAAGGAAGAAGAAGCCTGGTAAGGATGTAGTCAGTAGGACAATCAAGCTGCTGACGGAAAAGATCAGTGTGGCCAGACTTTGGTTCTCGGTTTATAAGATGTTCGTAGAGTACCATATCGTGAAGCAATACTGCTATGAGGATTTTGTAAGCTTGGTGGAGCGCTATGCGCCTGAAGAATACGACCATCTGCCAGTGGCTGTAGAACTGCAAAGAATGGAGGTTCAGAGTTTTACGAAGAAGGTAAGTGGATGGGATATCAATAATGCACCCGTGAGGAGTAAGCGATTCTGGGTTTATGTGGATATGGCAAAATACACGAAAGAATTGCTTAATCAATAAAAAACTCTCAAAAAACTCTCAAAAACTCTCAGAAAAATGCATTGATTTGGGCAAAAACTCTCACAGCACCCCAAAACTCTCAATATTACTCTCAAAAACTGCGCAGCGACGGAACTTTCTTTCCGTCGCTCTTTTTTTATATGTACCTTCGCACCCGATTTGAAAATTTAGTTTAACCCGAGTGGAGTGAGAGTCCTCGTGAGGTGAAAAGCTGCAGCGTTCAATCTCTTCTCACAAAACTCGAGAAAAGATGAAGATCATTATTGAGAATGGTGATAGTGAAGAACTAGTAAAAATGGCAGAGGCAATGCTGGCTAACAAGCTGGTAAATGCCATTGAGAACGAGAAACCTAGCAGTGTAAAGGTGTATAAGAGCGATGAAGAAGTGGTAAAGGCTGTCATCGCGGCTGTGGGCATCTTCGGCGTTTGTACTCAATGGACTGCTATTTACAGGATTTTGGTGGACTTTTGCGGTTGGGAAAGTGATATCGCAAAATTCTGTCTTCGCATGAACGGTCTATTAAAAGATGTACGCGTGTCGTACCCGTGTACCTATCAATCTATACAGAAACCGCTATCTTCGAGCAGTATTCTGAGAAAGCATTTCCTGGAGTGGCGAAAGTATCGTGCTCCCAAGGGCGATAGGGTCTTTGCCAGGCAGATGTTTATAGCCGAAAAGTTGCTGAAATTACTTTCGATAGGTGCTTAAATATACGATTGCACCGTGAAATATACTATCTGAAAGTCATTATAAGCATAGCGTTCTTTTTCTATCTAATTTTGCACTCGCAAACGAGAAACAAACTCGGATGCAGTGCAAAATTAAGTATAACAATTTAAAAGTAAAAAAAGAAAATGGGAAAGAAAAAAGAAACAGAACAGGATGTTCAGAAAGTTAATCTGAGTGTTGAAGAGTATCAGGGAATGCTCAGAGAGGAGGAACTGATGAAGGAGACGCTGAGAAATCAGACTGAGAAGTTGAACGAGGCTAAGGAGGATATGAAGACAGTAAAGAAAGAGCTACTGAAAGTGACTCGCGACCTCTGCGAGACGAAGGACATGCTCCACTCGGCTATCAGACTCCAGACCAAGGCAGAGGATGCTGCCGACCTCTGCATCGAGACGCTGAAGGGCAACCTGAATCACTGGCTCTCGAAAAAGAACAGGGTGTACATCAATAAGCTGATGGGTTATCACCCTAAGGATCGACAGGTGATCTTCTTTCAGGCAATCATGGACTATCTGCTGTTTGGCGTAAAGCCGAGTCTGCCTACTGAGACACTGAAGGTTCACTTCGAGAACGTATGCAAGCGAATAGATGAGGATGCCATCACCCTGCCGGCTCATTCGCTGATGGTGAAACTGGTAAAGAAGTATGGACTGTTTGAGAAAGTAATTGAAAATTAAGAATTAAGAATTTAGAATTTAGAGAGAATTATGGAAGTAACGGAAATTGTGAAGGCACAGTATGAAGATGTGTCGATGAGAAGTTGGAGTTTGGAGGAGAAAGTAACGGAAAGAGCGTATTTCTACGTGGTGCATGGTGTGATTCCGCTTGATCCTTACGAGACGTATGTCGGCCTTATCTGTAGCGCATTGCGCTCATGGTGTAAGTACTCTGTTTGCATGAGTGTGGATGACCTCGTGGATAATCTGGCCAAGGCTTATATGCGATTCATCATAGCACGATATTGTGGTGATAAGCATTGGGATGTGAAGCTGTCGGACGAAGTGTTCTACAACATCAGCGATGCAGAATATGAGACATTCTCAGAGTGTCTGAGGGCTGATGTGTGCAAGGAATGGCATCGACGTAATGGCACGCTCATGGGAGCGAGAGAGTTCATTAAAAAATTAAAGATTAAACATTAAATTTTAGAAAAGATGAAAAAAGAAGCAAGAAAACATTTGCAGAAGTACTGTGACGTAAGTAACTGGAACCGTATGCACAGACCAAAGGCAGGGAAGGCCAACTTTGAGGCCGGTGAGGCTTTAGCAGAGGAAATACTTTGCCTGATCCTCAAGAAAAATGATCCTGGCTATGACGGCACTGCCATCATGCTGACAGCCGTGGCGCTGGTAAGATCGTACATCAGAAAGGCTCTCAGTTACAGTAATGCCTTCGATATGAATGCTCATCTGCATCTGATGGATAAGTATGAGGAGCTGTTTGAAAAGGATGCTTGGATGGGGATGCATCACGATGGCGTTCAATTCCAAATAGAGGACTTTATCAGAGGTAACAAACGTAAGTTCTGGGATGAACTGGATATTTACGAGGAAGAAGTGATAAATAACCAATAAATTTCTAACCGAGTTGAAAAGGTGAGCGGAGGGAAAAGTATCCGGATGTAATTGAGCTCAAACTAAAAACTTCGCTTTTCCAGCTAGACTCACAAATTCAACTAAAAATGGAACAAAAGAAGTACGTAATCATTACGAATGCCATCGAGGCTTTGACTAAGCTGAAGGCAGACAAGAGACTGGAGGGTGTGTTGTTTCTCGACAAGACCAACGGTAGTATCAAATTCAAGGCTTATAACCGTAAGCCCATCAAGCGAAAGAAGGATCGCCTGATTAGACCCTTGCTGACAGGATGGGTAAAGGAATCGCCCACTCGCTACAAGATCTATCAGAGTATTCCGAAGATTCTGGGCATACCTCGCATCATGGGGGTATTGGATCACGAGACGAAGGATGTGAAGAGTGCGCTCATGGAGAAAGAAATTATTGATCGAGTTTAATTGAAGATTGAAAAATATGGAAGCATTAGTAATGATTCAGGAGGTGGGCGCATACTCTGAGCGCCAGTATCAGCGACAGGATGGTACCAGTGAGTATTTTAAGAGCCGAGGCATTACGCTGAAGCATGGTGGCGACACAATCTATGGAGAAATCACAGGCGATTATGCATCGAAAAATCGTGACACGCAGTTCTCGAAGCAAGTGCCTTACGTGGTGAAGGGTTTCTGGAAGCATCGCACCTGGGAGGACCAGAACCACCAGCAGCGTCATGAGAATTCATTCTATATTACTGATATTCAAACCTTATAAAGGTAAGAAGGTAAAAAAGTAAAAGAGTAAAAAAACTGATTGCTGATGATAACATACCAGAAAGATGTTAAGAAGTCCTCTGCCGCGAAATGCGGCAGAGGGGACTTCTGGAAGGAAGTTAAGAGCCAGAAGACAGCCTGGCATATTGATGCACGCAGAGCCGTGAAAGCGGCTGTGGCTGCTGACAAGGAAGGGGAGGGCGTAGCCGCCATCCACACCTGGCTGCAGAACTCGGACTACCAGAAGTTCCTGATAAGATACCCCAAGGAGCTTAAATCTAAACGGGCTATCGAGGCCTTTGCCAAGAAAAGCGATGAGGAGAAACTTTTGCTTTGGGCTGAGGAATTGAAGCAGGAACTGACGGCCTTCATGTACAGCTGCTATCTCTTCGATGAGGTGAAGCGCAAGAAGAAAAAGAAGGATGGCACAGTGGTGGAAGTGAAAGAACGCCGCAGACTGCTGAAGTACTGCCATCTGAACGGACTGGTGATGCTGGACATTGACCATGTGGAGAGTCCTATGCAGATATGGTACAAGCTTCGCGAGATGAAGGATCTGATGGCAAGAGTGGCCTTGGTACATATCTCCTGTAGTGGTGATGGACTGCGAATAGTCTTTACAGCGGACATCAACGTAGGGAACTTGGCTGATAATCAAATTGAGTTTGCTAAGGCGCTTGGTGGGTACTCCAGTGATCGATCTACTATCGACTCTACAAGGGCGTCATTTTGTCCAAAAGAGGATGAAATTTTGTATATTAACGAAGAATTATTGTTTGATTATTATGATGAAGAATTTGATAAAAGGTTTACACCTGAGTACCGTCAGAAGAGAACTCAACCATTATTTCATAAGTTTGGTGCTGAGGGCGAGAAAGCGGCAGTGGCGCCTGACAGGGAGCCTGACAGGGGACAGGTTCCTGTCAGAAACCAAGAAGCGCAACTGGCTGACAGGAACCTGTCCCCATGTCAGGCTCAAGCGCAGTGTGATGAGAATGCCGAAGATTCTAAGAGTAATTTAACTTGGCGTGGCTATGACTTACAAAGTATTATTGATCAGCGTTATGCTGACAGGCTGCCATGTGCAGCAGACTCCAACCGCCACAACGAGAGTCTTAAGCTCGCCACAGACCTTATGCTCATGCTCGACGGAGATAAAGCCTTGGTACAACAGGTGGTCGAAGCCCAGCCGTGGGTGCAAGAGATCATTGAAGAAAGAGGGGAGGACGTGGAACAGACCGTGGAGTCAGCAGCAGGGTGCATTGCGGAAAAGGAAAAGAAGTATGCAAGCTCGTTGCCATCCAAGGCCATGCAAGAAGCGATAAAGGCTGCCTGCGGCAGGAATTATCAGGAGATAATTCGAGGAGACAAGGAGACAGGGAGACAGGGAGTCCAAGACAATACTCCAGACATCAACCAGAAGTTGGATGGATGGGGAATGGAGATTGAATCGATGTTTGATGATTTCCCCATGCTCAGGGACATCTGCAAGGGGCTGAAGCGAACCCAGTATACGGCAGCCGTGTTCGTGGCTGGTGGCGTATTGATGACGCTCATGACTCGCTGCTGGTACAGGTTCTATCATCGTCCGCAGCAGGAACGCAGACTGAACTGTGCGCTCTTCGTGATTGGTAATCCTGCCTCTAACAAGTCAATGGCTGGTGACATCTGCGATGTGCTCATAGCGCCTATAGAAGAGGCCGATAAGGCTGGTAAAGCTGCGCTGAATCGCTATAAACGAGACATGAAGAAGAAATCAGCCAATAAGGAGGGTAAGGATAAACCTCAGGGCATTATCCGCATCCATCCAGCTCGAACTTCGAACGGTCAGATGATTGAGGACATGATTAATGCCAAGGAGATTGTGGATGGTAAGGAGATGCAGCTGCACCTCTTCACATTCGATACGGAGCTGGATAACTCGATCACCTTGCAGGGTGGTGGCTCATGGATCAATAAGCAGGCGATGGAACTGAAAGCGTTCCATAATGAGAAGGATGGTCAGATGTACCAGAACTCGGATTCGCCTGTGGATGAGTTTCCTGTGATATGGAATTACGAGTACACGGGTACTGACTTGGCTCTGCAGAAGAAGGTGAATGAGCGCAATTTTGGCACAGGACTCTCTACACGATTGGCTGTGATTCCGATGCCCAAGACCAATTATGAGATGATTGAGTTTGAGGAGCAGACGCAGATAGACTGGGAGAGGATTAACCGAATGAAGGACTGGGCGTATAAGCTCGATGCTCGTGCTGGTGAGTTACCCCTGTGGCCTCTGGTAAAGCGCATCTACGACTGGACCAAGAACCGCATGGATGATTGTCGCGAGGACGACTCTGAGGCTAATGAGTTGATGCTGAAACGTGTGCCTTATCACGCCCTGAATTATTCAGCCCCTTTCATAGACATGCGCCATTGGGACTGCATGCAGCAGGAAGGCAAGTATTGGAAGGGTACTTACGAGGTGGATGACACGGACTGGAAGCTATGCGAGCTGATCGCGCGCATTCAATACGCCACGCAGCAATACTTCTTCGGAGCCCTGGCTGAAAAGTACTTCGACGATCTGAATGGCAGAGTGCAGATTTCTGGAAAGCGGCATTACAATAAGTCGGTTGAAGGCTATAACAAACTGCCCGATGTGTTTACCAAAGAAGACGTGACGAAATGTTTTGGCTATACTTCGACTTCCTCAATCAAAATGAAAATCATGCGTTTGGAAAATGAATCCATCATTGAAAGGATTACGGAGGGTAGCAATGCCGGCAAGTATAAGAAACTTGTAAAAATTCTGAACTAGTCACAAAGTCACAAAGTCACAATTGGTACTTTTTAAATGAATAAATTAAAATGAACAACGTAGAAATTAAAGAATCGATGCACCTCTCCGAGCACTTGGCTTCGCCGAGTGAGGCTGCGCTCAGCCATTCAAGCGAGCTTGATGGCCTTCGCTTATCGCCTAACTTTACCCTCCGGGAGTTGTGTAAGACAAGCCACAAAACTAAGGATGGAAATATCCCCAGCCACGTGGCCATAGAGAATCTGAAGAATATCTGTGAGAACTGGTTAGAGGATCTGAGGTACAGCAATAATGTGCTGTATGAAGAGGTGGGGGCTGACGGGGGACAGGTTCCTGTCAGTCCGGAAGCGCAGAGTGTATCTGACAGGAACCTGTCCCCTGTCAGACATGAGGCGCCCATTATCATTACCTCGGGTTATCGCTCGCCGGAAGTGAATAAGTTGGCTGGTGGATCGCCTACAAGCAATCATCTAACGGGTTGCGCCGTGGATATCCGTTGCATTGGCGTGGAACAAGCGCTTCGCTATGCAAACATCCTCTTAGATATCGCCGATGGAACCAAGCGCGATTTCGATGAGCTCTTCATCGAGCGAAACAAGCAAGGCCGCTATTGGATTCACTTCGCAGTAAGACCGAAAGAGAATCGCAGGAAAATAAGCTTTTTACAAACTTAGGCGGATTCCTGACAGGGGACAGGGCCATGTCAGATAAACCTGACACGGACCAGTCCCCAGTCAGAAACTGATCCGCTTAAAAGTGAAGAACCCCGCCTCACGGCGGGGATTCTTCTATCATACATTTCTGAAGATTTTGATGATGCAATATGTTATGGCTGAAATTATAAATGGTATTATAGCAACTATAATTTTTACCACAATGTCCTTGTAAAGTGCTGCCGACGCAACGGCCACAAGTGATGCAAGAATGTTGAGACCTAACAGGAGGTTATCGATCTCTATGGGCTCCAAAAGCGGAGAGAAAAACTTTCTAATCATACCTTGCATAATGAATGTGATTTTGTTTATCCGAGTGCAAAATTACATCGAAAAATCATTCAAAGCAAGTTTTTGTTGTTTCAATTTGTTTCAGGGTGAATAGAAAATGTTAGTTGCGTGTTTCAAGCGGTGCTATATGATTGTAAATCAGAATGTTATATGGTTTTTGAATCACGAAGTTTTTACTCCCGAAATAGGCCGTGATGAAACACTGAGAAACAGAAAAATGATGCCCTCGCCGTATGAGCGAGGGCATCATGGAGTGTTGTTACTGCATACGCTGGAGACCCTCCCAGCGAACATTCCACCTGCCATCGTGGGGAAAGCCGGGGTTGAGGGGCTCGGTACAGCCATCCCAGCCAGCACACATCATGGCGATGGCGGTGAGCAGGGCGCCATTGCCTGGCAGATAGATGCGCAGACGATCGGGGGTCTGGAAATTATGGCCGTTGATGAGATAGGTATTCTTCTGCGTATCGATGAGCAGGGCCTTGAGAGCAGTCTCAGGATCGCCGAGACGGGCGGCTGCCATGGCAATCATGCCATAGTCCCAGCCCCAGGTGGTGGCCCAATTCCAATGCTGCATCACCCACTGGAGCGTGGCCTGCATCATAGACTTATTATATAATAAGGTGGTTTGAAGGGGTAACAGTCCGCATGCGCCTAATACCGCTGGATGATCGTTGCGAGACTTGTCGGCGAAGCTCTGGGCAGGCTTGCCAGTGGCATCGAAAGGATCGAAGGCCTCAGAGGTGGCAGAGCCGATGGGGGAGCCGGCGGTGTAGATGCCTGCTGACTCGGGGAGGGGCGAGAGACGACGGATGATGTCATCCCAAAGGGCGATGCGGGGTTTGCCCTGGCGCAAGCGCCACTTCTGGGCGACAGCCAGACCATACTGCCAATAGGCGAGTTCGAAGGGCTGGTTGAAGGCTATATCCTTGGTGATGCTCTCCTGCATGGCTGTGGCGCCACGCAGTTGATAGCGGCCTGTGGTTGGATCGAAGGTGACGAAATCGGCCATGAACTCGGCAGTGGCTTCCACCTGCTCGCCATATTCCTTGAGGGTTTCGGCAGAAGGACGGGCACGATACATCTCCTCAGCGAGGTAGATGTAATGGGGCTGCTGCCAGATGAGGAAGGAACCCGTGTTAGAGGGTGCCTCACCAGCCCAGGGATCGGTCATCTTCATCCAGCGTACGCCCTTGAAGCCTTGGCGCTGGGCTATCTGACGGGCTACGGGATAGGCCACCTGGTTATACCACTTGAGCATCTGAGCCACTACCTCGGGCTGATTCCACAGGGCAAAGTCGACGGCATGCCACCACGTCATCTCGAGATGGGGGCGTCCGAACCAGGTGTTATAGGTAAGGCCCGACTCCTGAGGGGGCATGGCGTTGGCGCAGTTGATACGGGTGAGGTATTGTGAGAGTACCACGCGACGCTCTAACTCCTTGGCACGAGGATCGGTACACTGGGAGAAGTCGACGATGGGGCCGTCGATCCACCAGTAGTTCCAATGGCGTTGGGTTTGCTTGTGGTATTGGTCGTACTCATATTCAGAGGTGAGAGGTGAGAGGTAAGAGGTGAGAGAATACTCTGCGGCGATAGTAATAATTTCGGCTGTAGTGGAGAGCTCGAAGTGATGGGGGGCGCACTCCTGAAGGGTGGCGGGGCCTTCCCATTGGAGGAGGACGTAGTAGCGGGTGGAATCGAGGGAGCGCTCGATGAGGGCGGAATGGGAGTCGGAGGCGATGAGCTTCGAGGTGTGGAGCGTGGGCTTGGTCCAGTCGTTGGCATCGTCGGCATGACGGCCTGTGGGGTAGGAGAAGCGCAGGGAGATAGTAGCGCGCTGGTCCTTCAGCAACGGGGACTTGATGCGGGCGTAGAGGGCATCCTTAGCGGGGTGAACGCCTGTGGTGACTTCTACCAGCTGGCCATCGGCCTTGAAGGTGGACTCTATCTCGCCATCGAAGATTTTCTGTTCCTGACGGATGTCGGTAAGGGCGCTGAGGGGAATCTGACGGCCTGCGGCATCCTTGAGATCGAGGCCGATGGTGCCGAGGTTAAGACGATGGGGATTGACACGGAAATACTCTGTAGCCTCCTTGTGGCGACCATCCTCGGGTTTCTTAAACTCTACGGCATAAACCTCAGGGTGCCCATGGCCGAAATCGAATGACTTCTCGCTCTCGGAGGGCTGGAGGCGGCTGGTGTTTTGGAACTTGTGCCAGCCCCAGTCGGACATGGCGTTCAGGGGCACACCTGCCCCGTACTCAAAAGGGTAGCTCTGCAGACCCGTTACATCGACAGTGGCAGCAAAGTGGCCATTGCCCACGGAGAACGAGGTGAGCGAGGCATCGGCAACCTCAGCCATCGTACGGGCAGCGAGGATGGGGTGGTTGCGTTTAACAACAGCGTGACGGTCAATAGAGGCCGTCACGTTGTTAACTGTATATCCAAGTTTCTCCATTTCGAGCGAGGCCCAGATGAACGGCCCTACGCCCTTGGCATCGTTGTCGCGGATGGGTTCGGAGATGTAATACTCGAACGATCCGTCGCGCCGTTTGTTCTCCTTGACATTGGGCGCCGCCTTCAGCACCTTGGCACTGACACCCGGGCCTAAGCCTGCCACCTCGCAACAGCGGGTGAGCGAGATGGTCTCGTCTTCATTCACGCGGATGAAGTTCTTGATGATGCCCTGATAGGCCTTGATGCCTGCATCGCGATACTGGGTGCCGAGGTAGCCCTTGTTATAGGCCTTGAGCAGCACATAGGCAAACATGGAGGAGCAGGTGGACTCGAGGTAGTTGCCCTCGCGACCAGGCTCGTCCATGACCTGATACCACACGCCGCTCTCCTTATCCTGCCACTTGATGATGGCATCGAGATCCTTCTGCAGCAGGTCGATGACTTCCTGACGACGGGCATAGTCCTCGGGCAGGGCATCGAGCAACTCGATGAGGGCCATGGAGTACCAGCCCTGGGCGCGACCCCAGCAATGCTGTGTCTGACCAGTCTCCTTATCGGCCCAGAACATCTCCTTGGTCTCGTCCCAGGCATGGCGGTTCAAGCCGGTCTTGGGGTCGAAGGTGCGCTGATAAGTGACGCTGATCTGGTCGACGGCATCGTCGTAGATCTTCTTGGCGTCCTTGGCCTTCAGCAGGTCGCGGGCTGTCATGGTGTAGAAGGGCAGACCCATGAAGATGCCATCGAGCCACACCTGATAGCTGTAGATGGCCTTGTGCCAGAACACACGGTCCTGATCGGTACGGGGCTGGTCCTTCAGCTGCTTCATAAGCGTCTGGATGGCCAGCAGGTTCTTCTTCTCAGGATAGAGCTGATACATGCGGGCCACGAAATGACCGGTACGGATCTGATCGAGGTTGTAGTCCTTGATATCGTAGGTACGGATCTCGCCCTTCTGGTTGATCATCGTATCGGTATACTCCTGACAGTACTGGCGGATGTCCTCGCCACCATATTTTAAATAGGTGTCGAGCATGGACTCGAGTTCGATACCCATGACATAGCTCCACTTGGGGGCTCTCGAGAAATCGAGCATGTAAGACTTGGGCACGCGCTTCATCTCGGAATAGGTGAGCCACTGGGAATAGTGCTCGTAAGGCGCCTTCTGGAGCGAGAGCGAGCCGTTGATGAAGAGGCGGTCGAACTGGATGTTGCGGGTCTTGCCACTTGAGAAGTTGCCATCCTTCACACCATTGAAGTGGCAGTTGCGCACCAGCACATCGTAAACGTAGGTGTCCTCCTCGAGGCCGATGATCTGCACGCCATACTGCGACTTCTCGCTGGTGACATTCTCCATATAGATGTTACGAACGGTGGGATAGTTGCCACGACAGCAAATCTCATTGTGCTCGTAGTCGAGATTGATCTTCAGGACAGACTCCTTGCAGACGCCAACCTTGATGTTGCGCATGTTGATATTCTCGATGATGCCACCACGACAGGAGTTGGTCTTGATACGCAGTACGCGCTCCAGCTCGGGAGAGTCCATCACACAATCGTGGGCATACACATTCTGACAACCGCCAGAGATCTCAGAGCCTACCACCACGCCACCATGTCCGTTCTTCATCTCGCAATTGCGGATGATGATGTTCTTAGAAGGCATGTTGCGCTCACGTCCGTCGCGATTGCGTCCGCTCTTGATGGCGATACAGTCGTCGCCCGTATTGAAGAAACAGTCCTCGATGAGTACGCGATCGCAGCACTCGGGGTCGCATCCGTCGCCATTAGGTCCGTCGTTGATCATTTTTACACGGCGAACGGTGATATCGGTGGAGTGGAGGGGATGGATAACCCAGAAGGGTGAACGCAGCAGGGTGATATCCTCGAGCAGGATGCCCTCGCACTTGTTGAAGCTGACCAGCTGGGGGCGCAGACCATCCTTGGGGCCAAATACGCGCTCGGGCGAGCGCTCACCTTTTTCATTATACATGGGGATGCCGTCCTCACCATTCTGCAGCAGTCGGGCACGTGAGCCCAGACGCTGGCTGATGATGCCCTGTTTCCAGCCATAGCGGGGATTGCCGTTCCAAGGCCACCAGGTTTCTTTGGTACCACCGCCGTCGATGGTGCCCTTACCAGTGATGGCGATGTCCTTGGCCTTGAAGGCATAGACGCAGGGTGAGAGGTTGAAGCACTCCAGTCCCTCCCAGGATGTCTCGACGATGGGGTAGAGCTCAGGCTCGAAAGCAAACTCGAGCACGGCTCCCTCTTCCACATGCAGGCAGACACCATCCTTCAGGGTGATGGCGCCAGTGAGGAACTTCTCGCCAGCGGGAATCACCACACGTCCGCCACCCTTCTTGGAGCAGAGGTCGATGGCCTTCTGAATGGCTTTCTGGTTCTGGGCAGCTGTGTTGGCAGGCTTAGCCCCGTACTTGGTAATCAGGTAATCCTTGTCAGCGAACTTTGGTACGCGGATGCTCTGTTCAATCTGCTTGTACTCAGCCTCGTTCCAGCCTTGTGCAGCTGAAGTCATGGGGAGAAGCAGACAGAGCGTCAGTAGTTGAAATAATCTCTTCATATATGATATAAAATATTTAGTTCGTAGTTTGCTGTGCAAAGATACGTAATATTTGCGAAACTACGAACTAAATCAAGAAAAAACTAACGTAAACGTTATCTTGGGGAGATGCTACTGGAGTCGGGCAATGAACTGCGCCAGAGCAGCACCCGGATCGGGAGTGCTCATGAAATGCTCGCCCATGAGGAATCCCTTGTAGCCTAAGCCTCGCAGCATCTTAACTGTCTCAGGATCGGAAATGCCGCTCTCGCTCACCTTGACAGCGTCCTCAGGCAGACGGGCGGCCAGATTCACGGAGTTGTTGACATCGGTTACGAAAGTGCCCAGGTTGCGATTGTTGATACCACACATGTCGGGTTCCAACTCAGCATACTCTGTCTCAGCCTCGGAGTGCATCTCCAACAGTACCTCCATGCCCAGATCGTGGGCCTTGGTCATCAGCTGGCGACACTCGTCCTTGGAGAGACAGGCGGCAATCAGCAAAACGGCATTGGCCTTGTAGAGACGGGCCTGATAGAGCTGGTATTCGTCGATGATGAAGTTCTTGTAAAGCTTGGGAAGCCTTACCTTGGCCAGATTGGCATCGCGGAGGTCGAAATTGTTGCCTCCGAAGAAGTTGACATCAGTGAGGATGCTCAGGGCTGTGGCACCATTTTCCTGATAGGCCCGGGTGATGGTCCTCACGTCGGCATCCTTGTTAAACCATCCCTTGGAGGGCGACTTGCGCTTGAATTCGGCAATAATACCTGTATCAGAGTTGCGAAGATTCTCGGCCATGGATGTGGCTCGGGCACTCAGGATAATCTCAACTCTGCTTTCAAGAGAGGATTGGGGGAGCTCCTGCTTGAAGAGCTCCACCTCTTTCCTCTTATGTGCTACGATTGTTTCTAGAATATCGGACATCAGTTTAGTGGTTAGGGGTTAGTGGTTAGGGGTTAGAGATTACTGAATCTCCCAGCCGATGGCAGAAGCTCCGAGAACAGCTGCGCTGGCTCCGTCGAGACCACTCACGAGGAACTGGGCCTTGTTCTTGAAAATCTTCAGTACATGATTGTTGTAAGCCTCACGGATGGGTTTCATGATCAACTCGCCTGCCTTAACCATACCTCCGAAGAAGATGAATGCCTCAGGAGAAGAGAAGGCTGCGAAGTCGGCACAAGCCTCACCCAGCATCTTGCCAGTGAACTCGTAGATCTCCTTGGCGAGCTCATCGCCCTTGCCAGCTGCGATGGATACGTCGAGCGATGTGATCTTCTCAGGATCCATCTCACGAAGCAGAGAGGGACGATCGGTCTTGGCGAGCAGCTCGCGAGCCGTGCGGGCTACACCTGTGGCTGAGCAATAGCACTCCAGACAGCCTGTACGACCACAGCCGCAAAGACGGCCTTCCTCGCCACGAACCATCGTAACGTGACCCAGCTCGCCTGCAAATCCGTCGTGTCCGTAGAGCAGCTGACCATTTACCACGATACCAGAGCCAACGCCTGTACCAAGGGTGATGACGATGAAGTTCTTCATGCCACGAGCCACGCCATAAACCATCTCACCGATAGCAGCTGCATTAGCATCGTTAGTGAGGGCTACGGGGATATTGTTCAGGCGCTCGCTGAACAATCTTGCCAGGGGAACTACGCCATCGTGGGCCCAAGGAAGATTGGGGGCAAACTCGATGGTACCACTATAATAGTTGCCATTGGGGGCTCCGATACCCATGGCCTTGATGGTATCGATACCACCCACCTGCTCGATGATGACCTGCAGAGCTTCTACACAAGCGTCTACATAATCTTCAACCTTATCATAACCACCTGTCTTAATGGCGGTTGTGGCCTTGATGTCGCCACGGGCATCAACGATTCCGAATACTGAGTTCGTACCTCCTAAGTCCAAGCCAATTACGTATGGCTTCATTGTTGCATTTTGCTCGTTCATTGTTATTGTAGTTTTATTAATATTTGATTGATCTATTAACTTTCGAGCTACAAAGGTAATGAAAAACTTGCTTCTAAGTCGGATTTTTACGGAAATTAACCATTTCTTTTCGTAAAATCTGATGATTTGCCTTGTATTTCAGATTTTATTTGTAACTTTGCAGCATAAAAAGGAAAATTAAATAGGTTTATGCAAGGATTATCGTGGTTACACAAGGCATTGACGGGTTTCGTACTCGTCCTTATGATCGTGTCGTGTGGCCTCAGGAAAGGGCATAGCCTTAAAGCCGGTCATGCCGACAGCGTTCTCTTTGACCTTGGCGCAGCCATGAAATACGAAAAGATGCTGGCTCTGACTGACAGCTTTGAGTTTGAGGGCGATATCTCTGCTCTGGATGCCAACCGCTGGCGTGGCGTGGCCTATTATCATCAGAAACAATCTAGTCAGGCTGAGGTTTATTTTAGAAAGGCTTTGGAGTGCCCGGTTAAGAGCGAATCCGACCAGATGAGCTATAACAAAGTTGCGAGAAGACTCTCGGAACTATTGCTGGTGAAGGGCGACTTCGAGGGGGCTCTGCGTATCACCATTCCTGCAGTGAAGAAGATGAGAGAGACGGGCATAGGTTCTGACATTGACTATGCCATCATGCTGAACAATATAGGCTGTTGTCAGTTGAACCTGGGGCGTGATGCCGAGGCAAACGAGAGTTTTGTGGAAGCCCGTGAGCACTATGCCAACAGATGGAATACTGACTCTACGAGTCGTGGACTGCAGGAAGCCATCATCGGAACGGTGAACACCAGTATGGCCTATATCAACACCCGAAGATACGGAGAGGCTATCTACTGGATAGATCGTACGGAGATGCTGCTCGACAAGTATCGTGAGTATCCTGATGCCCTCTATGCTTATTTCGACGAGTATCAGGGAAAGATAGAGATTATGAGGGCTGTGGCTCTGCAGGGATTGAAGCGTGAAGAAGATGCTGCTACCTCGTATCAAGCGTATCTGGAGACAGACTACTCGAAGACACCTAACGGACATGTGAATGCCAACGACTACCTGATGGCAGCCCAGCGTTATGAGGAGGCTGCGGATAACTACAAGTATCTGGATCAGGTGTTCCTTAATATGGGCATGACTGCTTCGACACTCGACAATATACAGTTGTATCTGTTGCCCAAGTATCACTCTAATGCCAAATCGGGGCGTGCCGATTCTGCCAGAGTGTCGGCCCAGCGGATTCTTGGTGTACTCGACGATGCGATTGTGGGACAGAAGAACAGTGCCACCGCTGAGTTGGCTACCATCTATGACACGCAGGGTAAGGAGACTGAGATAGCCCGTCAGCAGGCCGAGATGTCGAAACTGAGATTCTGGTGGACGGCCATCCTCTTGGTAGTGGTCTTTGTATTCTTCGTGGTTTATACCCTCTTTAAGCGCAAGTCGACCCATAGGCTGGCAGCTGCCCACGAACAGTTGAAACAGGCCTACGACCAGCTGGAGGAGGCTACAGCCCATAGGGAGCGTATAGAGAGTGAATTGAGAATTGCCCGTGACATTCAGATGTCGATGGTGCCCAATATCTTCCCCATTCGTGAAGGTCTGGATATTCATGCGTTGATGGAGCCTGCCAAGGAGGTGGGTGGCGACCTGTATGGCTATCTGTTGTTGGGCGACGATCTCTACTTCTGTCTGGGCGATGTGAGTGGAAAGGGTGTACCTGCCTCGCTGTTTATGGCACAGGCTACGCGACTGTTCCGTACCCTGGCTACCCAGCACATGATGCCAGCAGAGATTGCCACGAGAATGAACAGTGCACTTTCGGAGGGTAACGATCAGGGTATGTTTGTGACCATGTTCATAGGACTCATCAATCTTAAGGATGGCTCAATGAGCTATTGTAATGCAGGCCATAATCCGCCATTCATTGGTGATGAGCAAGGCGGATCTTTCCTCGAGTTGCTGCCTAATGCCCCCATCGGTCTCTGGCCCGATCTGGAATTTAGCGGCGAGCAGATGGATAACATCAGAGGTAGGCTGCTGGTAGTTTATACCGACGGACTTAATGAGGCCGAGAATCCTATGCAGGATCAATTTGGTGAAGAGAAATTATTGGAAATATTGAAGACTATGAATCATGCAAAGGCCAAGGAGGTGGTAGAATCACTGAGAGAGGCAGTGCAGCAGCATCGTAACGGGGCAGAACCTAATGACGATCTGACGATTATGAGTCTGAGAGTAGGATAAAAAAGAAAAAGATGTTTATTGTACCAATTAACATAATAGATTTCATCTTCAAGGGGATGATGATCGGGGTAATTGCCAGTGCACCTATGGGACCCGTTGGTATACTTTGTGTGCAACGTACGCTGAATAAAGGCCGCTGGTATGGTCTGGCCACAGGTATCGGTGCTGCAGTAAGCGATATTATCTATGCAGCTATCGCTGGTTTCGGTATGTCGTTCGTCATGGACTTCATCACCAACGACCAGAATCGTTTCTACCTTCAGATTGTGGGTAGTATCATGCTGCTCTGCTTCGGCCTTTACACCTATCGCTCGGATCCAACGAAGAATATGCACCAGTCTGGTCAGCAGAAGGGTACCCTCTGGTATAACACCTGGACGGCCTTTATTGTGACCTTCTCCAATCCGCTGATCATCTTCCTCTTCCTGGCTATGTACGCCCAGTTTGCCTTTGTGCTGCCGAATCATCCGTTTGAAATGATGGTAGGCTTTGCCAGTATCGTGGGTGGTGCTCTGCTCTGGTGGTGGGGACTGACATGGCTGGTGGATAAGATCCGTACCAAGTTCGATACCAATGGTATCAGGATTATCAATCAGGTGATAGGCGTAGCTGTGATTCTGGGCAGTGTCATTATGTTGTTGGGTACAACGACGAATCTGGTAAGATTCTTCTAAAAAGGTTGAAAAGTAAAAAGGTAAGAAGGTAAAAAAGAAAGGATAAGAAAGTGTTTGTAGCACAGGAATTAAGAAAGAAAAACATTGCCGAGTATCTGCTGTATATGTGGCAGATTGAGGATACAATACGAGCCTTTGATTGTTCACTGACCCGTATTAAGAGAGAGTATGTAGAGCGTTTCGACTATAACGACGAACAGAAGGAAGAGGAGATCGACTGGTTTGGTAACCTCATCCGTATGATGAACCAGGAGGGTTGTCGTGAGAAAGGCCATCTACAGATTAATCAGGTGACGATGCAGATGCTCGTCGAGTTACATAACCAGTTGTTGCAATCTCCGAAGTTCCCGTTTTATAATACGGAGTACTATAAGGTGCTGCCCTTTATCGTGGAACTCCGCAATCGTGGGGCCAATAAGGAGGAGAACGAGATTGAGACTTGTTTCAACTCACTCTACGGTGTGATGCTGTTGCGACTTCAGAAGAAGGATATCTCGCCTGATACAGCCCATGCCGTCAAGGAAATAACCACCTTCATCGGCATGCTGAGCGATTATTATAAAAAGGATAAAGAAGAAGGTTTAAAGTTCGAATAATAATATTAGGCACGGATGACACGGCTTTTTATAAAAAGACACGGCTGGCTGCGCATCATAAAGCAGCGTTTCTCAAAGAGAGCCGTGTAATCCGTGCCTTAAGAATAGAAGCGTATGAGAATACTAATAACTGGTTGTAACGGCCAATTGGGAAATGAGATGCAGTTGCTGGAGAAGGAGAATCCCCAGCATAGCTATTTTAATACAGATGTGGCTGAGCTCGACATCACAGACGAGGCTGCCATCGTGAAATTTGTAGAGGATAACGAGATAGATGGTATCGTGAATTGTGCTGCCTATACCGCAGTTGACAAGGCGGAAGATAATCAGGAACTCTGTAGGAAACTGAACACGGTAGCCCCTGGATATCTAGCTGCTGCTGTGGAGAAACGTGGCGGTTGGATGATTCAGATCTCGACTGACTATGTGTTTGACGGCACGAACCACACCCCCTATACCGAGGACGAGCCTACATGTCCGAACAGTGTCTATGGCTCTACAAAACTTGAGGGTGAGCAGGCTGCGCAGAAGGGTTGCAAACGGACGATGATTATCCGTACAGCGTGGTTGTACTCTACCTTTGGCAATAATTTCGTGAAGACGATGATTCGTCTGGGTAAGGAGAAACCTGAACTGGGTGTGATCTTTGATCAGATTGGTACTCCGACTTATGCCCGTGATCTGGCTGTGGCTATCTTTGCTGCCATCAATCAGGGTGTAGTGCCTGGTATCTACCACTTCTCCAACGAGGGTGTCATCTCGTGGTATGACTTTACCAAGGCCATTCATCGCATTGCTGGTATCACTACTTGTCATGTACGTCCGCTACACACAGCAGAGTATCCCACACCAGCTAATCGTCCGCACTACTCCGTGCTCGACAAAACAAAGATCAAGCAGACTTACAACCTAGAAATCCCCTACTGGGAAGAGAGTCTCGCCGAGTGTATCTCCAAGTTAGAATTTTAGGCACGAATTTCACGAATTAACACGAATTTTTATGTTATTTGAAGACGAATATACAAATAAGATTATTGGAGCTGCTCAAGAGGTTCATCGAGAATTAGGCTTTGGATTCTTAGAAGCGGTGTATGGTAATGCTTTGTATAAAGAGTTAACAAAACGTGGATTGAAGTGTGAATGTCAGAAACCAATAGATGTGTTCTATAAAGGAGAAGTAGTTGGGCATTATATACCTGACATGATTGTTGAAGATAAGGTGATTATAGAATTAAAGGCTGTTACAGAGTTACGACCTGAGCATGAATGGCAATTGGTTAATTATCTGGTAGCTTGCCATAAAGAAATAGGATTGCTCTTAAACTTTGGGCATTCATTAAAAGTAAAAAGGAAATTATTTACAAAAGGGCACAAGTATAAATAAATTCGTGTTAATTCGCGTAATTCGTGCCTAATTTAAAGCGTATGAATCAAGAGATAGAAAGAAGAAGAACATTTGCGATTATTTCGCACCCGGATGCGGGTAAGACAACACTGACGGAGAAGTTCCTGCTGTTTGGTGGACAGATACAGGTGGCAGGAGCCGTTAAGAACAATAAGATTAAGAAAACCGCTACTTCCGACTGGATGGATATTGAGAAGCAGCGTGGTATCTCTGTGTCGACCTCTGTGATGGAGTTCGACTATACCCCAGAGGGTTCAGATATCGAATATAAGGTGAACATCCTGGATACCCCAGGTCACCAGGACTTTGCTGAGGATACCTTCCGCACCCTGACAGCTGTTGACTCTGCCATTATCGTGGTGGATGGTGCAAAAGGTGTTGAGACACAGACACGAAAGCTGATGACTGTTTGTCGTATGCGCAAGACCCCTGTGATTATCTTTATCAACAAGATGGACCGTGAGGGTCGTGACCCCTTTGATCTGCTCGATGAACTGGAGCAGGAACTCGAAATCAAGGTACGTCCCTTGAGTTGGCCCATCAACCAAGGTGCCAAGTTCAAGGGCGTATATAATATCTACGAACAGAAACTCGACCTCTTCACCCCAGACAAACAGCGTGTGACGGACAAGGTGGAGGTAGACATCAATAGCGAGGAACTCGACAAGCGAGTGGGTGAGGAGAATGCGGCCAAACTGCGTGAGGATCTGGAACTCGTGGATGGAGTATATCCTGAGTTCGAGGTAGAGACTTATCGCGAGGCTGAGGTGGCTCCTGTGTTCTTTGGCTCAGCCTTGAACAACTTTGGTGTGCAGGAGCTGTTGAACTGTTTCGTGGAGATTGCACCCAGTCCTCGTCCTACGAAGGCTGAAGAGCGTGATGTGAATCCTGAGGAACCAAAGTTTACTGGCTTTATCTTCAAGATCACAGCTAATATCGATCCTAACCATCGCTCATGTATTGCCTTCTGTAAGGTTTGCTCAGGTAAGTTCCAGCGCAACCAACCCTATCTGCATGTGCGACAAGGGAAGAGTCTGCGCTTCAGTAGTCCTACGCAGTTCATGGCTCAGCGCAAGAGTACCATCGACGAGGCTTGGCCAGGAGATATCGTAGGTCTGCCAGATAATGGAATCTTTAAGATTGGCGATACACTGACGGAGGGTGAGCAGTTGCATTTCCGAGGACTGCCCTCATTCTCGCCAGAACTCTTTAAGTATATCGAAAACGACGATCCCATGAAGGCTAAACAGCTTCAGAAGGGTATCGACCAGCTGATGGACGAGGGTGTGGCTCAGTTGTTCGTCAATCAGTTCAATAATCGTAAGATTATCGGAACTGTGGGTCAGCTGCAGTTTGAGGTGATTCAGTATCGTCTGGAGAACGAGTACAATGCGAAGTGCCGTTGGGAGCCTGTGCATCTCTACAAGGCTTGTTGGATAGAGAGCGACGATCCCCAAGAACTTGAAAACTTCAAGAAGCGCAAGTATCAGTATATGGCGAAGGATAAGGAGGGACGCGATGTGTTCCTGGCAGATTCTGGTTATGTGCTCTCGATGGCCCAAGAGGACTTCAAACATATTAAGTTCCACTTTACGAGCGAATTCTAATGACAAGAGAAGAAGATATTAAACAGGCAGTTGAGACGATGCGGAAGGGTGGGGTGATCCTCTATCCCACAGATACCGTTTGGGGCATAGGTTGTGACGCCACGAATGCAGAGGCAGTAAAGCGAGTTTACGACATCAAACAGCGTGACGACTCGAAAGCATTGATCTGTCTGGTGGATAGTGATGCCCGTATGCAGCGCTATTTCAGACAAGTGCCCGATGTGGCTTGGCAACTCATCGACAGTTTGAAAGAGGGAGATGCGAAGCCTACCACTCTGATATTGGATGGTGCCATCAACTTGGCTCCCAATCTGATAGCTGAGGATGGTAGTATAGGTATTCGTATTACCAACGAGCCATTCTCGAAGGAACTCTGCTATCGTTTCCAGAAGGCCATTGTATCAACATCAGCGAATATCAGTGGAGAACCTGCTGCCCAGAACTATTGCGACATTGATCCTCGTATTCTGGAGGCAGTGGACTATGTATGCTGGAGTCGTCGTCAGGAGCATAAACCCCATACGCCATCGAGCATCATCAAACTGAAAGAAAACGGCGAAGTAACGATTATTAGAAAGTAAATTTAGGCACGGATTAACACGGCTTTTTAATAAAAAGACACGGTTGGCTGCGCATAAAAGCAGCGTATCTCTAAAAGAGAGCCGTGTAATCCGTGCCAAAAATAAAAAAATGGAGACGACAGTAACGGATAGGAGACCGGAGTGGCTGAAGCGGCTGCATGAGTGGCGCGTGGAGCATATCAGTGAGAGGGCGTTTATGATCATCCTCGCACTGATCGTGGGTTTCTTTGCTGCTGTGGCTGCCTTCTTCCTCCATTGGATCATCAACCAGATCGTTTTATTGCTCACGAGCTCTTTCGAACAGAGTCATGCTAACTGGCTCTATCTGGTTTATCCTGTTGTGGGTATCTACCTGACGTCGCTCTTCGTACGATATATCGTCAAGGATAATATCTCGCATGGTATCACCCGCATCCTCTATGCCATCTCGTCGAATAAGTCGAGGCTGAAGTCGCATAACTGCTGGTCGAGTGTCATCGCCTCTGCCATTACCATCGGCTTTGGTGGATCAGTAGGAGCTGAGGCGCCTATTGTTCTGACGGGATCGGCCATTGGCTCCAACCTCGGACAGCTGTTCCATCTCGACCGTAAGATGCTGATGACCCTCGTGGGCTGTGGTGCAGCCGGTGCTATAGCGGGTGTCTTCAAGGCGCCTATTGCTGGACTGGTGTTTACACTTGAGGTGCTGATGATCGATATGACCATGTCGGCGCTTCTGCCTATTCTCGTCTCTTGTGTGACAGCCACAGTCTTCACCTATATCTTCAGTGGTGATGCAGCCCTCTTTACCTTCCATCTTGACAGTGTGTGGTCTGTAGAGCGCATCCCAGCCTGTGTGCTGTTGGGTATCTCTTGTGGTTTGGTATCGCTTTATTTCATCCGCATGATGGGAGCCTGCGAGGATGTATTCGCCAAGTTCAAGGACCATCCGCATATCAAACTGGCTATTGGCGGTATTACGTTGAGTCTGCTCATCTTCTTGTTCCCAGCCCTCTATGGTGAGGGCTACAGCAGCATCAACCTGTTGCTGAACGGACAGACGGAAGCCGACTGGGATAGGATCCTGAATAACTCCTTGTTTGCTGGTCAGGGTGCTATGCTGCTGCCCTATATCGCTTTGGTGTTGTTTACGAAGGTGGTGGCTACCTCGGCTACTAACGGCGGAGGTGGTTGTGGTGGTACGTTTGCCCCCTCATTGTTTATAGGCTGTTTCACGGGATTCCTTTTCTCCCGTCTTTGGAACATCAACCAGATTGGTGTCTATGTGCCAGAGAAGAACTTTGCCCTGTTGGGTATGGCAGGTGTTATGTCGGGTGTGATGCATGCCCCGTTGACGGGTATCTTCCTGATAGCAGAACTGACAGGTGGCTATAGCATGTTTATGCCGCTGATGATTGTCAGTGTTTGTGCCTATCTCACGATTATCATTTTTGAGCCTCATAGTATCTATGGCTCTCGTCTGGCTCGTCAGGGCCGCCTGCTGACTCATCATACTGATCATGCCGCATTGACGCTGATGAACCTGGATTCTGTGATTGAGAAGGATTATTTGAGTGTAACACCTGATGTGGAGTTGGGACAGATTGTACAGAAGATCAGTCGTAGTCATACTACGGTAATCCCTGTATTGGATGCAGGTGGCATGCTGTTGGGTGAGATCGATATTATGAAGATCCGCAATGTGGTGTTCCGCATCGAACTGTATCATCATTTCACGGCGTCCCAGTTGATGACTGATCCGAAGGCTCTGTTGAGTGATGCTACACCCATGGCGGATGTAATGCGTGTTTTTGAACGTACAGGTGCCAACTGGTTGCCTGTGCTTGATGCTGAGAGTCGTCTGAAGGGCTATATCTCCCGTCAGCGTCTTTATACGCTCTATCGTAAGATGGTGCATGACATGAGTGAAGACTAGCGCTTCGCTAATGAATAGTGAATAATGAAACTAAAAACGGAATAGTTATGGAGAAGAAGGATTTACGTATCGTGTTTATGGGAACACCAGAGTTTGCTGTTGAGACTCTGAAGGCTCTGGTAGAGAATGACTACAACGTTGTAGCTGTTGTTACGCAGCCCGATAAGGCTGTAGGTCGTCATCAGACAGAGGTACAACCCTCTGAAGTGAAGAAATTTGCCTTGGAGCATAACTTGCCTGTACTTCAGCCAGAGAAGATGAAGGATCCTGCCTTTGTTGAGAAATTACGTAGCTATAAGGCCAATCTTCAGGTAGTGGTGGCATTCCGTATGCTGCCTGAGGTGGTATGGGATATGCCTCAGTATGGCACCTTCAATGTGCATGCTGCTCTGCTTCCTCAGTATCGTGGTGCTGCTCCCATCAACTGGGCCGTCATCAATGGTGAGACTCAGACGGGTGTAACCACCTTCTTCCTCGACAAGGATATCGATACAGGTCGTGTGATTCTTCAGAAACCCTTCGATATTCCAGATACGGCCAACGTGGAATATGTCTACGATGGACTGATGCACCTTGGTGCAGAGATTTGTCTGGAGACGATTGATAAGATCATTGCTTCTGATGGTCAGCCAGAGAGCATTCCTCAGGAAGAATTGGAAGGAAAGTTCAAACGTCTCTATGATGCTCCGAAAATCTTCAAGGACATCTGCGAGATTGACTGGAAACGTCCTTCTAAGCGTATCTACGACTTTATTCGTGGCTTGAGTCCTTATCCTGGTGCATGGACTACGCTCATGGGGCCTGATGGTAAGGCTGTCGATCTTAAAATCTTCAAGACCACAAAGACAGAGAAGAATCCTGGCATGCGACCAGGTATGATTTTCGTCTATAAAGGCGTGCTTTACATCACTACTGGCGATTTCCTGCTGCAGATTGATGAACTCCAGTTGGCAGGTAAAACCCGTATGAAGGCCCGTGATTTCCTGAATGGAAATAAAAATATTGAGAAGTATATAATAAAATAAGGTGTAACTGCGTTTCTTAGGTAAAGAACTCATCAAAAAGTGATTGCCTATGAAGTATTCTACTCCAGAAAAGTTCAAACCGAGAACGCAGACGCTCGACATCATTCGTCAGGTGGCCTACACCTATCGTAAAAACATTAATCAGGCTCAGAGTCTGAACTAAGAAAAGGATTATGGCATTAGTATCACCTTCATTACTCGCTGCCGACTTTCTGCATCTCGACCGCGACATCGACATGATTAACCGTAGTGAGGCCGATTGGCTTCATCTCGACGTGATGGACGGCTCGTTCGTTCCTAATATTTCTTTTGGCTTTCCTGTACTGGAGGCTGTGGCAAAGGCTTGTAAGAAACCACTCGATGTACATTATATGATAGAGCACCCTGAGCGCTACATCAAGCAAACGGCCAAACTTGGCGCTATGATGATGAATGTGCATCAGGAGGCCTGTGTTCATTTGCATCGTACTGTGCAGGAGATTCACGATGCAGGTATGAAGGCTGGCGTTACACTGAATCCTTCCACACCAGTTTCTGTGCTGGAAGATATCATCGGCGATGTGGAAATGGTATTGCTGATGAGTGTCAACCCAGGCTTTGGTGGACAGAAGTTCATCGAGAACACAATCGACAAGGTAAAGCGCCTTCGCCAGATGATCACAGAGAAAGGATGCCAGACGCTGATAGAAGTCGATGGTGGTGTACAGGGTGAGACGGCCCCACGATTAGTAGCTGCTGGTGTCGATGTTCTCGTTAGTGGCAGTTATGTCTTTGGAGCTCCTAATCCAGAGGAAGTCATCCGTAGCCTGAGAGCCCTCTAACTCACCTCTCACCTCTGGCTTCTCACCGCTCTTACTCCAACGTGAGATTCATGTTGTGCTGACGGGTCAGCTTACGCAGATTCATCAGGGCGTAGCGCATACGTCCTAATGAGGTGTTTATGCTGACATTCGTCAGTTTGGCAATCTCTTTGAACGACAGTTCCTGATAGAACCGCATGTAAACCACGTCGCGCTGCTGTTCTGGCAAATTCTCCATCAATCGCTTCACGTCTTTCAGAATCTGCTCGTTGGTCAACTCGTTTTCACGATTCACGTCGAAAACAGAGTCACTACGCAGGTTGCTCAGGTCGTTTTCCTTTGGTGCCTCAACAATACGATTGTTCTTCTGTGCACGATAATGGTCAATGACAACATTGTGTGCGATACGCGTTAACCACCAGGAGAACTTGCCAGTGTCAGAATACTGACCGTTCTGCAGTTTTGTGATGACTTTCAGGAATGTCTCCTGAAACAAATCGTTGGCCAAGTCCTCATCCTTCACTACATACATGATGTAGCTGAAGATCTTGTCTTGGTTCCTTGTTAGTAACTCGTCGAATGCACGATTATTGCCATCGATGTAAGCTAATGCCAACTGTTCGTCGGACATACTCTCAAATGTACTCATACTCCTCAAAAATTGTTCGGGGTAAAGTCTGTTTCGATAGGCAATAATCAGTTTAAAGGGTTATTAATACGGGGCAAAAGTAGACATTTTCATCGAAATAACCAAGAAAAATGCCATAAATCTTAAAAAATTTCACTATTCACTATTCACTATTCACTATTTTTTATTATCTTTGCACTCATAAAATACCTAAAATAACTGAAATGATGAAATTATTTGTTCCTGGGCGCTTGTGCCTTTTTGGTGAACATACAGACTGGGCTGGACACTATCGTACGATGAATGCTGATATTCGTCCTGGTGCTGCAATTGTGACGGGTATCGAGCAGGGCATCTATGCAGAGGTGGAGAAATCCAGTATCTTCGAACTCTATAGTGAAGCAGAGGAAATCAGTGGTGTTTGGAAGGACTTCTCCTGTCGTATGGATGAGACAGAGTTGAAACGCGTGGCCAAGTCGGGTAGTTTCTTCTGTTATTGTGCAGGTGTGGCCTCTTATATGTTAGAGTGGTACAAGGTGGGTGGTGTACGCATCCGCATTACGTCGATGACACTTCCCATGAAGAGTGGTCTCTCCTCTTCGGCTGCCATCTGTGTGCTTGTAGCTCGCGCGTTCAATTTATTATATAATCTCAATCTCAATACTTTGGGCGAGATGAACATCGCCTATCTGGGTGAGCTTCGTACCAGTAGCCGTTGTGGACGTCTGGATCAGGCTTGTGCCTTTGGTGTGAAGCCAAACCTGATGACTTTTGATGGTGATGAGATTGAGGTGCGTTCATTGAATGTTAAGAAGCACCTTTACTGGGTGTTTGCTGACCTCTGTGCTGAGAAAGATACAATTAAGATTCTGGCAGATTTGAACAAGGCTTACCCCTTCCCCTCCAATGAGGCAGAACAGCGTGAGCATGAGGCATTGGGAGAAGATAACTTGGAGATTGTCGATCGTGCCATTCGCTTTATGGCTGAAGGCGATGCAGAATCCTTAGGAAAACTGATGACTGAGGCAGAAGCCCTGTTTGATGAGAAGCTGGCTCCCATGTCGCCAGCCCTTTGGTCGCCAATACTTCATGGCGTCTTGCAGGATCCTAACATCCAGCCTCTTGTGTGGGGTGGAAAGGGTGTTGGTTCTCATGGTGATGGTTCCGTACAGTTCTTGGCTAAGAGTGAGGAGGCGCAGACGCAGCTCATGAATTATCTCAATGATCATGGTATGAAGGCGTATAAACTGACCCTCAAGCCAGTTCATACAGTTCGTAAGGCCATCATTCCTGTGGCAGGTTTTGGCACTCGTCTCTATCCAGCCACTCGAGCTTTGAAAAAAGATTTCTTCCCCATTCCATGTCCTGATGGTATGGTTCGCCCTGTCATCCTTATCCTGCTCGAGGAGTTGGTCCAGAGTGGAATTGAGGAGATCTGCTTGGTGCTGGGTTCTGAAGAGGAACGTCAACAGTATGCCGACTATTTCGAGCGTCCTTTGGAGGAAGAGCATCTGCGTAAGCTCAATCCCGAGGCCCAGGAGTACGAAAATCATATCCTTGATATCGGTAAGCGCTTGCATTATGTGTATCAGAAGGAAAAGCGTGGCTTTGGTCATGCTGTTTATCAGGCAGCCCAGTTTGTAGGCAATGAACCTGTATTACTGCTTTTGGGCGATACCCTTTATCGTAGCGACTCCAACAAACCCTGTGCCTTGCAGATGGTTGAGGAGTATGAACGCTATAACTCCCTGATGGTCAGTGTTCATCCTATACCTCTGGCTGAGGTGAGCCGTTATGGTATTCTTCATGGTGTATGGGAGGATAAGATGAACCATGTGATGAGTGTTGACACGATGATGGAGAAACCCAAGGCCAGTTA
>JAEEGG010006266.1_pt1 | contig 27925 bp, 16 predicted proteins | sample 9134161 | NCBI WGS metagenome assembly JAEEGG01 (sample SAMN16246543, study PRJNA631951) | gut metagenome | biome: gut microbiome; feature: rumen; material: CR-attached | host: Bos | place: Iran: Karaj | collected 2018-10 | reverse complement strand
TTACCAGAATACGAAATACGTTCCCGTCGATGGGAGCGCACACTAATGTTTGAATTACCGTTGGCGGACACCTCAATCACAAATATTAAGGTATCATCCTCTTTTTCCACGCTTATTTCTATATGCCGTTTGCTTTTCTTCGTCAGTTCCTCTTGGTAACTACTGATCGGTTCATAGAGTATCAGTCCCCTCGTACCTACACCTGCTTCACCCAGGATATGATTATATCCGTAATGTGGCAGAAATGTGATCAGCGAGTCATTTCTCACCTCTAGCCGATAATTACTCCGTAATTGCGGACTTCTTTTTTCTTCGGTCTGGCTTGGGTCTGTCATCGAATTCACTACTATCTTGTAATACCTTTCAGCCAGTGCGGCCTCCACTCTCGCTGCCTGCTCAGTCTTCCTCGCAGCCTTCTCCTTTGATGTCGCACACCCATTTAGTGCCATCGCCGCCAAGAGTGTACACGCCATTGAAACCAGATACTTCTTCATAACATAACGTTTTTAGTAATTCACGCCGCGAATATAGTTAATTTTTCGATGCAATCATAGGGGAAATCCCTAATCAACGATAGGGGTTCCCCTATTGTTGACTATTGGTCGATATTTATGCTTCTAACGCCAAGATTGTTTGGTACTTACGAATAATTTTCGTATTTTTGCAGCATCCATCAACTAATCAACGATCCGTATGAAGCGAACAGCCCTTTTCCTTACCCTCGTCCTCACCGCCTTGACGGCTGTGGCACAAGACAAACTCATGCGCATCAGCGCGGAAGAACTCAGACACCAGAATGAAGATCCTCATCTGGCTCTCTTTAACAAGGAGATCGACCGTCTGCTTATTCCTGATAATGCAGAATTCGGCTGCATTAAGATTTCTTCTCACCATGAGAGTGCGCTGGCCTATGATTCGCTGGCCCATCAGTTGGTCTGCAGTGGAGCGATGAAAAGCATTTGGCACGAGATGTACAAACCCTTCGAGCAAAACAATATGAGCCTCTACAAGGCGCCCGAAGTTAAGACGTTTGCCATCAAGATTAGTGACTTACAGGCGCGGAAGCTGAGGGCACTCTGGAACCACGTCATCACGACTTCCGACGACCGGCTTGACAATATGCTCGACGGCACGTCATGGAAGTTCTTCCTTCGCGACCAGCGAGCCAAGGCCCGTCGCCTTGAAAACCCGTTGGTGAGATTCTACGAGGAGTTGACGGATGCCGTCTGCGAAGGCAATAGTTCCCGGATAGAGTTCCTCATCGACTTTGCTTTGGAGAAGACCATCCAACGTATGGACCGTCTGCCGGCAGATCAGGATCCGGTACTCTCAAAACAATGTCGCGTTGTGGATACACTCGTCATTGCCAACGGCGAGATCATGCCCAGCTATCTTTATCGGCAGGGCAGGACCCCGAGGGAATTCTTCTATCAACGTCAGCAGATTGTCTGCGATGAAAGGCATTATTATCGCAATGCACTGATGCAGCGCGACTATGCTGAGAATTACGGCGTCATCGCCCGCAATCATATCTACGACATCACAGCCGTGACCAACACCCTCTGCGATGCCTACGTGCAGCAGCATCCTGGCATGAAGAATAACCTGCGCCGCATAGAAGGCTTTGTCAAGGATGAAATCGGACAGCCGGTGATCAATGCGTGGGTTTTCATCAGCGGGAATGGATGGAATGGCGGTGCGCTAACCGATGCCAATGGACGCTTCCTTTTCTGGACGCCCAGCAAGGAGAATAACCTAAGTATCTATTGCGACAGCTATAGCACCTTGAAAACGAGTTTCGACACGCTTCCCGTCACCATCAACCTCAAAAGCAACTTATGAATAAACGGATCATCCTTACCCTCCTCATTGCCTTGGCCACACTCACGGCGCACGCCCAGCTGACGGACTGGCGGAACATATCGAGCAAGAACTTCGTAGTGAAAATCATCCATGACCAGAACTTCCTGTATGTGGGCACGAAGGGCGGTGGCATCGTGAAGATTGACAAGCAGAGCGGCGAGCAGACGGTGCTCAAACGAGCCGACGGGAGCATGACGGATAATGCCATCACCGATATGGTGCTGCATGATGGCGAGCTATGGGTTGGCACGGAGTACAACGGCCTGGCTAAGGTGACTACTGACGGTGGTATAGAGAAATTCAATATGAAGAACGCCGGCTTCCAAAACAACCAAAACATTTCCGGCTTCTATTTCAATGCAGACGGAACTATGCTCGTGGGAGGCATCGCATATTTGTATGCTTTCAATGGAAAGAATTGCACAGCCACATATTATATCAACCCGCTTAGCCCATACGCCTACGTAGAGAAGATTAGAGCCGGCAGGGACGGGCGTATATGGGTGGCGTGCTATGATGCATTGAACAGCTATAACCTCTGTGTATTTACGTCCAATGATTTGGTGCCGTACAACATTCCATACGGGAAAGCAAATAACATCGAAACCGACAAGAACGGATGCCTGTGGATAGCGACCAACAACGGGCTTGTCAAGTTCGACGGCACCGACTTCACGCACTACACCCCCGACAATTCGGACCTGCCTGAGGCGAACATCATGGACCTGACTATTGACGAGAACGGTAATCTATGGATGCTGAGCGAACACAATATTACTAAGTTCGACGGCACCAACTTCACGGCCTATCCCTATCAGTTGAACGTCGCCAACGATTACCTGCTGACTATCGATGCCGCCGACGACAACAACGTCTATGTAGGCTCGCGCTTCGAGGGCTTGCTAAGGCTCACGGACAACGGACTGACCGCCGTGAACCTCATCGACAATGTGCTGTATGAAAACGCAATGTCCTTGTCCAGCGGCAGCGTCGAAGCTGGCGGAAACTTTTATGTCGGCTCGCTCTATGGCCTTCATAAATACAATATTGACACGGGCGATTACAAGTTTGAACCCATGACGCAGACCGCGCAGACCGAAGCCGACCATAACGGCAACGTCTGGATACGCTGGGCCTTGCCCACCACCGACACTTGTCTCATGGAAATCACTGCGACAGGCAGAAAAGTATACAAGAGAACCGACTACCCCTTCACCGAAGCCGATGCCAACCTCATCAAGTTCGACCGCAAGAACCGCCTCTGGATAGCCACGTATCAGGGTCTCTACATGCGCGACGGCGAGAAGTGGACGACCTATAACAAGAGCAATTCCATTCTCTCTGAGACTGTCCAGTGCATGGCCTTCGACAGCGACAACCGCCTCTGGTGTGGCACCTTCGGCAGTGGCCTGTTCTGCTTCGACGGCTCACGATGGAGCAACTACACCACCTCAAACTCCTCCATCCCGTCAAATTACGTAGGTACGGTGACCGTTGACAACAACAACGTCCTTTGGCTGAACTGCCGTGACCCTCAGTATCCCGACAAAATGGGGTCAGAATTCGGCTTAGGACTAACGCGTTTCGACGGAAACTCATGGACGACCTACAACCGCAACAACTCGCAGCTGCCCAGCGACTGCTTCTGGGACGTACAGGTCGATGCCGACAACCGCCTATGGATAGCCACCGCCGGAGACGTCGGCCTTGTCTGCTATGACGGAACTGCATGGGCGACCTACGACACCGACAACTCAGGCATCGCCCTCAACGAGGTGACCAAAATCACCCTCGACCCTAAACGCGACCTCATCTGGCTCACCCAGTACCCCGGCCTTGGCCTCTCCGTCGCCCGCATGAACTGCAAGACCACAGCCATTCCATCCGTAAAAGTTTCCAAGTATTCGGACGTCTATTACGACTTACAGGGCAGACGAGTAAATCATCCCGCTCATGGTATTTATATCAAGAATGAAAAAATAATCATCAAATGAAATGTAACAGGGGGACGGTTCTTTTGTTACACCCTCGTCGATGTAACAAAAGAACCGTCCCCCTGTTACATTAGTAAAGTTTCGAAAAAATCTGCGAAAGCGCTATGTCTTTCGCGGATTTTTTATTATCTTTGCAGCCAGATATGAAGAAAACATATGGAAGAAGTAACCAAGATACCACAAGAGTGGAATAAATTCTATCTGAAGGATGTGTCGTTCGTCAATCTGATGACGCGGCGCATCTTCAATGTGCTGATCGTGGCCAATCCTTACGACGCGTTCATGCTCGAGGACGACGGCCGCATCGATGAGAAGATCTTCGATGAGTATATGGAGCTCGGTATGCGCTATCCGCCATCGTTCACCCAGGTGTCGACCACCGAGGAGGCCAATGCTGTGCTGAAGACTACTGACATCGACCTGGTGATCTGTATGCCTGGCAATGCCGACAACGATGCGTTTACCGTGGCCCGCGAGGTGAAAGCGGCCCATCCGTCGATCCCCTGCGTGGTGCTCACGCCCTTCTCGCACGGCATCACCAAGCGTATCGAGAACGAGGATATGTCGGTGTTTGACTATGTGTTCTGTTGGCTCGGCAACACGAACCTCATCATGTCGATCATCAAACTGCTGGAGGACAAGATGAACATCGAGCACGACATCAAGGAGGCCGGCGTGCAGATGATCCTCCTCGTCGAGGACAATATCCGCTTCTATTCCTCTGTATTACCTAATTTATATAATTATATTCTCGCGCAGTCGAAGCGCTTCTCTACCGAGGCCCTGAATCCCCATGCTGCTGCCCAACGTAAGCGTGGCCGCCCCAAGGTGGTGCTCGCCACGAACTACGAGGAGGCGATGGAAATCTACGAGAAGTATCACGAGAACACGCTCGGCGTGATCTCCGACACGCGCTTCCCGATGCACATCGTGCCCGGACGGCTCTCCCACGTGGAGGATGGCGATCCCGAGGCCGGACTGAAACTGCTGCGCGAGATCCGTCGCCGCGACGAGTATGTGCCGCTGATCCTCGATTCGAAGGAGACCGCCAACCGCGAGAAGGCGGAGGCCGAGGGCTTCCACTTCATCGACAAGAACTCAACGAAGATGAACGTTGACCTGCATCATCTGATGGAGGAACACATGGGTTTCGGCGACTTCATCTTCCGTGACCCTGTGACGAAAGAGGAAATCGCCCGCGTCACCTCGTTGAAGGAACTGCAGGACAATATCTTCAAGATTCCTGCTGATTCGCTGGTGCGCCATATTCGCCGTAACCACATGAGCCGTTGGCTCACCGCCCGTGCCATTTTCCCCGTATCGGCCTTCCTGAAGCATGTCACCTGGCATAAGCTGCAGGATGTCGATGCCCACAGACAGATTATCTTCGACGCCATCGTGCAGTACCGACGGATGAAGAACATCGGTATTGTGGCTGTCTTCGACCGTCTGAAGTTCGACCGCTACGCCCACTTCGCCCGCATCGGTGAGGGCTCTCTCGGTGGTAAGGGGCGTGGCCTGGCGTTCCTCGACAACATCATCAAGCGCCATCCCGAGCTGAATCAGTTTGAGCAGGCACAAGTGATGATTCCGAAGACCGTCGTGCTCTGTACCGACTTCTTCGACGAGTTTATGGAGAATAACAACCTCTATCCGATTGCGCTGAGCGATGCCCCCGACGAGGAGATTCTGCAGCATTTCCTTCGCGCACAGTTGCCGGATTCGCTGATTGCCGACTTCTTCACCTTCTTCGAGGCGGTGAAGTCGCCGATCGCCGTGCGCTCGTCATCGCTGCTGGAAGATAGTCACTATCAGCCGTTTGCAGGTATCTATAGTACCTATATGATTCCTTATCTCGATGACAAATATGAGATGCTTCGGATGCTGGCCTGCGCCATCAAGGGCGTTTATGCATCGGTCTATTACAAGGACTCGAAGGCCTATATGCTCGCCACGCAGAACGTCATCGACCAGGAGAAGATGGCAGTCATCCTGCAGGAAGTCGTCGGTAAGCAATATGGCGATCTTTATTATCCCAATTTCTCGGGCGTATTGCGCTCGCTGAACTATTACCCGATAGGTGATGAGACGGCGGAGGAAGGTATCGCTTCGTTGGCTCTCGGATTAGGTAAGTATATTGTCGACGGCGGACAGACACTTCGTGTGTCGCCCTATCATCCCACACAGGTGCTCCAGACCTCGGAGATGGAGACGGCCCTCAGCGAGACACAGACGCGGTTCTACGCCTTGGATATGAGTCATGTGGGCGACGACTTCAAGGTCGACGACGGCTTCAACATCAAGTCGCTCCGTGTAAAACAGGCCGATGCTGACGGTTCGCTGACTTATATTGCCTCGACCTATGACCCCGTGGACCAGCTCATTCGCGATGGTATCTATGAGGGTGGACGGAAGATCATCTCTTTCTGTGGTGTGCTCCAGCAGGGCATCTTCCCGTTGCCGGAATTGTTACAGATGGCACAGAAATACGGCTCTGAGGAGATGCGCCGTCCGGTGGAGATCGAGTTCGCCTGCAATCTTAATAACGACCGCTCAGGTGAACTTTACCTGCTCCAGATCCGTCCGATTGTCGACTCGAAGCAAGTACTCGACGAAGATTTACAAAAGATTCCCGATGCCGACTGTCTGCTGCGCTCTCATAACTCGCTCGGACACGGTATCTCTGAGGATGTGGTGGATGTGGTCTATGTCAAGACCGACGAGAACTTCACCGCCGCCAATAATCCTATGATTGCCTCGCATATCGAGAAGATCAACCAGCAGTTTCTCAACGAGGACAAGAACTACGTGCTTGTCGGTCCGGGACGCTGGGGCTCAAGCGACTACTGGTTGGGCATTCCCGTGAAGTGGCCGCATATCTCCGCCGCCCGCGTCATCGTGGAGATGGGACTGAAGAACTATCACGTCGATCCCTCGCAGGGTACGCACTTCTTCCAGAACCTCACCAGCTTCGGTGTCGGCTACTTTACCATCAACACCTACACGGGCGACGGCATCTTCCAGCAGGAGATCCTTGACCAGATGCCCGCCGTCGAGGAAACGAAATACGTGCGACATGTGCGGTTCGACTCGCCCCTGAAGATCATGATGGATGGCAAGAAACAGACTGGCGTGGTCCTCCTGCCGCAGGATTCCCCTCCTGAGTAGGAGGGGCTAGGGGTGGTCTGATCAGCCGAAAATCCGCACGCTCAGACCCCCTCTGACTCCCCCTACTCAGGGGGAGAAATAGATACTCTGCTAACAAACTATAAAATAGATATAATTATGAATCTGAACCTAACAGCTACTATCAAATTGCCTGAGCATACGTTGCGCAGACAGGTGATTGACCTATGCAGCAAGGTGGGCAAGCCCTTGCTGAAGTTATCAACGAAGGACTATGTCGACAATGGCCTCGGTCATCTCGTCGAGCAGTTCGGAGGTCAGGCAGGCCTCGTGAATATCGAGGTGTTCAACGAGTTGCAGCACACCATTACCGGTTGGCCCGGTGGCAAACCGAATGTCGATGACTCCACCCGTCCTGAACGTGCCAAACCCTATCCCAAGCGTGTGGTGGTATTCTCGCCCCATCCCGATGACGATGTCATCTCTATGGGTGGCACCATCCGTCGTCTGATGCAGCAGCAACATGATGTACACATTGCCTATGAGACCTCCGGCAATATCGCGGTGGCCGACGAGGAAGTGCGACTCTATATGCACTTCATCAACGGCTTCAACCAACTCTTCGCCAACGGTTCCGACGAGGTCATCAAAATCCGCTACCGTGAAATCATGACCTACCTGAAGGAGAAGAAAGAGGGTGATTGGGACAATCAGGCCATCCTCACCGTGAAGGGTTTGATCCGTCGTGGTGAGGCGCGCAATGCTTGCGGGTATAACCGTATCACTAAGGATCATATCCATTTCCTCGACCTGCCTTTCTATGAGAGTGGCAAGATTGAGAAGCTCCCGATGTCGGAGCGTGATGTGGAGCCAATTATTGCGTTACTCGATGAGATACAGCCCCATCAGATCTATGTGGCTGCCGACCTCGCCGATCCTCATGGCACCCATCGGAAGTGTACCGATGCTGTGTTGGCGGCCATCGACACCATCAAATCCAATTCCTCCCCTGAGTCAGGGGAGGGCAGGAGGGGTCTGAACCCGTCGCATTGGCTCAACGACTGTCGTGTGTGGATGTACCGTGGTGCCTGGGCAGAGTGGGATGTAGCGGACATCGAGATGTGTGTGCCGATGTCGCCCGAGGAACTCCGTGAGAAACGAAATGCCATCCTGCGTCATCAGAGTCAGATGGAAGGTGCCCCCTTCCTCGGCAATGACGACCGTCTGTTCTGGCAGCGTGCTGAGGATCGCAACCGTGATACCGCTCGCCGCTACGATGAACTCGGACTGGCCTGCTACGAGGCCATGGAGGCCTTTGTGGAATACCATTTTTAAAAAGTAAAAAGGTAAGAAAGTAAAAAAGTAAGAAGATGGGGACCGGATTTTTTCGAAGGTTTATGGGTATTGGGAAAGGCCTTTTACCTTTTTACCTTTTTACCCTTTTACTTTTAAGCGTCCCAGTAAGGGCGCAGTACGATGTGGTGCCGCTACCCCAGAGCATCCAGATGCAGAAGGGTGAGCCGTTTATACTCGATGCCGACGTGCAGATCTTGGCTGGTGAGGGCTTGCAGCGTGAGACAGAGTTCTTGAGGCAATACCTGAAGGAGGCCACTGGCATTGATCTTCCCATCGCCCAAAAATGCATAAAGAAAGTGCGTTATATCTCCCTGACTGTATCACCTCAGGTGACCGAGTCCGAGGGCTATGTGATGACTGTCAGTTCCCTGGGCATCTCCATTGCTGGCGGTTCCTCTGCAGGTGTCTTCTACGGCATCCAGACTCTTCGCAAGTCACTCGCTGTGAGCCAAAACTCTATAGTCTATAGTCAAATTCTTCCTGCCGTCGAAATCACCGACGCCCCGCGATTCTCCTGGCGAGGGATGCATCTCGACTGTTCCCGCCATTTTTGGTCCGTCGACTTCGTGAAGAAGTTCATCGACCTGTTGGCGCTCCACAATATGAACATTTTCCACTGGCATCTCACCGACGATCAGGGCTGGCGCATCGAGATTAAGAAATGGCCGAAGCTTACGGAGATTGGTTCTCAGCGTTCGGGCACCATCATCGGCACCAATTCCGACCTTGACGACAACATCCCTTACGGTGGTTTCTACACCCAGGCTGAGGCTCGTGAGATTGTCCGTTATGCTGCCGAGCGTCATATCACCATCGTTCCTGAGATTGATATGCCCGGTCACATGCTGGCTGCTTTGGCCAGTTATCCGGAATTGGGCTGCACAGGCGGCCCCTATCAGGTAGGGCACTATTGGGGCGTCTATAAGGATGTGCTCTGTATCGGCAATCCCAAGGTTTATCAGTTTGTCGAGGATGTGCTCACAGAGATCATGGATATCTTCCCCTCCGAGGTGATCCACATCGGTGGCGATGAGGCACCGTCAGATCGCTGGCAGCATTGTCAGAAATGTAATGATGCCTATCTTAAAGATGTCCTTGAAGGTCGGCTCGGTGCGGATACGATGAGTGTGCGGGAAATGCCGGAATTTTCCCTCGGATCAATCTATCAGGGAATCTTCACCCGTCGCGTCTTCCATTTTCTGACCTCGAGGGGCCGTCGCGCCTTAGGTTGGGACGAGATTCTCGACGGTAGTCCCCGCAATGCAATGATTATGTCTTGGCGAGGCAGTGCCCCTGGTGCCAAGGCCGCTGAGGCTGGCCACGATGTGGTGATGACGCCGACGACGCATTGTTACTTTGATTACCAGCAGGTGGAGGACACCGAGTTCGAACCCAGCCGTTGTGGTGGCTTCATCCCCATTGAGCGGGTCTATAGCCTCGATCCTGCGCCAGACAGTCTCTCCATGGAGGCCCGTCGTCATATCCTTGGCACCCAGGCCAACCTCTGGTCGGAATACATGACCACCGAGAGCCTTGTCGAGTATCAGGCTCTGCCCCGTATGTCGGCGCTGGCGGAGGTACAATGGACACAGCCCGAGCATAAGGACTACGATGCCTTCCTGCAACGTCTCACACGTCTGACCTCCCTTTTCGAATTGTATCATTACACCTATGCCAAGCATCTCTGGCCCGACCGTCAGATACCCAACCGCTGGCAGTTCTGATTTTTTTAAAGAGATAAAGAGAAAAAATCGGCGATTTTGTATAAGATTCAGGAAATTTGTGTATCTTTGTACCGAATTTCGAAAGAGAAACTGTATTAACTAAATAAACACAAAAAGATGAAAAAGGGTATTCTATTAACAATGTTACTCCTACTTATTGGAGTAAGTTCAAAGGCCCAGTCCATATCAGCTAACCAGATGGACGAGCGATTCAACGACAACAAGCTTCCTTACGGCTGGTTCACGGAAGGCTGGAAGGTCGACAGTACCGGCGTGGCCAAGAAGAAAGGCGGTTTCGACCTGTCGGAATTGCTGGGAAGTCTTGGCAACAACCAACCTGAAGAAAAAACTGAAGGTGATCCCGAAAACCCGGAAGAAACGACTGAGAACGACAGCACAAAGAATCAAACGCCCAGCATCGATCTCTCCAAGCTCATGGGTGGTGGCGAAGATTCCTACAACTATCTGATGACGCCGCCCCTGAGTGTGAAAAGCGGCGAGGTGTTGACGTTCTCTGCCAAGAAGGGCGAAGGCGGTGGCAGCGGTATCGGCTCTTTCATGGGTGGAGACAACGATACCACCTTTGTCGTGGAACGTGCCATATACGGTGAGCATAGGTGGAAGAAGGTAGCAGACTTCACCACGCAACTCGACTCTGTGTTTAAGACGTTCACCATCTCTAATACTGAGGCAGGCGAGTACCGTTTCCGTTTCCGTGCAGGCGGCAATGTGGAAATCGACTCCGTGGCAGGATTCCATATCGATACGGAAGCCCCCGATATCTATCCGGCATACCTGGATAAGAACATCCAGCCCGTTGATCTTGGTTTGTGCGATAAGGATACAGTGGTGACTTTCAACGTCATCAATACTGGTACAGGTACGCTCGACGTTTCTCTTTCACTCAATGGAGAACCGTCATTCTCAATTGATCAGTCACAAGTGTCGGTTGCTGCTGCCGATACTGCCAAAGTCAAGCTTACTCACACCTTAGACCAGGCTCACGAAGGTCGTAACAGTACAATGCTTTCCTTCAAGTCAGGAGGCAATGTTGAGGAAATCATCCTCCCGATTGATGCTGTTAAGACACAGGCGGGCGTATATGTGCAAGACTTTAATACTAGTGAGATGCCAATCGGTTGGTTCGCTGACGGCTGGGAGATGAAGGAAAACACTGCCTCCGTCTCGAAATCTCCGGAGGATATGGGTCCTATCGTCAAAAGCAACGAGTCATTCTTCCTGATGACACCTCCACTGAAGGTGAAAAATGAGAAAGATGTGTTGCTCTTCTCTGTGAAGCTGCCCGGCGGTGATGGCGGTGGCTTTGACATGAGCTCCATGATGGGCGGCGATGATGACGAAGGTTCTAAGCTGGCTATTGAGAAATCGGTTTATGGTTCAAACAAGTGGGAGAAGATCAAGGATTTCACCCATGTTCTCGACACTGTATACACCACGCAGTGGATCTCTAATCTGGAGCCCGGTGACTACCGCTTCCGTTTCGTGGCTACCGACAGTCTCGTCATCGACTCTGTGGCAGGTTTCCAGTTCATCGATAATGCACCTGATATGTACGTGAAGGTGGATGATGCTGTCATCAGAGACTTCGATTTTGGTCTGCTTACGGCTGACAGCGTGAAGACCTATACCGTCATCAATACCGGTACAGGCAAATTCAGCGTAAATGCCTTACCCTCTGATCCGCGTTACATCAGCCTCGACAAGTACTCTGTGTCACTGGATGCCGGTCAGTCGGACTCTGTCAATGTCACGGTCCGTGACAATGAAGCAGAACAGGGCGAGGTACTTGCTGCCGTCATCTTCCAGCCCGCTGATCAGAAGATAGCGATGCAGATGAGTGGCATCCATGCTTATATCATTCCGAAGGACTCTTGGCAAGAGAGCTTCGAACCTGAATACGTGGTAGAGGATAAGACCTATCCGTGCCGGTTCCCCGAAGGCTGGACTTCTACAGGCTGGGAAATCGTCCAGAGCGGTGGTGACATGATGTCGATGTTTATGGGTGGTGACAGCGGAGACAAACCGTATGTCGCTTCCAGCAGTTCGAATGAATATGAGCTCATTACACCGCGTTTGCAGGCCAAACAGGGCCAGGTACTGAAATTCAATGCCCAGGCAGGTGGCGGTATGGCTATGATGATGTCAATGTTCGGTGCCGACATGGGTGCTCCACAGTACCTTAGTGTATATTATAAGAGAAACAACGACCAAGACTGGACACTCTACAACATGTACTTCACTTCGGGCGATGCTTTCTTCAAGGCTCCATATTCAGGCTACTACCAGTTGAAATTCGTTGGTGGAGGTTCATCTGTCGACGAGTTCCTCGGCTTCAGCTTGCCTAAGGATTCCATTGTAATCAATGATTCTGATGAGGGCGACCCCTTGGATACATCATGGCTTAATGAGTTGGACGGTCAGACGCGGAACGTGGTAAACACCCGCAAGTTATCTGCACGGAACAATGGTGACGGTACATTCCAGCCCGTTGCAGCTACCGTCTGTCTGCCGTACGAATTTAATATCGATGAATATTACGAGCCTGGTATAGCAAAACTCTATCAGATGGCATATGTAGACACTGTATACAACCAGTTTATCTTCAAGGAGATGCCTGACAACCTGATGGAGGCAGGAACACCATACATGATTATGGTCAACCGTGGTGAAATACAGTTTAACACCATTGACTCGAAGCTGACAAGTAAGGTTGCCGACGGCATTCCCGTTTATGACTTCACTGAGTGGTACTGGTATGATAGAAATTCTGAGGTTGGAACATGGAATGGCACATTAGAGGCCGTCTGGAGCGGCAATAACGATTATTTCCTGAGAGATGTTGGTATTTGGGAATTGTTAGGGTTCAGAAGCCAGTCTATACATCCGTTCCGTGCATTCTTGCGTGCCAGCGAGTCTGTAACTGAGTATTGGTACAGACAGAATCCAGACACATCCACTGCCGAGGTGGCAGAAGTGCCTGGTGCAGGAAGTTTCTCCACGCGATTCTACGAGCCCGGCGATAACGGTAGGGGCGATGTGGAAGAAAAGTCCGACCTGATTTACATTGGTGATCTCATTGGTGGTGCTGACGGTGCTACTGGCATTGTTCCTTCCATCCGTACCATCGACCGCGATGGCACTGAGAACTTCTTCGACCTGCAGGGTCGCCGACTGAACAGCAAGCCAAACAAGGGTATTTACATTGAAAACGGTAAGAAGTATGCGAAATAAGATATGGTTGCTTGCCGTCATATTCATGTGCGGCTCAATAGCATTCACCTCCTGTGTGAGGGATGATAATCCTGTCCCCGAGACAGAGACTGACGATCCGCAGCGTAATCCCGAACGGGAACAGTTGCTCTTGCATATCAAGGATGATGCGAAACAGATGGCCGACAACCTCGAGTTCAACGACCTTGACGTGACATCCCAGGCATTTTCCCGTCTGTCTGAGCTGATGGTGAAAGACCGCAGCTTCATCAAGAACATGCAGGCACTCTTGTCTGCCTCGATCATCAACACAGGTCTGCCGAAGATGAAACCCGTAGAGCGAGGTTCTGAACTGCTGAAGATGGGCTATTTGGCTTACCTGCCTGTAGACTTCCTGATCTTTGGCGTTCAGGTTGTTTTCGATGGAAAGGGCAATTCCAAGGTTTCTCAGGCCAAGGGACTCCAGTTCATATTCCCGGCGACAATCGAGGGTATCGGCACGACGCTTTATAAGATTGCTTTCAACTACGGCGACACGTGGTATGAGAAGGTCACGCCGGCCAAGCTGAACAACATCCAGCACCTGGCGTTTGTACATCGTATTCCTGACACGTTCACGATGACATTGAGTGGATTCATCGGCAATCAGGAAGTGATCCTGTCGAAAGCCGCGCTTAATCTCAGGATCGATCCCCTGCAGATTTCGGCGAAGATGAATGAGAGCCTGTACTTCAACCTCGATCAGGATGAGAACGGTCTGCGTCACATCAACTATGGCATGAACAACGACGGTAAGGAGTTGTTTGACCTTCAGGCACTCCTGGATGGGAACACTGCCGACGTCCAGATCAGCGTGCTCAATGACCTGCTGCTGAAAGGCAGTGTCAATGATCTTGCACAGGCGACGCAGCTCATGACAGACGTCACGCTGCGCATCAACAAGCAACCGGTTGATCCCGGGCTTGACGACGATGTGCAGAGGCTGAACGGCATGTTCGACTTCCAGTTGTCGGTCAACGGGAGTGAATATGCTGAACCTGTCAGACTGGCGCTCTTGGGCAATAATAACGAGTATGAGATCCTGCCGGCCCTTCGCCATGCGACTGAGGATTATTACCTGCCTCTCAATTATTTCGTTGATGAGGAGACCATTGGTAATCTCAGGAAGATATATGCGGCTGCTGCCCGTCCTGTTGTCGATACTGCCAATACCAGTATCGATCTCTTCTCAAAGATCTCCCAGATATTTGAGGTCTTGACCGCACAGGATCCGACATGACGGTCATGAGATATGGGCTGGTAGTTGTGGCGCTGCTTGCGATGGCGGGTGAGGCTGAAGCGCAGAACCTCTTTCAGCGTGTCGATAGCATGCTGACCATCCGCTACCGCAAGGGCGACATCGACTCAGCCTATATCACAAGGCCTCAGACCAAATGGACCCTCACGGCGCGATACAACGTATCAGGTGCGGAGATCGCATCAGAGGGAATGGAAGACGGCCGTCATTTCAAGTCGGAAATGACGGCCGATTATAAGTCGACGCTCAGCGTGGGTGTGAGTTATCTGGGCTTCTCGCTCAGTGCATCGCTCAACCCCGCTAAAATGCTGGGCAAGTACAGCGACTACGAACTGAACTTCAATAGCTACGGCCGTCGTTTTGGCTTCGATGTCATCTATCAGGACGCCAAGAACTATACGGGATGGAGCGAAACAGAAGGTATGGAGCGTGTCTCGTTGCCTGCCGACCTGTTGTCGATGAAAACATTGAATCTGAATGCTTTCTATGTTTTCAACAGCCGCCGTTTCTCTTATCCCGCCGCTTTCTCACAGAGTTATATCCAGCGCCGTTCTGCCGGCAGTTTCCTCTTGGCAGCATCGGGCATGGGACAGCGGGGAACGGTGAATGGAGAGCGGTTGGACATGGAGGAAACGACGTTTAAGATGACGAACATCGGTCTTGGTGCGGGCTATGGCTATAACTACGTACCCGGGCAGGGGTGGCTGCTGCATATCTCCGCTTTACCTACGTTCATCGTCTACAGTAAGACCTCAATGACCTTTGGCGACACGAAGGTCCCCTTGAAATACCATTTCCCTGAAGTCATCATTACTGGTCGTGGTGCCGCCGTCTACCAGTGGGCTGGCAAGTTCCTCGGTCTCTCGATGGTTTTCAACTTCACCAACATCGGCCACGAGGAAAGCCTCGCCCTACACAATATCAAATGGCGCATCCGCACCTTCTTCGGCCTGCGGATCTAAAGGACACAACAGTTTGGAGCAGAGCAAATGACCCACGGGTTCTATCCCCGTGGGTCTGGCTTCATCTGTAACTTTTGGCCTACAACTGAGCCTCCTGAATAGCCTTTGTGGCTTCGTCGAGAACCTTCGTTACGGGATCGTTCTTCTTGCTGTCCATATCCTGCGGGTACTCATAGCTCCAAAGCTTCTGCTCGGGCACCATATTGAAGGTGGTCTTCCACTCTGCGATGTCGAACTTCCAGAACTTCAGCTGTACTCCCAGGTCGGCATAGACGCCTGCCTTGAGCGATGCCTCGAACGAGAGGGGCTTCTGTTTGTCGAACGGTGCGAATGTCATCTCTGCCTCTGCCTTCACCTTCGGACCAATGGCCAGCTCAGGACCTGCACACTTGTCGATGAGGATGTCCACTCCGAGCATCATGGCTACACCTGTCTCAGCCTTGAAAGTGCCACGTGGGGTGAGGAAGGTGAACTCGTTCTTCTGGACTTCAGAGTCGCCGTAAGCCTTCCAACCGTTGTCTTTCTTGAGACCAGCTTTGAAGGTCTTCTCATACTCGTATTTGAAACCACCGTAGAACTTTCCCTCAACCTCTGCTTCGAACTTCACGTACATCTTTGGCTTAATGTCTACCCAGAAAGGAACGCCGGCGATGGTGAACTTGAAGCTGAATCCCTTGAAGTCGCCAATCTTTACCTTCTTCTCAGCGATTTTTACCTTTTTGTCGAAACCGATGGTCACCTCGGGCTTGAAAGAGAATGAACCGTTGATGTTGGCATCGAAACCCTTGATGTAAGGAACCACGTATTTCTTGCGGCCGCAGTTGATATAGAGCTTGTAGTTCAGGTCGAATGTCACGGGAGCCTTCACGTGAACCATGATGGTGTCCTCGTCAGAGCCGAACTGGATGTCCTTCTTCAGTTCCGACTTCATGTTGATCACATTACCGGCCTTGTCAATCTTGAAATAGGTGCCGTTTTTGATGCCGCGTGTAGTGGTGAGACCAAGGACTTCCTCTGCAGAGAAGTAGGTCATAGGAGAGGCGTCGAGGCTACGTGTGGCATACTCGGAAGCGTCGGCAGGAACGTCGATGACATAGACACCCTGAGGATGGATCACGCCTTCTGCATCGGTATAGGCGTCGCCCGAAGCGCTGCGGGTAGCGCTGCCGTCATTCTTATAGAAATCCGTGCTCAAGGCGATGGGATCTGCGATGAACTCACCGATACCTGCCTGTACCACGTCGAGGATATAACGGTCGCCCTGCAGGAACTCCTTCGTGGCGCGGATGTGGTAAGGACGGATGTGCTCGCCTTCCTGGATACCCATGGGATGGTCGACGAATGAGGTGATGTCCAACTTGTCGGCCAAGGCCTTGCTGATGCTGATCTTGGTGGTGTCGGCGGTCATGATCTGAACATCGCTTGAAGAAATAAAGTCGGTATAGATAAGAGCGATCGGATCGAGAAGTTCTCCTCTTGTCACATTCTCCTTGCTGCCATCATTGGCGAGCTGGTCACTCTCGAAAGTATCAGAACATGCTGTGAAGTTGAACGATGTGGCTACGGTAACGATGCTCATGAGCACCAGGTTTACCAAATTCTTCTTTGTTGTCATAATTGTAAATTTTAAATTGTTATTATTCTATTTTGTTTCTGTCGTTTTTATCTTTCGACACTGCAAAATTATGATGTCTTTCGGCAGGTTGTTCTCTTTTTTGTGTTTTTCTTCTCAGTTTGTTTGGCCAACAAAAAATAATCTGGCCAAAACTCAAGAATAGCCCCTGAGTTTTGGCCAAAACAGTGAAAATGTGCGTTAGTCATGTACATCTCGTTTTTGAGAACGGAGATTGGTACATTAATGATTTATCAGATTACTCTGGTTCAAGAATGAGTAAGCGTATGCAGGAATATTTGGAGGCAGATGATGAAATAAAGTCACAAGAAGAACTTGCACGAACTAATACTGCTATTGGAGCATTTGATGTTAAAGGCGAAGACAATGACAGTATTCAATAAGGTTCTATTGGTTTAAAGCAGGAAGAAGGCGCAACGGGGTCAGGCACTTCTGTGTCCTTTGTAAAGAAACACGAGCCGTAATGTCGTCGAGGACGAGATTACGGCTCGTTCGTGGTGAGCCGTAATGCCGTGAATGATGTGATTGTGGACCGTCAATCTTACAATAATCAGTCCTGATTTGTGAGACTCAGATTGAGGCTTATATCAGATGTGAGTCAGATGTGAGCAAGATGTGAGTCAACCGTTAAATCATGGATAATCCTTTAATAATAAGATATTTACGAAAGCGGTTCTTCCTTTGACTCACATTGCTCAGATTAAAACGGAAAAATTGAGGTACTAAGTTGAAAAAACAAAAATATGAGGTGTAGAGTAGCAAGTGATGTGAGTCGGGCCACATCTGAGTCATAAAATAGCCCGCTCAATCTAAGCGGGCTAAATAGTATAAAAAGAATGAAATTAGAACAGAAGAACTTGTTCTTCAGGTTCTGCATTCTTGGAATCCTCTGTATATTTGAGTTCAGACTCTATATAATAGTAGGTCTTCCGACCGCTAGTTCCCTCATGTTTTTGCCATCGCTCGCCGTTCTTTTTCTTGCCGGTCTTGGTGGCGGGGTTCAGGCAGTGGATGTGGGGAGCCATGTCGCAATAGGCCTTCAGGTGCTGAGCGAACTTCTTGGGTGACCAGCCGTAGCGGGTCTCGGCATTGAAGGCCGCCAGCATGTCCTCAGCCTTCAGTTCGCAGTCGAGATTGCCGCCGTCCTCGACCAGGAACTCGTCGGCCCACTGCTTGAAGTCCTTGCCCACGGCCGCCATCTGCTCACGCAGTCCGATACGACCCAGCGGCGGCATGATACGGCGCTCACCTTTGGGCAGCGAGAGGTAGAATTGCAGGCATTGCAGCATGAAGGCGATGTCGGCCTGCCAGTCCTGCTCGGAATACTCCGATCCCATCAGATTACAGCCGAGGTCGTCGCGAATGGAGCGCGACTCGCGGTAGTCGTTCAGGCGTGTGGCCTCGTGGTAATAGTCGGAGAACACCTGCGGCCAGATGCGGCGCTCGGTGCTGGCATCATGCTTGCGGAGCACATAGTTCGTGGCGAAGGCGATCTTCGGACTCCTGGCAAACGGTATCTGGAACGGGTGGTTGCCTTTTTCCTCACCCTTCATGTCGCCGGTGATGCGGCCGAAGAAGAAATCGTAGTTCAGCCGGCGGTCGCACTCGTCTACGATGATCAGGTCGGTATCTTCGGTCACGCCGTCGAACAGGAAGCGGTTGTCAACGATCGACGGCACGTGGGCATCGATGTAGAACATGTTGAGCAACCGGCTGACGGCTTTCAGGAAGAGCGACTTTCCGCAACCGCCGTTACATTCGTCCTCGCTCTCGGCCAGCTTCGAGTCCTGACAGATGGGTGCCCAGGCCTCTGCCTCCGATTTGTAGCCGAAGAGCAGGTATCCGATGCAGGCCAGTTTGCTGGCCAGGCACTGGTGCTCCTCGCGCTGTTCTTCCTCCGAGAGCGCCAGTCCGCCCTCGTCAGCTTTGCGCCAGTGCAGTCGCGAGGTGTTGACAATCATCTGGAAGAACTTGCTCGGCGGCAGTTCCGGCACGTCTACACCGTAGCCGCCATTGTCGAGCTTCTCCACCTTGAACATCGCCGTCATGGCGCGATAGTCGTGGTCGATGATGGCATCTTCCCAGACGTAGCTGCCGTCGAGGTCGGAGTAGCGGTAGAGCTTGATGCCCTCGGCGGTGACCTCCGTCCAGCCGTTGTGGAAGAAGAATTTCTGCGTTTCGGCGGTACACTTCGTGAAGTCGAGGTCGTCGCGTTCCTGAAGATGGCTCACGTGGTCGGTGGGCAGGTCGCGGCAGCGCATCAGTTTGTTTTGCAGCGCCTCGTCGAGACCGTCACGCTTCGCCTGTTCCATCAGGAAGTTCACAATGGTCTTCGCCACGATACGGCGCACTTTCGCCCCGTTGACAAAGATGTAGAGAGGCTCCTTGCGCGTGTCGTCCTTCAGGGTGTAGAAGCCGTTCATGGCAAGGTAGTAGTTCAGTCGGGCGGGGAGGATCGTGTACTGCGTGTTGCCGTCCTTGTCCTCCGTCTTCGTCCAGTAGAGGGTGCATACGGCGCGGTCGATCAGGCGTTGCATGTCCTCGCGGTGGGGATGCAGCTGGATGAAGTCCTTCAGGTCTTTTCTCGCCCTGCGGCGGTTGTCATGCAGCCGGCCCATATCCTCGGGTGTGAGCCAGGCGATATAGAGCTGCGGGAACCGGAGTGCCAGCCGTTGGGCTGTCTTACGACCGGTCGCATCGATATCGGGGATGAGGATGATGCGACGGGCGTACTTCTGCAGTTGTTTCAGGTCTTCTTCGCGCAGGTCGGCGGTCTCGCTGCTGAGCCACACGGGCTGGAAGCCCATGCTCAGACAGTTCACGGCATCGCTGCCACCGCTGACGATGACGACCTCCGGGAGCTTCTCCTCGCCGCGCTCCTGGAACTTCCGGCGCAGGGCATTCAGACCGAAGATGTAGTTCTGGGGCAGTCGGCCGATGATGAAGAAGCGGTAGGCCTTGTTGAAGTTCTTCGGCTCGTAGACCTTCTGGAACTGGCGTGCGATGCCCTGTTCGTCGATGTAGTCGCAGGTCTCGACGAAGATGGGGTAGTGCTCGGTGGGCTTTTTGATGGTGGTCACGTCGTCTTTGGTCGTCTCCACAGCCGTCACGGAAGCCCAGCCGAGTTCTTTCAGGTGCTCTGGTTTGACACGCGGTCCCCATGTGGCGAGTTCGTCGTTGGAGAAGGTCTGCTTGGTCCTGACCCTTGGTGGCTGATCGTTCTCATTGTCTGTGGCGTCGCGCCTGGTGATGTCGGGCTTGTTGACCTTCCTGTTGAGTTCTTCGCTCACGCCGTATTTCTCCATCAATTCGTGGAGGGCCAGCGCGAAATGCTGCTGGTCGTAGCCGCGGTCGTGCATGTAGAGGTCGATGGGTGAGAAACAGCGTTCGCCCTCGCCGCCGCCGTAGTCGATCACGCGGTAGTAGTCGACGTTGCCTGAGGGGTCCTTCAGCCAGGCCGACGGGGTCTTCTCACCCGTGCGGAGGCGGAATTTCTTCTTTTTCCCTTCGGAACTCAGGGCCTCGGGGAAGATGTCGGTGATGATGTCTAATCCATGGTTAGATGCGTCATAGATTTTCTGTAGGAGTTCTGTACTTTTTGCCATAATCAGATCAATTTTTACGGCACAAAGTTACGAAGAATCGGCGGTCGTTGTCACGCGGTAGTGCCTACCGGTAGGCACTACCGTCGTCCGCAGGCATCCCCTCCTCAGCTACTTGAACAATCGTTTGATCTTGTCTCTGAATTCCGGCGTCTTATCCTGGGTCAGAGCCCGCCGGAGGTCGGCTTTCATGTTCTTCCTGCACCAGAGTGTTTCGTAAGGCTTCCACTCTTTGATGTCCAGCAGATTATCATTCTCATCGGCCAATTGTATGGTAATCTGTTCAGCCAGCAGCGACGCCTCGGTCCGTGTGAGTCCTACCGGCTGGTAATGCTCGTCGATATAGCCTGCCTCTTGCAGTATCCTCCAGATGCGCATGGCTTCGGGTGAGCGCAGTTTTTCAGGCAGTTCGCTCATGACGGTCTTTTTCTGATTTGCCTTGTCGTTGGCTGGCTGTTGGGCCTGCTGAGCCGGCGAGATGTTTTTCATGATTGCCTTCAGCAGGTCGTTGAATTCCTGGTCATGGTGTGCTTTCTTCTGGCGTTCGGCCTTTTCGGCCATATTGATCTTGGCCATCGCCTCGCGATAGGCCTCCGTGCAGTCATCATAGATAATCAGTTCTTTGGCCAGGTTCTCAACGTGCTCCCTGGCCACAGCCGGTCCCCCGTTCTCGAGATAGAACGTCACCGCATCCTTCATCACCTGACGGGCGATGGAGAATCCTTCGGGGGGACTGATGCGGGATGGGTGCTTGCTGGGCATGGCGGAGGAAGTGAGATTGTTGATGGACTGGAGTGGAGATTCCCGTTTGGTCGTACGACCGATTATAAGTATCCACAACTATTGCTCCGCCTCCGTTGGCCTTGCCTTTGTCTGTCACGACTCGGCCATATCCGAGCGAGCTCTGATGGCCCTCGCCGCTCCATCCAATGATGCCAAGACTCTGTAGCACGACATCGCTGGCCGACCAGTCTGATGCTGTCCTGCCCGCCGCGTAGTGCTGATTATAATCTCTTCTTGGTATCAACGTTTCCTTCCTTTCATTTTGTGCGCCGATTTGTGGTGCGAAATAATTGGCAAAGATAAAGCATTCTTCCGACAATCCCGCAAGAATATGCACTAAAAATTCATCCATCGGACGCAATTCTTGATTTAAGTTAATCGGAGTAATCAGAATACTCCGAATAATCCGAGTACTCTGAGTAATCCGAATAATCCGAGTACTCAAAATCATAAAAAATAACTGCGTTTTTGTTTGGTGGTTTCAGGTTTTTTTTGTAACTTTGTAGGGTAAAAGAAGCATGGCGAAAGCCACGATATTAACCCTAATAATTCACCATTTAAAACAAACAAAGTTATGAACAAAATCATTAAAGCGATCCTTCAGGCGATCAGGGAAATCGGAGTTGTCGGAATCATCAGAATACTCAGAGAACTCGGAGTGTTCAGACCTCGGAGTACTCAGAGTAATCGGAATAATCGGAGTAATCCGATCATCTAAGTCTGCGGAGGCCATGGAACAGAAGGGCTTCAAAATCTCTCAGTACGCCTGTGCGGTGCTGCTCATCGTGAGCAGTATCGCGCTAGTGGCGTATCAGGTGGTCGAGATCGACGACGTGGCAGGGGGACTGCTCTATTATGTGGCGCAATCGTTCCTGTTGGCTGGCTCGATTTTTGGCCTCGATCAGTACATCAGAATCATCAAGAAACAATAAAAATGTCACACAGATCTCACGGATCTCACAGATTTTTATCACCTTTGGTGATTATTATACAAGAGTCTCTTGCGTCAATGGCCAGCGGCCATATATCTGTGAGATCTGCGAGATCTGTGTGAGGAATAAAAAGAATATGAAAGAAAATCTCAATGACATCAGACTGTCTCAGCATTTGGCTTCGCCGAATGAGGCTACGCTCAGCCATTCAAGCGAGCTTGACGGCGTTCGCTTATCGCCTCACTTTAAGCTGGGCGAGTTCCTGAATCTCAAGAAGTACCCGGAGAACATCCCGACGCTGCAGGATGTGGCGAATATGACCTACGGCTGTCATCTGTTGCTGGAGCCTGCCCGGAAGATCGTAGGGCCGATTGTAGTTAATTCCGGATTCCGCAACAAGGCAGTCAACCTCAAGGTGGGTGGTGTGGATAATTCGCAGCACCAGTTTGGTCAGGCTGCCGATATCCACCCCAAGGATCCGGCGCAGTTCTGGCGATTGGTGGAGTTCCTCAAGAAGTGTGAATATACCGACCAACTGCTGACTGGCAGTGGCTGGCTCCACATCTCCTGGAACCCCTTCGCTACACCCAGGAACTATGTCAGGATAGGGTATTATCATTAACCAAAAAGTTTAACAGTTATTAGCAAAAATAATGCCTGTGAAATTTGGTTATTTCAGAAAAAAGTTGTACCTTTGTACACAAGAAAGGCAGGAAAATCCTGACCTGGATAATGTCTCACTTAATAATCTTATACCATGAGTAAGATTCTTTACGAAGTCTATCAAAATGACATCAAGGACAGTGAGTCCGTGATGTTCGGGAAGTGGTACGCCCGACTCAAAAGTATCGAGACGCTGAGCATTGAAAAGCTCGCCAAGCACATCTCTGAACACGGCTCCGTATTTACGGCCGACGTGGTTGAGGGTGTGATGAAGAAGTTCAAGACCTGTCTCATCGAGATGCTCTTGGAATCGAAGAAGGTGAAGATCGCCGGACTGGGCACGTTCTACCTGACCGCCGAGTGCACCAAAGGTGGTGCCGAGAAGGAGGAGGACTTTAATGTGAACCAGCACCTGGCAGCCCTTCACATCCGTTTCCTCCCCGATCAGGCAGCTGAGGACAACCTCTCAAGCCGCGAGTTTATCAAGAAGGCCGAGTTCGTCAACGTCAAGAGCCTGATCTCTTCTGGCAAGGAGGAGTCTGAGAACTCCGAAAACTCGGAGAATTCAGAAAACTCGGAGAACTCTGAGAATTCCCAAAATTCCCAGAACTCTCAAGAGTCTGAGAATGGACAGAGTCAGCAGAACCAGTCGACGACCTTCGCTCTGACCATCTCGACCAGCGGCTCTGGCTCAGCCACCGTAACGCTCAACGGCAGCTCTGTGGCTTCGGGTGCAAGCCTGAGTGAGGATGATGAGGTGGAGATCAGCATCACCCCTGCAGAGGGCAAGGTGCCTACGGCTACTGTGAACGGTTCTCAGATCGAGCTCACCGAGAGTGAGGGTGTCTACACCGGCAACTTCGCCATGCCCGCACAGGCCTCAACGCTGGTGATCAACACTGGTACTGCTGAGGGCGGCGACAACGGCGACGGCATCGACAAGGACTAGTGCTTCGCGAGTGCGCTCGAACTCTGCTCGCTTGCAACCGAAGGGACGCAAGAATCGTGGAAAAGGGGCTGACATCTGCGAATGTCGGCCTTTTTTAGTGATATAACAAAAGAACCGTCCCTTTGTTACACCAAATGTCACGCTGGGGACAGGAACTACTGTGACATTGACAAGCGGAATGTCACAGTAGTTCCTGTCCCCAGCGTGACATGTTGAAAGACCTTGACCAAATGATCACGATGCCATGAAAAGTCGACGAAACTGTTTATTTTCTTGTAATTAACGTTATTTAAGGGATGAGTAACACAGTTTAACGGATTTTTTTGTATCTTTGCAAAATAATTCTAACAACAAAACAATGGCAAAGAGCAATCTATGGACGCTGTTATTAGTTATAATTCTGGCTTTTGCAGCCTGTACTAAGGACGGCAATACGATATATCAGATTGATCCTGACGAGGAGAAGCCCAGCACGGCGCCGCTCGTCACAGTAATCTACGGCCCCAACAGTCTGGGCGACCGCTCGTATTGCGACAAGATATACAGGGGTGTTGAGGCTTCGGCTAGCAAACACGGCATCAGAACCCTGCATCTGATGCCTGAGAGCATGGAGCAGGGACAGACCTATCTGGAGATGATGTTCCAGCAGATGGAGAGTGCCCAGGACAGCGTCCGCCGCTTATTTATTGCCACCAGTCCCGTTTACGATGAGTTTATCCGTAAGAACAATCGCCGCTTAGAGAGCAATTCTTTTGCCGATTTGCTCTATTTGGAGACATCGACACCCTTGGAGGGCAAAGGCTCCACTCTCTACATCGACTATTATGGCGCAATGTATATGGCAGGATGCCTGAGCCCACATGATGATTTTGACTTATTGCTGTTAGTGCTAGCCAATCCCTACACGCAGTCGGTAGTAGAAGCTGGAGAGGGGTTTGTGGATGGTTATAATTCTGTCACTCCCAAAATAGAAAAACCGCTAAACATCAAGTATCTGAGCAACGAACCTGGTGGAGGATTCCAACTGGCTGACACCACAGCGTTGCGCATATTCGAAGAGACTCAAAGATATGTATATGATAAAGTGTGTGTGGTGCCTGTCTGTGGTGGTGCCATGAATGCCTTCTTCCGTATCATGCCTGATAATTCCTATTATATTAGCATTGATGATTATATTCCAATAAAAAGGTGTGAGAATCGTATTAACGTCATCAAAAATATAGATACGGTGCTGAATAACTATATAGAACAATGGATAGACGACACTATGCCCAAGCACCAGACGTTGGGATTGGATGACGGTGGTACCGACTTATATTTCACGAAAGGGACAGGCTGGCTTGAGGATGAAGATGTTGACGTGGACGGCGTGCGCCAGATAGCTATCAGAAAGGAGGGGGAACGGTATGAGAAGTAAGATGTATGATGTAAGATGTAAGATGGCTGATGGCAGATGGATGATGTGGCTCTGCGCTGCACTATTCACTATTCACTGTTCACTATTCACTTCTTGCAAGCAGGAGGATGACACCATTGTGATTATTAACTCGCGCCGATGGGTGGAGAAGACGGTGGCTGTGGTGGCCCCGCTGAATGATCCTATCATGAAGGCCCGACTGGAGCGCACGGCCGAGTGGATGCTCGGTAGCCTGCACAACGCCCAGTTGCACGACACGCTCTGCATCAACCTAAAGTTGGAGTGGTACGACGAATACGGCACAGACCTGAAGGCGTTAGGCGAACGATTGGCTAACCGCAATGACCTGATGGCCGTCATCGGACCCTTTGACAGCGACAACGTGGACATCCTGGCTCCCTACTGCCAGCAGACCCTCAAGCCGCTCATCCTGCCCACCGCCACCAGCGAGACCGTGATCCGCCGCTTCGCCATCACCAGTACGGGCGACGGGCAGCAGCCCTTCCTATGGTCGCTCACCGAGACCGATGTGTCGCTTGCGGAGGTCATGCAGCTCCGTTATGCGGCCAACATCCAGAGGGATGAGTCGTATGCCAGATATGCTGATTATGCCGGGCTGTTCACGCCCAACAACAAATACGGTCAGACGTTCTTTGACTGGGCACCTTTTCAGGCCGCCGAGCTGGGCATAGGTTTTAGGTGGAACGTACAGTATTCGGACTCAGAGATGCTCTACGAAAAACTGCAAGAGTATTACTACGATATAGACGATGTATCGTACAACAGTTCGGCGATGCCTCCCTTTGTGGTCATAGAGCATCCTGAACAAATGGTAGAGATTAGCAGATTTCGCTATCTATGGTGGGGACTCGACATGGTTGAAATCATTAAGTCGTGGGAAGCTGATGGTCTGGATATATCCGATTACTCATATATAAACAGTTATTCGGGGTTTGTAGTAAATGGTTGGGCTCCAATTTGTTATGTATTGTCGAACCTCACCGATGAAGGTATAGCGGCACTTGGACCTTATGACGCGCTCATCTGTGATCAATACGAGGGATATTCGCCCTACGCCGATCCGATGACGGGATTCGAGATGAGCTATGAGGCGCGCTACGGTACGAAGCCTACCTTTGCCGAGTGTAAGTTCTACGACGCCCTGTTGCTCTCGGCCTTCGCCGCCAACTATTTGGAACACCACCAAGAAGTGGACAATCTCAACGATGCCATTATCGCCATCACCACCACCGACAATCTCCTGTCGGGTTATGCCTGGAGCGAAATGGGTATGGAGCTCTATCTCTCGGCTATCGAACAAGGACAGCTTATAGGCTTTAAGGGCGCCTCTGGTCCTGTGCAGTTTGATAGCCAGTGCTATACAGCAGCACTCAACACCACATATGTCAACTGGATTATTAATGAAGGACATGTGCAGCATATCGGCTATTACAGCCGAACGGGCAATGCCCAGACGGCGAAAACGCTTGCCTCGTGGAACTGGCTGGTGGAGAATGCTGAAGATAAGTTCGACATGCAGTATGGCGGTGCCACGGCTGCCATCACCTATCCCGCGCTTACCGACCAGTATGCCGTGCTCGTGCAGGGCAGCAATGGCTGGATGAACTACCGCCACGAGGCCGACGTGCTGAACATTTACCAGATGCTGAAGGCTGGCGGCTACGACGATGACCATATCATCCTCGTCAGCGCCGACGAATGCGCCAATGCAGCGGAGAACAGCGACCGGGGTGCCGTGCGGACCGACCCGGGGGGCAAGAACCTGCGCGAGGGGGCTGTGATCGACTATAAGAATGCCGACCTCACGCCCGCTGACATCGTGAACATCCTGAAGGGCGAGAAGACCGACAAGACGCCTGTGGTATTGCCTGCCGATGCAGGGCAGAACGTGCTGCTGTTCTGGAGTGGGCACGGCCGCAGCATGTCAACCAACGGTGTGAACGAGATGGCGTGGCGCAACGAACTGGCAGGCAATGGCATGACGGACGAACTGCTCAGCCAGACGTTGCAACAGATGGCCGACCAGAAGCAGTTCCGCCAGATGCTCGTCTGCCTGGAACCCTGCTACTCGGCCAATATGGGCAAGGCCATCGAGGGCATCCCCGGCGTACTGGCCATCTGCTCGGCAGGAGCCTACGAACAGTCGTTTGCCGACTCATGGAGCAACGAACTGGGCATCTGGATGTGCGACCGCTTCAGCCGCAACCTCGTGGGCCATGCCTCGGCCAACCCCGACGGCACCTACCGTGATCTCTACCTCTACTGTGCTCAGCATACGCTCGGCTCGCACGTAGGTATCTATAATTACACCAACTTCGGCAACCTCTACACTACGAGCCCGAAGGACTTCTTCGTAAAACGTAAATAATAAA
>JAEEGG010006264.1_pt1 | contig 27928 bp, 20 predicted proteins | sample 9134161 | NCBI WGS metagenome assembly JAEEGG01 (sample SAMN16246543, study PRJNA631951) | gut metagenome | biome: gut microbiome; feature: rumen; material: CR-attached | host: Bos | place: Iran: Karaj | collected 2018-10 | reverse complement strand
CCCATGGTAGACGTTATGTTAGGGACATTCTACCCGCCGGATCCGATTAAAATCGGAGCTCACCAGATTATATATGCACTGCATGTGTTGGGATGTACACCTGATTCAGAAGCCATGCAGGCCGGATATAAAGTGTTGAATCAGCATAGGCAGCAAAACGGAAGATATGTGCTGACAGCATCAAAAAGCGTATCTGCATTCAAGGTCGGAAATGTCGGAGAAGAGAATAAGTGGGTAACACTATATGCCTATATGGCGCAGGAATGAGAAAATGGCGGGAGAATGCATGGATGGTTCTTTCGTAGTCAGCCAGGAAGTGGAGAGTACAAAAAGTGGTTAATCAATGAAACTACTGTCGAGTGTGTTTCGCTTTTAGTGTTACACTGAATCGGTGAATAAATGTAAAAAGAAAGAGATACTAAACATGAGAGCTTACGAAAGACTTTTAAAATATGTTGTGATACATACAACTTCCGATGAGGAGTCAAATACAGTTCCGTCTACGGATATCCAGTTTGATCTGGCAAGATCGCTTGAAGCGGAGATGAAAGAATTGGGGATAAGCGATGTAGCTGTGGATGAACATTGCTATGTTACCGGACGTATACCGGCTACCAAAGGTTGTGAGAAAGCTCCCAAGATAGGTTTTATTGCGCATCTCGATACGGCTCCTGATTGTTCGGGCGAAAATGTCAAGCCACTCATTCACGAAAACTATGACGGAAAAGATATTGATCTTGGTAACGGCCGTACAATAAGCACCGCATTGTTTCCTCATCTTTTGGGTCTTAAGGGAAGAGCACTGATCACAACCGACGGAACAACTCTGCTCGGAGCCGATGACAAATCGGGGATAGCGGAGATAATGACGATGGCGGAGATAATGCTCAAAGAGGATATTCCTCACGGAGAGATATGTATTGCGTTCACACCCGACGAAGAGATAGGACACGGTGCCGAATTGCTTGATATTGAGTCTTTCGGAGCGGATTTTGCATATACTGTCGACGGTGGACCGGAAAATGAGATTGAATATGAGAACTTTAATGCCGCAAAAGCCGTATTTACGATAAAGGGTGTGAGCGTTCACCCGGGATCGGCAAAGAACAGAATGATAAATGCAGCGCTTGTCGCTTGTGAGATAGCTTCTATGCTTCCTGCCGCGGAAACACCCGCACATACCGAGGAGAGAGAAGGATTTTATCATCTGACTGACATATCGGGCGAGGTTGAACATGCAAAGATCTCGTATATCGTACGAGATCATGATGCGGAGTTGTTTAACTCAAAACTAAAGACACTTAAACTTATAGAGAAAGTATTGAATGAGAAATACGGTCCGGGAACGGTTGTACTTACTCTGACCGAACAGTACAGAAACATGATCGAGAAAATACGCCCTCATATGCACATAGTTGAGACCGCCATTGAATGTATCAAGGAGCAGGGACTCGACGCCAAGGGTGTTCCGATTCGCGGAGGAACGGACGGAGCACAATTGTCTTTCCGCGGTCTTCCGTGTCCAAACCTGGGAACCGGCGGATATGCTTTCCACGGTCCGCTTGAGCATATAACCGCGGAGGGAATGGACGCAGTGGTGAATATAATGTGCGGCATCATAAAAAAGTATGCATACAGTAGGGACGATCGATAGTATTCATCACCGATGACCGGACTGAAAGTCAAACTAAGGTTTGTATTTGAATAGATAAATATAATTATATGAGCACACAGAGATATTATTTGTTAATCTTCCTTTGGTATACTTAACACTCAGTTGTTATAACCGAAAAAACTAAAAGAGGACAGTAAATGATATATTACAATGATCTGCCGTTAAACAGTGAGATTCTCAGTGCGCTTGGAGAATTGTCGATAAATTATGTCTTTCAACCCATATTTGAAGCAGACGGAAAGACTGTTTTTGCCAGAGAAGCACTCATGCGTCCTACGCAGATGACTGTGACGGAGCTGATAGAAGATTATACAAAGCTCGGACTTTTGCATGTGCTTGAGGTCGCTACTTTCTTTGGCGCCATGCAGGAATATCAGTTAAGAGGATACGATTGCAAAATATCGGTAAATTCTTTCCCTTCCGAGGCTTTCACACCCGAAGAGGGAAAGGTTTTCAATGATTATTACGGGGATTGTCGCGGTATAGGTATCGTGGAGATACTTGAATATCCATACATTGATAAAGAAGCCGTAAAAGCCAAGAACATAGCCTGTGATAAGCTTAATCTGATGATAGCCATAGACGATTACGGTACGGGAATCAACGATATGGATGTAGTAAACATGTACAACACAAAGATCGTAAAACTGGACCGTCATCTTATCTCCGGCATAGATCATTTACCCGAAAAACAGGAAAATGTGAAAAAAACCGTGCTTGATCTCCATTCTCGCGATATACTTGTATTGGCGGAGGGAATAGAGGAAAAAGAAGAATTCGATTATCTTGTCTCTCTGGGCGTGGATCTTTTCCAGGGTTATTATTTGGGAAAGCCGGCATAGAATACAGTTTCGCGGGGTACTGAAATGAGTGAAGATCGGAACCGGACTTTGGATTTCTTAAAGGGAATATTTATCATATTTGTGATCGCGTTGCATTTTCCTTTTGCGAACGATCTCGGTCACAGATTGCTGTTCCCTTTTTGGGTTGAGTTTGCGGTGCCCGGTTTTCTTTTTATTTCCGGATATGTTTATGCTCTTTCATACAAAAAGCGCGGTATTGATAAGTTTGAAGACATGTATGCGGGCAAAGATCTGTTTATAAAGTGTCTTCGTTTCATAATACCATTCACGATCGCTTTCATAGCGGAGCAGATACTTTTCAGAGTGTTTGATATTTATACGGTCGGCATAGTCACGTACGGACTGAGAGCACTCTTGTTTGATTATTTGAGGGGCGGTATCGGAATGGGTTCTTACTATTTCCCGCTCATGATACAGTTCATTTTCTTTTTCCCGCTCATATACTGTTATGTACAAAGAAAAGGCTTCAAAGCCGTAACAAATATATTTATAGTCAATATTATCTACGAGATTTTAAAGCAGGTACTTTGGATGGAAGAATATCAATATCGCCTGCTCATCTTCAGATACATGTTCATTATCGCTTTCGGCTGCTATGCGTGCCTTTGCAAAAAGGAAGAGGAGGATAAGCTGTGTAAAGGGTTTATCGAGGGTGTATTTGCTCTTGGAGTGTTCTTTGTGATCTTATTCTCGTATACGCCGTACGAGCCCAAAATCTTTACTTTCTGGTCCACCACCTCCGCTCCGGCAACGCTCTATATCGCACCGATAATGTTCCTCATTGTTAAGAAGGTCAAATTGAACTTTAAACCGCTTGAATATGTCGGAAAGGCTTCTTTTGACATTTTCCTCGTTCAGATGGTTTATTTTGTATTGTATGAGGATTTCCTAAAAGATAAATATTTTGGCGGTTTTAACGATGCATTGGGTTTTGCGCTGACCGTGATCATATGCGTGATACTCGGAATGCTTTTGTGGTTATTTGAAAACAAACTTATCTTTAGCAATATAAAAAGGAGAATTTTATTATGAAAACAGTAAGAAAGGTCGGAGCGTTCCTTTTGGCTGTCGTTGTGATGTTCACATTGACGGGCTGCTCGGTAGGTGATCTTGTAAAAAGACAGCAGCATCAGCCGGCGATCCAGACTCCCGATTCGCTTCCTGAACCTGTCGAAGAGATTGTTCCGAACGAAGAAGAGATTGAAGAGCCAAAGGTAACTTCCATTGAGGAATCAAAGGAAGAAGAAACCAAGGACGAAGAGCCAAAGGTCGAAGAGCCTGAGGTAATTGATAAAGAGCCTGAAGCCGAGCCCGAAGAACCCGAAAAGCCTGCTGAGATCTATATTCTTTTTACGAGTGATATTCACTGCGGTATAGATCAAAATTTCGGATTTGCGGGGCTTAAGCAGATAAAAGACACGCTCGAAGCGGAAGGTTACGAGACCATTCTTGTGGATGACGGCGATGCCATACAGGGTGAAGCCATCGGAACAGTGACAAAGGGAGAGACGATACTAAGTCTTATGAATGAGATCGGTTACGATGTTGCCATTCCGGGAAACCACGAGTTTGATTACGGAATGGATCGATTCCTTGAGATCGCAAAGAAGGCTTCTTTTTCGTACATAAGCTGTAACTTTAATCTTAAAGGCGATCTTGTATTTGAGCCTTACGTAATAAAAGAGGTTGCAGGAAAGAAGATAGCGTTTGTGGGTGTAACGACTCCGGAGACTCTTATAAGCTCCACTCCCGCATATTTCCAGGATGAGAACGGAGAATACATTTACGGATTCATGCAGGACAAGACAGGCGAAGCGCTTTATAAAGCACTTCAGGATGCGATAGATGCCGCTAAGAATGATGGGGCCGAGTACGTATATGTAATGGGTCATCTTGGCAATGAAGCCGAATGTGAACCCTGGACTTATGCCGATGTTATCGCAAATACGACCGGTATTGATGTTTTTCTTGACGGACACAGTCACGATACCGACAAAGTCGTCATGAAAGACAAAGACGGTAACGAAGTAACCCGTGTGGCAGTGGGAACAAAAATGAGCAACATCGGTTACAGCCACATAAATGCCGAAGGTGAGATCGTAGAAACATCGAGCTTTACATGGAATAATCCTATTGACGCGCCTACTCTTCTTGATATCAAAAATGATATAAGAACCAAGGTCGACGAAGCGGAAAGCAAACTTGACGAAGAGATGGGCAAGGTTGTGGCATCCACCAAGGTCGATCTTACCATCTCAGATCCCGAAGTCGTTGATTCAAACGGAAAGCCTATCCGTATCATAAGAAGAACCGAGACCAACTTAGGCGACCTTTGCGCCGATGCATATCGTGATCAATCGGGTGCGGATATAGCTTTCGTAAACGGCGGGGGTATACGTGTGAGCATTGAAAAGGGTGATATCACATACGGCGATATCATAGCCGTTCATCCTTTCGGTAATATGCTTACCGTTATAGAAGTCTCCGGTCAGCAGATACTCGATGCGCTCGAATGGGGAGCAAAAGCCGTTCCGGGCGAGAACGGCGGATTCATACAGGTATCCGGTCTTACATACGAGATAGACGCTACCATAGACAGTCCCTGTGTTGAAGATGATAACTCTATGTTTGTGAAGATAAAGGGAAAGAGAAGAGTCTCCAACGTAATGGTAGGTGACAAGCCTATCGACCCCAAAGCAAAATATACTTTGGCAGGTCATGATTACATGCTGCTTGGACACGGCGACGGCTTTACGATGTTTGACGGAGCAACCGTTTTACAGGACAGAGTAAAGATCGACAACCAGGTTCTTATCGATTACATCACCGATACTCTCGGCGGAACCATCGGCGAGGAATACGCCGAACCGTTCGGAGAAGGACGTATTGTGATAAAAGATTCGGAGGCCGATTCAAAAGACTGATCATATAAAAGTGAAGGATAGGGCCAAATAAGTGCACCTTACGGGAACAGCTATTGTTCCCGTATTTTTTTTCTGCTATTTGTATCTTATAAGCAAGGAGGAAACGGTATGAACAACGTGATCGAAATAAACCATCTTACAAAAAACTACGGAAAGAACAGAGGAGTGATCGACGTATCACTTACGATCCAAAAAGGAGATATATTCGGATTCCTTGGTCCCAACGGAGCAGGTAAATCCACAACCATCCGTTCCATGCTGGGATTTTTGAAATTCGATGAAGGCGAGATAAAGATTCTTGGGATGGACAGCGTAAAAGACCATGTGGAGATACTTAAAAATGTGGGTTACATGCCTTCGGAAGCATGGTTCTACAATTCCATGAGAGTAAGCGACGTTATCAAATACGCTGCCGATGCAAGAGGACTTGACTGCAGCAAAGAAGCTGCAAAGATATGCGAAAGACTCAAAGTGGATACGAATAAGAGGATAAAAGAACTCTCCCTTGGTAACAGAAAGAAAGTAAGCATCGTTTGCGCCATGCAGCATAAACCGAAGCTCTTTATATTCGATGAGCCTACGGGGGGCCTCGATCCTTTGATGCAAAAACACTTCTTTGAACTTATAAACGAGTATGTTGATGAAGGAGCCACGTGTCTGCTTTCCACACATGTTTTGTCGGAAGTGAACAAATATTGTAAGAACGCCGCGATCATGCGGGAGGGACGGCTTACGATGCTGGACAGTCCCAAGATCGACGACGATACGTTCCTTAGTTTCTATGAAGATGAGGAGGACAGATAATGAAGACTATTTTCCTTAAAGAGATACAAAACAACTTAAAGAGTTTCATCATATGGACATTGACGGTGGGCCTCATGGGATTGGCTTGCATCCTTTTATACAAGTCAATGGAGGGCGAGATGCAATCAATGGCCGATGCTTTTTCAAATATGGGAGCATTTTCGGATGCCTTCGGAATGAGCACACTCAGTGTTGCCACCATAGAAGGATTCTTTGCTACCGAAGTAGGAACGGTTCACGGACTCGGCAGTGCCATGTTCGCGGCGATTCTTGCCATCGGTATTATCTCAAAGGAAGAAGAAGGTCACTCCGGTGAATTCCTTCTTTCGTTACCCGTCACAAGAAGCAATGTCGTTGCGGCAAAGGGTATTTGTGTTGTTATGATGCTGTTTCTTTTTACCGTAATATGTACAGGACTTTATATCATAGGTTTTGTGGCTCTCGGTGAAGACGTTCCCACAAAGTATCTTCTTACTTTTATGGGCGCGCAGCTTTTAATGAATCTTGAGATCGCGGGAATATGCTTCGGTATCTCATCATTGTCGGGAAAGAACAGAATGGGCCTCGGTATAGGCATAGCAATGTTCCTTTATATATATGATGTAATGGGAAGAGTCGTACCCGATCTTAAGGATGTGCTGTTTATAGGCCCCTATTCCTTTGCCAACGCTTCCGATATATTCTCGGGAAAAGACATTTTGATATCGGGCATAGTGCTTTCCATAGCGGTAACCCTACTCTCCGCTGCTTTCAGCTTTATCTGGTACAACAAAAGAGATATCGCAAGTTAAATAGTCCTTGACATCCTTTCAAATATGAAGAATTATAATGATAAGTTTTACTTATCACAAATTTCAATCGAAAGGATGAGAGGTATGAACATTACTCAGATCAAATACGTGCTGGAGATCGCTCAATCTTCTTCCATGCGCGAAGCGGCGACCAAACTGTATGTTTCACAGCCTGCACTCTCGGCGAGCATAAGAGAACTTGAAGATGAACTCGGGATACTCATATTCGATCGTACCAACAAAGGTATCACATTGACCGATGAGGGAAGAGAGTTTGTTACCTATGCAAAGAAAGCCGTCGGTCAGTACGAGATACTCGAAGACAGGTATCTTTCAAAGGACAGCGACAAGGAGAGATTTTCCGTATCGACTCAGCATTACAATTTCGCGATAAAGGCATTTAACCGGGTTATCAAAAAGGCCGATCCGGAGAAATACATCTTTTCGATCCACGAGACCAAAACGATCGAAGTGCTGGAAGACGTAAGGAGTATGAAAAGTGAGGTTGGTATCGTATCCTTTTCTGCCCACGGAGAAGACCTTATAAAGAAGCTTTTCAAAGAGTATCTTCTTGAATTTACTCCTCTTATGATAAGAGAGACCTACATATATGTGTGGAAAGACCACAAATTTGCAAAAAGAAAAGAGATCTCCATAGAAGAGCTTTCGGAATATCCCTGTATCTCCTTTGACCAGAGTGCGGACAGTAACTTCTATTTAAATGAAGAAGCACTGGCCGACTATGATTTCAAAAAGATGATCAAGTCAGACGACAGAGCCACCACCATGGAGATGATCGCGGAGCTTGGCGGATATTCGATAGGTTCCGGAATGCTCTCCGGTGACGATGTAGTTTTAAAAGGTCTTGTTTCCATTAAGTTAAAAGAAGAAGATCCGCTCACGATAGGTTATATAACCAGAAAGGGAAGCCTGCTTTCCGAATACGGTAAAGCGTATGTTGAAGAGCTTCTAAAATTTAAAGAGATATAGAGCGATAAGCGCCGTCCTAAACGGATGGCGCTTTTTTCACCCCTCACAGTGATAAACAACGTTTATCACAGACGATAGAATCTATTGAATTTTCAAACCGTTAACGTGATGGTATGCTTAACTCAACTTAAACGAAGGAGGTAATGATGATGAGAAACAAAATGTTATATGAGCAGAACAAAGTCATGTGTTGTCGAATGCTTTTCTCCCGGACAGTGAAGATGGCCGAAGCGTTCGGATCGTTATCCGTACCTTCGAATAAAGAACGATGTTGATCCATACTCAGTAATATACATCGATGCCATTTTGTCCGGGAGTTCATAAGACCCCGGTTTTTTTATTGAAAAACACAACACCAAAACATCAAAAAAACACAAACACATATTAAAGGAGATTAAAACAATGAGCACATACAAATTTGAGACATTACAGTTACACGTAGGACAGGAACAGGCAGACCCCGCAACCGATTCAAGAGCGGTTCCGATCTACCAGACAACATCATATGTTTTCCATAACAGCAAGCATGCGGCAGACCGCTTTGGTCTTGCAGATGCAGGTAACATCTACGGAAGACTTACAAACACCACACAAGACGTACTTGAAAAGAGGATCGCAGCACTTGAGGGCGGCAGCGCAGCACTTGCTCTTGCATCCGGAGCGGCAGCGATCTCTTACACAATAGAAGCACTTGCAGCAAACGGCGGACACATCGTAGCACAGAAGACGATCTACGGCGGCAGCTACAACCTTCTTTCTCACACACTTCCGCAATACGGTATCGAGACAACATTCGTAGATGCACACAACTTAAGCGAAGTTGAAGCAGCTATCAAAGACAACACAAGAGCGATCTACCTCGAAACTCTCGGTAACCCCAACAGCGATATCCCGGATATCGACGCTATATCGGCTTTGGCACACAAGCACGGACTTCCCGTTGTAGTTGACAACACCTTTGGAACACCTTTCCTTATCAGACCTTTCGAGCACGGTGCGGACATAGTTGTTCACTCCGCAACAAAGTTCATCGGCGGACACGGAACAACACTCGGCGGCATCATCGTTGAGTCAGGAAAGTTTGATTGGAAGGCAAGCGGAAAGTATCCGAACATCGCATCCGCCAACCCCAGCTACCACGGTGTTTCATTCGCAGACGTGGCAGGCCCCGCAGCATTCGTAACTTATATCAGAGCGATCCTTTTAAGAGATACCGGTGCAACACTTGCTCCTTTCAGCGCATTCCTTCTTTTACAGGGTATCGAAACTCTTTCATTAAGACTTGAAAGACATGCTGAGAATACCAAGAAGGTGGTTGAATTCTTAAGCAATCATCCGAAGGTAGCAAAGGTAAACCATCCTTCACTTAAGGATCACCCCGATCACGAACTCTACAACAGATACTTCCCCAACGGAGGAGCATCGATATTCACATTCGAGATCAAGGGCGGACGTGAAGAAGCATGGAAGTTCATTGACAACTTAAAGATATTCTCACTTCTGGCAAACGTTGCCGATGTTAAGAGTCTTGTGATCCATCCCGCATCAACTACTCATTCGCAGTTGACCGAGGCTGAACTTCTTGACCAGAACATCAAAGAAAGCACCATCCGTCTTTCGATAGGAACTGAGAATATAGACGATATCATCGCTGACCTTGAGAACGGTTTTAGTGCAATTTAGTTTGGAAGGGCAGAGTGAACAATATGAGTTTAAAGATTGATTCACTGCTTATACACGGAGGAACAGACGGAGACGTTACCACCGGAGCGGTTGCCGTTCCGGTGTACCAAACCTCCACCTACAAGCAGGACGGGCTCGGAGAAAACAGAGGCTGGGAATATTCAAGAACAGGTAATCCCACCAGAGACGCGCTCGAAAAACTTATAGCCGACCTTGAAGGAGGTAAATACGGTTTCGCTTTTGCTTCGGGACTTGCAGCAATAAACACCGTTCTCTCTTTGTTTAGATCGGGAGACAAGCTTATAGTATCCGACAACATTTACGGCGGAACGTTCAGAATACTCGACAATGTTTTCAAGAATTTCGGAATCACTTATAAGATCGTGAACACATCGGATCTTTCAAGCGTGGAAAGTGCGATAGACGATGACGTAAAGGCGATATACGTGGAAAGTCCCGCCAATCCTTTGCTTACCGTAACCGATATCGCAGAGGTTGCAAAGATATCAAAGAAATATAACAAATTACTGATCGTTGACAATACGTTCCTTACTCCGTATTTGCAAAGACCTTTATCACTCGGAGCCGACATAGTCATTCACAGCGGTACAAAGTACCTGGGCGGTCACAGCGATACCATATCCGGTCTTGTTGCGGTCAATGACAAAGAACTCGCAGACAGACTTTACTATCTGCAAAATGCCATTGGCGGAGTACTTGCTCCCTGGGACAGTTTCCTGGTGATAAGAGGTATCAAAACTCTCGGAGTAAGAATGGACAGACATGTTTCCAACGCCGGAAAGATCGCCGAATGGCTCGAAGAAAGCGGTTATGTGAGCAAAGTTTATTATCCCGGACTTAAATCAGATCCCGGATACGAAGTTCAGAAAAAACAGGCTGACGGCGCCGGAGCGATGATCTCTTTCGTACTTAAAGAAAAATATGATTACCGCAAATTTTTTAAATCTCTAAAGCTCGTGACTTTGGCAGAAAGTCTCGGCGGTGTTGAATCTTTAGTCTGTCATCCGGCAAGTATGACACACGCGGCCATTCCCGCTGACATACGAAAAAAGGTCGGAATCGTAGACGAACTCATTCGTTTGTCGGTAGGGATCGAAAACGTGGACGATCTTATTGACGATTTGAAACAGGCAATAGAAAGTTCAGCAAAATAAGGAGATTTAGCCATGGATGTATATATGAGCATTCAGGAATTGATAGGTTCAACACCGATACTTAAACTTAACCACTTGGGAGTTAAGGAAAGCGTCGGATTATACGCAAAGCTGGAGCTTATGAATCCGGCGGGAAGCGTAAAAGATCGTGTGGGAGTATACATGCTTAAGGATGCCGAAGAAAGGGGAATTCTTAAGCCCGGAGGCACGATAGTCGAAGCAACTGCGGGAAATACCGGAATAGGTATCGCCATAGCGGCACTTAACAAAGGATACAGAGTAATATTTACGGTTCCCGAAAAGTTCTCGATAGAAAAACAAAAGATCATGAAAGCGCTTGGAGCCGAAATAATCCATACAAGCAGAGAAGAAGGAATGCTCGGAGCGGAAAGAAAAGCGCAGGAGATCATAGATAAAACACCCGGGGCGATAAGCCTTAAGCAATTCAGAAATCCCGCCAATCCTTTGGCTCACTACGAAACGACCGGACCCGAGATATATAGACAAACGGACGGAAAGATCGATTATCTCGTAGCCGGAGCCGGAAGCGGCGGAACGTTCTCGGGAATAGTCAAATATCTTAAAGAACAGAATAAAAACATCACAGGTGTGTTGGCCGATCCCGTCGGTTCGGTTATCGGCGGCGGCGAGCATGCCGACTATGACATCGAAGGCATAGGAAACGATTTCATAGCGGATACCATGGACATAACACTTGTGGACAAGGTCATCAAAGTGACTGACAGCGAAGCATTCGAAGCTTCAAGAGCACTTGCGGCCAAGGAAGGAATACTTGCAGGCTCCTCATCCGGAGCGGCACTTGCGGCAGCACTGAAACTCTCCGACGAGATCGAAAGCGGAAACATCGTGGTGGTTTTCCCCGATCGAGGCGACAGATATTTGAGCAAAGGGCTGTTTGATTAAAAAAGATTCGGAGTTTTGTCATGGCAGAGATCTTTCGCCTGGAAAATGTAACAAAAGTATATAAAAACGACAAGATAGAGTTCACGGCATTAAAAAACATCAATCTTTCGATAACCGAAGGCGAGATCTTCGGAATAATCGGAATGAGCGGCGCCGGAAAATCAACACTTGTAAGAACTCTTAACCGTCTCGAGGATGTAAGCGAAGGCTCGGTCAGTTTTTACGGGAAAAACCTCTCGGAATTGAAACCCTCCGAGATCCGCAAGGTAAGACGTCAGATAGCGATGATCTTTCAAAGCTTTAACCTGCTTTCACAGCGAAGCGTATTAAGCAATGTAATGCAGCCTCTTAAGATCGCCGGAGTATCAAGGCTTGATCGGAAAAAGAAAGCGCTCGAGATGTTAAAGGTAGTAGGTCTCGAAGAAAAGAAACATCAGTTTCCATCGAGACTGTCAGGCGGACAAAAGCAGAGAGTTGCCATAGCAAGAGCGCTCGCGTCCGATCCCAAAGTATTACTGTGTGACGAAGCCACAAGCGCGCTCGATCCGAAGATCACCGGAGAGATACTGGATCTGTTAAAGGAGATTAACGTAACAAGAAACCTCACGATCGTGATAATCACTCACGAGATGTCTGTAGTCGAAAAGATATGCGACAGGGTTGCAATCATCGACGAGGGCAATCTGGCGGAAGTCGGAGAAGTAAAAGAGATATTCAGAAATCCGACATCCGAATCCGCAAAGAGACTTGTATTTCCAAGCAATCCTTTCGATCCGTCATCACCCGATTCCCGTCTGATACGAGTCGCATTCGACGGATTGTCGGCCGGGCGGCCTTTCATAGCCGATCTTGTTGAAAAAACGGGAAAGAAAGTGAACATTCTTTGTGCCAATACAAAAAGTGTAGGCGGAGTCGGATACGGACAGATGGTCATGGAACTTCCGGAAAATAAAGAAGATCAGGAGACAGTAATAGACTTCTTTAAAAGCAGCGGACTGAGTGTGCAGGAGGTGGAAAGGGCATGAGTGAATACATCGTCGAAGCGATCAAAACCGGAATAATCGAAACTCTTCAAATGACCTTTTTCGCATCGATCTTCGCATACATAGCCGGACTTCCGATAGGTATCTTATTATATGCAACGGATAAAGGACGGATCCTCTCAAATAAGCCTGTCAACTTTGTTGTAGGGCTGATCGTAAACATATGCAGATCCTTACCGTTTCTTATATTACTGGTACTTCTCATTCCGTTCACACGATTTGTGACCGGATCGTCGATAGGAACGACGGCTTCGATAGTACCGCTTACGATCGGAGCGATACCGATCGTCGCAAGAATGGTTGAATCCTCATTGAATGAAGTTTCACCGGGAATCATTGAGGCGGCGGCCTCCATGGGGGCTTCCCCCTTATACATTATCATTCATTTCATATTACCGGAGGCGACTCCTTCACTCCTTTTCGGAGGAGCGATAAACATCGCAACCGTACTCGGTTACTCGGCAATGGCCGGTGTCATCGGAGGCGGCGGACTGGGAGCCATAGCTTTACAGTACGGATACTACAGATATCAAAAAGACGTACTCTGGACCACGGTCACATTGCTCGTGATCATGGTAATGGTGATCCAGGAGGGCGGAAATCTGATATCCAAGAAAACAAGGAAGTAAAACTTCTTTGTCGTAGAAGAAAAACTATACAGGGGAAAATAAATATACCAAGGGAGATAAAATTATGAAAAAGAACATTAAAAAGATCACAGCGATCGCATTATCGCTCGCACTTGCATTTTCCGTAGCGGCTTGCGGAAGTAAAGAGACCAAAGCCGCAGACAACACAGTAATAAAAGTCGGTGCCAACATCACACCTCACTCTGAGATACTTGAGAAGGCAAAGCCTTTACTCGCAGACAAAGGCATAACTCTTGAGATCGTAAAACTGGAAGATTCCATCACACCCAACACCGGTGTTATCGAAGGAAGCCTTGATGCAAACTATTTCCAGCATGTTCCTTATCTTGAGCAGTTCAACAAAGAAAACGGTTCGGACCTTGTTTCGATCGGAGCGATTCATTACGAGCCTTTCGGCATATATGCGGGAAGAACGACCGATCTTTCACAGTTGCCCGACGGCGCACTCGTAGCGGTACCCAACAACGTAACAAACGAAGCAAGAGCACTTCTTTTGCTTGCACAGGAAGGAATTCTTACACTTAAGGAAGATGCAGGTATCACCGCAACGGTAGAAGACATTATTGACAATCCTAAGGGCATTCAGTTTAAAGAACTTGCACCCGAGCAGCTTGTTGCAGCACTTCCCGATGTGGATATAGCAGTCATCAACGGTAACTACGCAATTGAAGGAGGACTTCACGTAAGCGGAGCACTTGCGGTTGAAGCAAACGACGGCCTTGCAGCTAAAACATACGGTAACATCATTGCCACTTCACCCGACAAGGCAGACGATCCCGCACTTAAGACTCTCGTTGAAGTTTTAAGCGGTGCAGAGATCGCAAAGTACATAAACGATACATATGACGGAGCGGTAGTACCGCTTCACTGATACGGAGGAAGAAACCGTGATCGGATTTGAATATTACAATCCCGCCAAGATAGTATTCGGCGAGGACAGTGAAAAGAAAATAAAAGATCTCTTAAAGGCATACGAAGTAAGATCACTTTTGCTGGTTTACAGCGGAGATTTCATAAAGACACTGGGTATCTATTCAGTGATCGAAGATGCGGTAAGGGAACTTGACATTGAGTTTACCGAAAACGGAAATGTTGTTCCCAATCCCGATATCGATCTTGTGAGAGAACTTGTAAAACAGGGGAAACAGCGGAATGTTGATTTCGTCCTCGCAGTCGGAGGCGGAAGCTCGATCGATACGGCAAAGGCAGTCGCGCTTGGTATTCCGTATGAAGGCGATCCCTGGGATTTCTTTGAAAAAGGTGTATCACCAAAAGAAGTTTTGCCGATCGGAGTAATCGCTACGACGGCATCCAGCGGATCGGAAACATCAAACGCGGCGATCCTTTCAAGCGGCGAGTGGAAGCTCGGCTTCGAGGATGACAGGATAATTCCGAAGTTTGCCATCATGAATCCGAAATTCACGATAGGACTTCCGGCATATCAGACATTTGTAGGTGTAGCGGATGTGCTCTCACATCTTCTTGAAAGATATTTTTCAGACGAAAAGTATTCCGATACGACAGATTACCTTATCGAAGGAGCGATCAGAGCACTTCTTGTTAATGCCGACAGGCTGTTAAAAGATCCAAAAGACGTGAATGCAAGAGGAGAGATACAATGGCTTGCCAGCGTAGCTCATAACAATTTCCTCGATGCGGGAAGACGTGCCGACTGGGGTTCACATCGTATAGAACATGAACTTTCCGCTCAGTACAATGTCACTCACGGTGAAGGAATGGCGGTAGCCATGACGGCATGGACAAAGTACATGGCAGATAAAAAGCCTTGGAGACTTGCTCTTCTGGCAAGCAGGGTATTCGGAGCCGATCCTTATGATTATTCCGAAACCGAGAGAGCTTTTATCCTTTCCGAAAAGCTTGAAGCATTCTTTAGAAAGTTAGGACTCAAAGTAAGACTTTCCGAGCTCGGAATAGATGACAAAGACTTTGAAGTCATGGCAAAGCGTGCCACCAGAAACGGCAGTGTCGGCCATTATGAACCCATAGATGCCAAGGCATTTGTGGAAATATTAAAACTTGCATTATAAACAAAAGGAGATAAGAAAATGGCAAGAGTACATTTAAAAACACCCGAAGAATTAACGGGAGAAGCTAAGAAAGCATACGATGAGTTGAACTCAAAGGGAAAGATCACCAACATGAAGCTTGTGATGCTTCAGGATTACGGTACATACAAGGCGTTCATGGGCTGGTACGATTCATGGGCAAGTCTTGAGAAGACTGTAGGCTTAAGAGCCGCAACCATTTATGCTCACGCAATTTCAACAACAAACGGATGCCAGCTTTGCTCACTTTTCTTTATAAGCGACCTTAAAGAACTCGGCATCGATCCCGCAAGCTTTGAAACAAGTGAAAACGAAGCACTTCTTCAGCAGCTTGGTCAACAGATTGTAAAGGATCCCACAAAGGTATCCGATGAACTCTTAAACGGTCTTCGTAAGTTCTACTCAGACGAAGAGATCATCATTATCGTTGGTTTCGGTGCTCAGATGCAGGCAACAAACAACTTTAACTCCGTACTGGGCGTTGATGTTGACAAGAGACTTCTTCCTTTAAAGGATGAGTTTAAGCCCGCAACATGGAGAGAAGTTATCAAGTGATCGTTTTAATCCCTCCTAAACGCTTGATAAGATAAAATGTGTTTGTGAAGTGAAAAGAACAGGTTACACCTGTTCTTTTTTTGCGATTCGTTAATTCACAAATGATACTCTAATTCTGATTATGTATGTATAAGGGGAAAAGTGCCCTTTTTCCGAGAATACATATCGGAGGGTGGAAGAAAATGAGAAGAGTCACCATTGACCAAAACGGCATAAAAAAGGTCGTTGTCATTGTGCTTGGAATAGGACTTAACTATGTTTTGTCTTATCTGACGCATCGCTTTGAACTTCCTTTGTATTTTGATACCATAGGAACGATGCTCGTTTCTTTTATTGCCGGAGTAATACCGGGAATAATCACGGCGGTTGCCACAAACGCGGTTTGTACAACCTTCAATTCCATGTCTTTATACTATTCTATAATAAATGCCCTCATCGCCATTTCAGCATACTTCTATGCCAGAGCTGACAGTTTTAAGTCTGTTAAGAAAACGATAAGGCTCATACTTATCGCCACTTTGCTCGGTGGCGGGCTCGGAAGCGTTCTTCAATGGGTGCTTATAGGACAGCCTCAATACAGAGTTATTTCGGATATGGTCGAATCGGTAGTTGCCGCTTCTTCTATTCCTGCTTTTCCCGTATTTACGTTCTTTAATCTTATCCTTAACCTGATCGACAAAGGATTGTCCGTAGGCGTTGCCATCTTTGCTCTTCAGCTCATTCCCGAGAAGGTCCACAAAGATATTTATAACAGCGGATGGAAACAGCGTCCTCTTAAGGAAAAAGAAGCCGAAAAGTACAACAAGCAAAGCGAAGGATTCGGACACTCCATGCGTGCGAGAGTTACCTATCTTCTGGTGATCGTTTCCGTTTCTTTGATGCTCATCATGAGTTTTTCGGCTTTGTATCTTTACTATCAGGATATCAAAGAAAAGGATACCCAGAGTGCCTGGGGTGCAGTTTCATTTGCCGCAAGTTTCATAGACACTTCAATGCTCGATGAATATGTCGAAAAAGGCATAAGAGCTCCCGGATATACCGAGACAGAGATCATGCTCTACAAGACCAGGCGTACCGCTTCGAACATTGCTTATCTTTATGTTGTAAGAATAAACGACGATAAGTGTCAGTTTATTTTCGATCTTGACGGCGATCCCACTTCCGCGACATACGATCCCGACGTTGTAAGTTTTCAACCCGGAGAAAGCGTTGATATAGAAGAATCTTTTAAGCCTTACCTCGAGGATCTTAAAGAAGGCAAAAAGATAGGCCCCATAGAATCCAACGGAGTATGGAATCGTGTCATTACCGTCTATTATCCTGTCTTTGACAAGCACGGTGATCTGGCCTGCTATGTGGGCGCGGACGTTTCTTTGGATTACACGAGCCATTACATGTTCACTTTCATGTTCAGAGTATTCACGATAATCGCAGGATTTTTGGTGCTCGTAGTGGCCTACGGTCTTTGGAAGGCAAGTGTTTATCTTACTTATCCCATCAACGGAATAAGTTCATATACGAATGAATTTGTTAAGCACATAAACAAAGGCGGCGATATCGCTACCCTTAACAAAGATGTCTCCAAATTAAAGAAGATGAACATCAAGACCGACGATGAAGTGGAAAATCTTTATCAGGTGCTCTGCATACTTACCGAAGGTATTACCGATCAGCTTTGGGAGACCCGTCATTATGCCGCAGCCGTTGAGAAGATGCAGTCAAGCCTCATCATCACCATGGCGGATATGGTTGAAAACCGTGACTCCGATACCGGTGCTCACGTACAAAAGACCGCCGAGTATGTTCAGATAATATGCAACGGTCTCAAGAAGAAAGGTTATTACGTTGAAAAGCTCACTCCGAAGTACATTTCGGATGTGGTAAGATCGGCTCCCCTTCACGACGTCGGCAAGATTAACATTCCCGATGCCGTACTTAACAAGCCCGGAAAACTCGATCCCGACGAATACGAGATCATGAAGACCCATACCACGGCAGGAAGAAACATCCTCGAAAAAGCGATGACTACCGTATATGGCGATAACTATCTTAAAGAAGCCAGAAACATGGCCGGTTATCACCATGAAAAGTGGAACGGTAAAGGCTATCCGGACGGACTTCACGGAGAAGTTATTCCGCTTTCGGCACGTATCATGGCCGTAGCGGATGTATTTGACGCGCTCACGTCCAAGCGTGTATACAAGCCTCCGTTCCCGCTCGATAAAGCTCTTTCGATCATTTCGGAAGGAGCCGGGCAGGATTTTGATCCGAAGGTAGTCGAAGTATTTCTGGATTCACTGGACGATGTGAAGAAGGTCCTTAGAAAATACAAGGAATATGAGGGGGAGATATAAGTGATGAAAAAGAAAATGACTTATAAAAGAGTTCTTTCCCTCATAGTTGCGACAGTTTTTTCTTTGTGCCCGATGGCTTTTGTAACGCTTGGAGCAAATGCTTCCGGCTTGTACGAAGAAAACGCCGTGACCGAAGAAGATGCATCGCTTTACGGCGGAGGTTATGCGATCTCCGGACAGCTTAAGGGGATCGGCTATTCGGCAAAACTCTACGACGCTTCGACAGGACTTCCGACATCGGATGCAAATTATGTATTGGGCGCGAGCGACGGATACATCTGGATAGGCGGATACAGCGGGATCATCCGTTACGACGGAGCTGTATTTGACAGACTTGATACTTCCGACGGTCTTACGAGCGGACGCTGCATAATGGAAGACAGCCTCGGAAGGATGTGGGTTGCCACTAACGACAACGGCGTGGTTATGATCGACGGCACCAAGAGGACGCATATCACATATAAAGAGGGACTTCCGTCTTCTTCTGTAAGAGCGTTCGCGGAAGACGGAGAAGGCTTTATCTACATCGGTACCACCGCAGGACTTTCTTATCTTGACAGGGAGTTTGTGCTTACCAATATCTACGATCAGAGGATAAATCATGAGCGTATACTGCGTCTTAATCCCGATGCGAGCAAAGAATTTGTGTATGGAGTAACGAGAAACGGTCATATCTTTAGCGTCAAAGGTGAAAAAGTTATCGATGTCTATTCCGGAGAGGATCTGGGGATCGAAAAGATATCGATGATACTTGCGGATGAGGACAACGACGGAAAAGTATACATCGGAACCGAAGGAGGAACCGTATATTACGGAGACTTCGGCTCAAAAAGCTTAAAGAAGATAAATGTCCGTCCGATCGATAAAGTTCAGTGGATATGTCAGGCCTGCAATCGCATATGGGTCGCATCGTCGAGCGAAGCGGGATATATCGACGACAAGAATGAGTTTCATAGGATCGAAAACATACCCCTTGAAAGCGGTATCGAGATGATGTCATCCGATTATCAGGGAAATATATGGTTTGCATCTTCGACCCAGGGAATAATGAAGATCGTTGCGAACAATTTCCAGAACATTTCGGAGCTTGCCGGGCTCGATGAGGAAGTTGTTAACGTCACATACAGATACAACGGATGCCTTTATATCGGAACCGATGAAGGCTTAAGAATATTGGACAATTCCCTTACAAGCGTTAACAACGCACTTACCCGTTATCTTAAGGATTCACGCATAAGGTGCATCACAAGCGATCCTGAGGGAACGATCTGGGTATCCACCTTTACGAGCGGTCACGGACTGGTGGGAATGGCAAAGAACGGTAAGATTACCGACTATACCACTGAAGAAGGTATGCCAAGCGACGATATAAGATGCACAAAAGTTGCCAAAGACGGCTCTGTGATCGTTGGTACCAACGACGGTCTTGCGATCATAAAAGAAGGAAAGATAGTTAAGACTTACGATGCATCTTCGGTGCTCACGAATTCTGTTGTTTTAACGGTCGAGGAAGGCGACGAGGGTGAAATATATGCCGGAACCGACGGAGGCGGGATTTTTGTCATAGGGGAAAAAGGTATAAAGAAACTGGGCCGCGACAACGGTCTTACGAGCGATGTCATATTAAGGATCAAGCACGATCCCGAGAGGGATGTCATCTGGTTTGTGACATCAAACTCGATCGAGTATTTAAAAGGGGAGAGCATCATCAATGTTTCGACTTTCCCTTACAACAACAATTACGATATCTACTTTGACGATAAGGAAGACATATGGATACTTTCTTCCTTTGGCATATATACGGTGAAAGAAGCCGACATGATAAAGGATAAAGTCACCGACTACAGGCTTTATACGATCTCAAGCGGCTTAAGCTGTGTGCCCACCGGCAATTCCTACAGTGCTTTCGAAGAAAACGGCGATCTTTACATCGCGGGAAGGACCGGTGTTCAAAAAGTAAATATCAATCATTTCCTTGATACTTCGGCAGAAGTTAAGACATCGATCCGTTCAATATATATGGGGGATGTGAGGATCGATCAAAACGATGATCACACATTTACGATACCCAAAGGTAACGGACGTGTACAGATCAACACATCGGTTCTGAATTACACGATGTACGATCCGACCGTCAAAGTTTTTCTTGAAGGTGAAAAGGATACCGGTATTCTGGTAAGGCAAAGCAAGCTTTCATCTTTGGAATTTACAAGACTTCCTTACGGCAACTATACGCTTCACATTCAGATTGTTGACGATGCGAACGGAAATGTATATCAGGATTCGACGTTCAGTATAGTAAAACAGCCGAAGTTTACCGAACTTCTGGGCGTTAAAGTTTTGCTTATAGCTCTGATCGCGACGCTGGCGGGCATTATCGTATGGCGTGTAATGAGCGGTACGGTCGTAAGAAGGCAGTACATTGAGATACAACAGGCAAAAGAAGAGGCAGAGCGTGCAAACAGCGCCAAGTCCCGTTTCCTTGCAAACATGTCCCATGAGATAAGGACCCCTATAAATACGATCATGGGCATGGATGAAATGATATTAAGAGAAGAAGCTTCTGGAGTACCCAAGCCTTACTACATGTCGGTCGTTAACTACGCGCTCGATATAAAGGCGGCTTCGGAATCACTTCTGGGACTTATAAACGACATACTCGATATCTCCAAGATCGAATCGGGCAAGATGAATCTTGTGGAGCAGTCTTACGACATGGAAGAGATGCTTCGCTCCATAGTTAAGATGATACGTGTTCGAAGCGACGAAAAGGAGCTTTATTTTGATACCGAGATAGCCGAAGATCTGCCGAGACTCATGCACGGCGATATGGGAAAGATAAAGCAGATACTGTTAAACCTTCTTACCAATGCCGTTAAATATACGGAAGTAGGCGGATTTACTTTAAACGTTTCCATAGTAGAGCGTCAGGGTGATGAAATGAAGCTTCGATTCTCGGTGAAAGATACCGGAATAGGAGTTAAAGAAGAGGATCTTGGCAAGCTCTTTAACGCATATGAACGCCTTGATGAACAAAGAAACAGCGGCATACAGGGTACGGGTCTCGGACTTGATATTTCAAGGCAGTTCGCCGAGATCATGGGCGGAAAACTCTGGTGTGAGAGTGAATACGGAAAAGGTTCGGTGTTTACGCTTGAGGTAACGCAAAAGGTTTTGGACAATCAGGTCATCGGAGTGTTCAAAGAGCGCGACGACGCTATGAGCGGCCCTTACGTTCCCCAGTTTATCGCTCCCGATGCGGAGGTTCTTGTAGTTGATGATACACCCATGAACTTAAATGTCATAAAGGGACTTCTGGCATCCACGAAGATGTTTGTTTCGACCGCATCAAGCGGCGAGGAATGTCTTGAGAAGATAAGGTTCGGAAATTATAATGTGGTACTTCTCGATCATATGATGCCCGGAATGGACGGTATAGAGACCATTCACCGAATAAGAAAGACTCATCCCGATCTTCCGGTATATGCCCTTACGGCCAATACGGCCGAAGGCGAGGCGTACTATCTTGAACACGGTTTTAACGGTTTTCTGGCAAAACCCATTGACGGCATAGTGCTTGAAAAAGCGATAAGAAAGTATCTTCCCGACGAGATAGTGATGGAGCCTTCAAAGGAAGACGCTGCCAAAGCGGAAGTGTTCCCCGAGGATATGAAGTGGCTTTACGATACCGGTAAGATCGACGTCGATCTTGGTATAAAGCACAGCGGCGGTATTTCTTCTTTCTTAAATGCAGTGCAGATGTTCTACGATACCATCGACAGCAACTCGGATGTTATAGAAAAAGCCTACAAAGACGGCGATATCAAACTTTATACCGTCAAGGTACATGCGCTTAAGAGTTCCGCAAGGATAATCGGCGCCATGGAACTTTCGGAGTTTGCCAAGACGCTTGAAGATGCCGGCAACAAAGGTGACATAGACTATATCGGAGACAACAAAGACAGACTTCTTTCCGACTACAGAGCGTTCAAGGATATACTTGCCCGCTTAAAGAAAGAAGACGATGTTTCCCTAAAGGAAGAGATTCCCAAGGAGGAACTTGAAGATGCCTACAAAGCACTGAAGGACCTTGTGGGAGCAATGGATTATGACGGTGTTGAGATGGTGATCAATTCGGTGGCAGACTACAAACTCCCCGAAAAGGACGCCGAAACTTTCAAAGCGCTGGAGGCGGCACTTAGGAAGTTTGATTGGGATGAGATGGAGAAACTTGTATGAGCGTACTCGACAAAAAACAGATAATGGTAATAGGGAAAAAAGAAACCTTTCTTATCCGCGTTTTGTTAAAGAAGATCAAGGAAGCCGGAATCGATGCGATATTCTGTTCCGACAGCATAAATGACATAAACGCTCATTGGGAAGGCTCGTCGCTCATCACCTGTTACTATGAGGCGGAGGCAAGTCTTTCGGATGCAGTGCTTCGTTTCCTTGTGGACAAGTTTACCGACGATCACAAGCAGATGGTCATAATCGGTGACAGACGCGACATTCAGCATGTATACGACAACATCCCCGGTGAGATGATCTACAAAGTTCTCAACCGTCCTTTGGATGCGGAAGAGTACATAAACAGCGTAAAAGATCTGTTCAAAAAGATCGATGCGGGTGAATACAAGAAGAGCATTCTCGTAGTTGACGACGATCCGACTTATCTGGGCGTTGTAAGAGAGTGGCTTAAGAGCAAGTATCAGGTTGCCATGGTAAGTTCGGGACTTCAGGCAATAAAATGGCTTGGAAAGAACAAAGCCGATCTTATACTTCTCGATTATGAGATGCCCGTTACCGACGGTCCTCAGGTGCTTGAGATGTTAAGAGCCGACGAAGAAACAAAGTCGATCCCCGTTATATTCCTTACGGGAAAGAGCGACAGGGAAAGCGTCATGGCGGTTCTTTCTTTAAAGCCGGAAGGATATTTTCTTAAGAGCATCGAAAGAGAAGAACTGTTAAATAACTTGAAGGATTTCTTTTTGAAACATCAAAAATAATGAAAAAAAGAAAAGAAGAGATCGAAAAAACTCAAGACAACAAAAACGACATATTGAAGATTCTCGAGGAGATTGAAAAGAGTATCCCCATCGAGACTTCCTTGGAGTGCGCCGAATACAGGAAAAGCATTACAAGGGGTATAGCAGTGACGGAAAAAGAAACAACTATCACTTTTAAAAGTGCCCCCGACAAGACCTTTACCGAAGCGTTCTCCGTCCCTTCACTGGTTTTATTCGATTCCTTCGACCGTCTTGTTCACGACAACGAAGAAGATATAAAAAACATGCATTACGCCGAGTACGGTGAGGTATGGTTTGACGGCAATATCATATGTACCGAAGCCAGAAACATGTTGGTTAAAGACATGGAGGAGAACTTATCTTCCGATTGTGTCGGCGAAGAAAAAGAGTATGTAATAAAGGCCGCCAAATACAGAGACCACGCAAGGATAAGGTTAAGCGACGGCACAAAGTCACACGAGATAATCGTGGCCCTTCCCGACAGTTCCAGATATCTCTACATAGGTATCACCGGTGTCTGCTGCAGGATCGGTGATATAAAGATCGAAAACTCGGGAGAAGAGATAGGCCCTGACGATATCGAAAGGATTGCCGACGAGATAAGCTATATCAATCATATTGAGGGCGATATTCCCAATATCCAGATCGATTCAAGCAGAAGCGCCGCGACCGAGGGAATACTCATAGAGGACGGCATGCGTCTTTCCTTCAAGGCAAAAGCCCTTCCGACAGCGAGCCTTGCATGGCATTGTCCTTACATAGTCATCTTTACCTCCGATGACAAAAAAGTTGCGGGAAAAAATTATACCGAGATCGCCCTCATCCGTTTTAACGGAGAGATGAAACGAAACAAAGACATAGCCGAGGCAAAGATCACGGTTGAAAAAGACGGAGAATACGAGGATGCCGCCGAGTGGAAGAAAAAGAGTATGAACGGTTACGGATCCATCGTCCATTTTTCCCGCGGAAGGAAGAGGATAACGGTTACCACAAGCAACCTGGGAATATCATTAAGATGTACCATCGAACTTAAAAAGAGCGCAAAAAAAGTGTATGCCGCATTAACCGGCGACCAAGTTGCGCTTACGAACATCATGATCATATGATTGTTGTATATTACAATTATAAATTGTCTTTTTACAATTAATCTTTTCAAAATTGTGAGAATATGGCATAAATGAAATAAGGGTGAGATATCGACTCACCCTTATTTAATACTTGTAATGACGTTTTAGGAGAGAATGATGACAGACATAAAGGTTAACAAACTTCATATGGGGCCCGCTCTTTGTGCTCTCGATCTCGGAGACGGAAGCGAAAGAGGAGAATATGTAGATCAGGATTATATTCTTAACAGTCTTGGAAGACCGCACAGAGCTATCAGTTTAATGTATTGCTATTACCCTAAAGATCCCAAGTGGCCCGCCAGGGTTAGCGAGGCATACAAAAACGACGGTACGGGTGCCTGGGGATATCCTTACGACGATTACTTTACATATAAGGGTGGACTTAACGGTACACTTGACGACGAGCCCTTTACATACATGAGAGAAGTCAGAGCTCACGGACAGGATGTGTTGCTCACACTTACTATGGATCCCCTTCTTGAAGACGAGCATATCGTTGCCGTGGCAAGAGACCTTCGCAAGTTTGGTCGCGTAATGTTAAGGATCAACCATGAAGCTACCGGCAACTGGTTTTCTTTTAACAAAAGAGCAAGTTATGAAGAGGTCGCAGCTTTCTTTGTGCGTTGCTGCGAGATCATTCACAGAGAGGCAAAGAACGTAAAAGTCATCCTTTGCCTTGACGGATACAAAACTCTCGAAGAAGAAAAAATGGACAAAGAAGATATCTTCACCGAAGCCATCAAGGCTGCCGATATCGAGTCGGTGGACAGATATCTCGCACTCCACTGGGGCTGGCCCGATGACGTTGCCCTTGAAGGAGGCAATACATTTGCCCGTTACAGCGTAGACACCATCTATGCTTGCACGAAGAGAAGTTATCACAAATATGTCGAGATAAACGGCGGCGAAAAGAGACCCATGGTTCTTTCCGAGCTTAACGCCGACGGTGACGTAACGGGTGCTTACGATCAGGCTGCAATGATGAAGCGTTTTTGTGACAACATCAAAAACGATGAAGAGAAATGGCTTTCGGGCTTTACCTTCTATCAGTTCAGAGATCGGGGACGACTGGGCCTTGAGATAGAAGATCCCAACAACAAAAATGTGGGTATCGAACAGCCCGTAATGGATACTTACAGAGAGATATTAAAAGACGAATACTTTAATCCCGTTATGGAGACAGGCGAAGACGTTTCTTTACCCGCAAGATTAAGATGGGGCGGATCGGAAGATGCAGACGGTCTTTTGCTTTCACTTCACTTTGACGCCGATCCCGTATTTTGCGAAGCGGAGTTTGAAGACGATCTTCTTGATGCCAATCTCATGATGGAGCTTAACGGAAGATGGTTTTATAAGGCTCCCGGAGTAAAAAGAATAGACTTTATGAGTGCTTTTTACAAAAACAGGCTTACCGGCGCAAAAGATCTGACGCTTAAGATATTTGCGCCTCCCGCAAGCGGTGAGAACGATCCTTCACAGGGTGACGACTGGCAGACGAATTACTATTATACTGTTTCTTCCCTTCCCAAATTAAGGATCGAATATAAGCCTGTAGTGGAGAATATACCATAACCTATGTTCTTGACGCACAATCACGTATTGTTTAAAATATTTACGAAATCGTTTTAGTAAACTATCATTTCTAAATCGGAGGGTTATTTAATGAATTACGGTTATTTTGACGAGAAAGCAAAAGAATATGTTATCACTCGCCCCGATACACCTTCGGCTTGGGCAAATTATCTTGGCTCACCCGAATACGGTGCAATCATTTCAAACAACGCGGGTGGATACAGCTTTGTTAAATCCGGCGCAAACGGCCGAGTTATCAGATATCGTTTTAACAGCGTGGCTACCGATCAGCCGGGACGCTATATCTATTTAAGAGACCTTGAAGACGGCGAATACTGGTCCGCTTCATGGGCTCCTGTTTGCAAGCCTCTTGATTCCTATAAGAGCGAATGCCGTCACGGAACCGCATATACCGTTATTTCTTCGGAATATAAGGGTATCAAGGCCGAGACTTCTTATTTTGTTCCCAAGGATGCGACCTACGAAGTATGGAACTGCAAAGTTACCAACAACGATTCAAAGCCCCGTAAGATCGCCGTTACCGGTTACTGCGAATTCGTAAACGAGAACAATTACGAGCAGGATCAGGTTAATCTTCAGTACACTCTTTTCATTACCCATACATATTTTAAGGATAATTTCATCCAGCAAAAGCAGAACGAAAACTTCCACGATCCCAATCATGAAAGATTCTTCGGCCTTGCAGGTGCAAAAGTTGATAAATTCTGCGGTGACAGAGACAAGTTCGTAGGTTCTTACAGAAGCTACGCCAATCCCGTGGGTGCAGAAAAAGGTCTTAACGGAGATCTTAACTATTGCGACAACTCCTGCGGCGCACTTGAAAGCGATGTAACCCTGGCACCCGGAGAGACCAAGGTATTTACATATCTTCTCGGACAGAAGCCCGAAAACGAGGCAAAGGCGATCATCGCAAAATACGAAGACGCTTCCAGAGTAGACAAAGAGTTAAACGAGCTTAAAGAGTATTGGCATTCAAAACTTGACAACCTCGTAGTAAATACTCCCGACGAAAACTTCAACAACATGGTAAATGTTTGGAACGCATACAACTGCTTCATCACATTTACATGGTCAAGAGCCGCATCCTTCCAGTATTGCGGACTTAGAAACGGATTCGGATACCGTGATACCGTACAGGATATTCAGGGTATTATTCACCTTGCTCCCGAGATGGCTGCAGATCAGATCCGCTTCATGCTTTCCGCTCAGGTTAACAACGGTGCCGGACTTCCTTTGGTTAAGTACACTCATACTCCGGGTAAAGAAAACACCCCCGACGATCCTTCATACGTAAAAGAGACGGGACATCCCAGCTACAGAGCGGATGATGCTTTATGGCTCTTCCCCACCGTTTACAAATACATTTCCGAGTCCGGAAATATTGCTTTCCTTGACGAAGAGATCCTTTACGCAAACAACGACGAGAAGGGAACCGTATACGATCACTTAAAACGTGCGATCGCTTTCTCCATGAACAACTTAGGTAACCACGGCATGCCCGCAGGTCTTCACGCAGACTGGAACGACTGCGTAAGACTGGGAAAGAAGGGCGAGTCCACATTCGTTGCCTTCCAGCTCGTATATGCCGTTCAGATCTTAAGAAAGTACGCCGTTCTCAAAAACGATACGGAGTACGTAAAGTATCTTGATGACGTAAACGCAAAGATGGAAGACATCCTTAAAG
>JAEEGG010006263.1_pt1 | contig 27930 bp, 22 predicted proteins | sample 9134161 | NCBI WGS metagenome assembly JAEEGG01 (sample SAMN16246543, study PRJNA631951) | gut metagenome | biome: gut microbiome; feature: rumen; material: CR-attached | host: Bos | place: Iran: Karaj | collected 2018-10 | reverse complement strand
CGACACCGCTGGACGTGTTGATAAGTTCATGAGCCGCTACGGTAAGGCTGCGAAGAAGTAAGAGCAGTTTTGAGATAAAAAGCTTGCGCTTGGGTAGTTGCATATGCCCAAGCGCACTTTTTTTGCCTAAATATTTGGTGGAAACGCAGAAAAGTCGTAAATTTGTACCCAGAACTTAACATCTTACATATTTTAGACAAAAACATGAGAACAGTTTATGACTTCACTGTCAAGGACAGAAAAGGCAAGGACGTATCCCTGAAGGAATACGCCAACGAGGTGTTGCTGATTGTCAACACAGCAACAAAGTGCGGATTTACGCCGCAATACGACGAGCTGGAAAAGCTCTACGAGAAGTATCACGCCGAAGGCTTCGAGATTCTCGATTTCCCCTGCAACCAGTTCGGACAGCAGGCCCCTGGTACGGACGAGAGCATCCATGAGTTCTGCAAGCTTAACTTCGGCACGGAGTTCCCGCGCTTCAAGAAGATCAAGGTGAACGGAGAAGATGCCGACCCTCTCTACAAGTTCCTGCAGGAGGAGAAGGGCTTCGCCGGCTGGGATATGGAGCACCCCATCGCCCACATCCTCGACGACATGCTCACCAAGGCAGATCCCGACTACAAGCAGAAGACCGACATCAAGTGGAACTTTACCAAGTTCCTCATCAATAAGAAAGGTCAGGTCGTTGCCCGCTTTGAACCCACGGAGAAGATCACCAACATCGAAAAGCAGATTGAGGAATTGTTGAAATAAAGATTGTCGACATCGCGCGTACCTTATTTTATTAGGTATATATCATATGAAAAGGCCCGTTTCACAACGAGCCTTTTCTTTAAATTACTTAAAAAACTAAATTAATCAACCATAAACCTTAACCATTAAAATCTTTATTCTGGTGCAAAAGTACAACCATTTCCGCAAAGCAATGTCGACTTATCGTTATTTGGTGTTTAAAATGCGTGAATTAACGGATTTTCGACATAAAATCACGCATTTCATACTTTTTCGGAGCATAAACAACAAGTTTTTCTGAGATTTATGCGATTTTTCGATAAAAATGACTATTTTTGCACGGAAGTTATTCAACCACTCTAACTCATGACCGCGCGCATACTGTTAGTTCTTGCCGTCCTGGCAATCATCATCGTCATCAGTTTCGTAGGCAGAAACCTCTACTTACGAAGCCTGCGACTGCGCCGTCGTCTCCAGATGAGTAATATTTTCACGAACATCACCCACGAACTACTCACGCCGCTCACAGTCATCTCGGCCTCCGTCGACAAACTCCGCGACGAAGCACCCCAACACTGCCACGACTACGACCTCATGCAACTCAATATCCAGCGCATGGTACGCCTGCTACAGCAGATCCTTGAGACCAGCAAGTCGGAGGCTGGACAGCTCAAACTGGTCGTAGCACAGGGAGATGTCATGCGTTACATCCGGGAAACGGCAGAGTGTATTGAACCTCTACTAGTCCGAAAACGTCAGCACTTCACCATCTCCTGCTACCCAGAGAGCATGATGGGCTGGATAGATACCGACAAGCTCGACAAGATCATCTATAACCTCCTCTCTAATGCAGCCAAATACTCCCACGAAGACGGTGAGGTGACGCTAAAGGTTCAGACGAACACGACCTTCGACCATATCCGTATTGAGGTGAGCGACACCGGCGACGGCATCCCGCCAGAGAAAATGAAATACCTATTCCAACGATTCCACGACGGCGAATACCGCAAGCACCATACTATCGGTACGGGCATCGGTCTCAACCTCACCCACGACCTCGTCTACCTGCATCATGGCACCATCCGCTGCGAGAGCGAGGTAGGCAAGGGAACCACCTTCACCGTCGAGTTGCCCATCAACAAGGAGGCTTTTGTCCCTGACCAGATTGACGAGACGCGCACCATCGACTTCAACATCCCCAAAAACGCCATCATCGACGTCCAGGCACTCACGCTTGATACCGAGACAGAAGAAAACGATCCACAGGATCATCCCGACGAGGATATCTATCGTCTGCTCGTTGTCGAAGACAACCTCGAGCTCCTTATGCTCATGCGACAGTTGTTGAAGTCATCCTACCGTGTATATTCTGCAAAGAACGGGCGCGAGGCGCTCGACGTCATCCATCAGAAAGACCTCGACCTCATCATCTCCGACGTGATGATGCCGGAGATGGACGGCTACGAGCTCACGAAAACCGTCAAGGAAGATCCCAACTACAGCCATCTGCCAATCATCCTCCTCACCGCCAAGACACAGGAAGAAGATGAGCAGGAGGCCCTGCTCGCTGGTGCCGACGAGTATCTCACGAAGCCCTTCCGTCTGAGCGACCTCAAACTGCGCATCGACAACATCATTGAGAACCGCAAGCGTATCCAGCGCGAATACCATCAGGAGACAGCCGATGAGGCCCGCCGTATTGTAGCCGCCCCGAAGTCGCCCGACGAGGAATTCCTGAGCCGCGCCCTCGGATGCGTCTACTCCCATCTCAACGATGACACCTACGACCGCGAAGCCCTCGCTGCCGACATGGGTGCCAGCGCGTCGACCATCTACAACAAGCTGCGCTCCATCACGGGCCTGAACGTCTCCGGCTTCATCCGCGACGTCCGTCTGAAAGAAGCCCAACGCCTTGCACAGTCCGACCCCTCCCTCCGTGTCAGCGACCTCGCCTACAAGGTGGGCTTCCGCGATCCACGATACTTCTCCACCTGTTTCAAGAAACAGTTCGGCGTGCAGCCCAAGGAGTTCATGGAGAGCCTGTTTCAAGTGAAGAATTGAGAATTAAAAATAGAGAATTAAGAGTATATAACAAACTTAACACAAAGAATTATGGCTAAACAAAAGAAATTCATCCTCCAGGAGAGTGAGATTCCAACACAGTGGTACAACATCCAGGCCGACATGCCCAACAAACCCATGCCGCCCATCCATCCTGCAACGAAGCAGCCTTTAGGTGTCGATGACCTCGCCCACATCTTCCCGCGTGAGTGCTGCGTACAGGAACTCGATACTGAGCACCGTTGGATTGACATCCCTGAGGATGTGCTCGAGAAGTACAAGTACTATCGTTCCACCCCGTTGGTGCGCGCCTATGCACTCGAAGAGGCCCTCGGCACACCAGCACACATCTATTTCAAGAACGAGTCGACCAATCCCTTAGGCTCTCATAAGATCAACTCCGCCCTGCCCCAGTGCTACTATGCCAAGCAGGAAGGCACGACGAACGTCACCACTGAGACGGGTGCCGGACAGTGGGGTGCTGCCCTCTCGTATGCAGCCAAGATCTACGGCCTCGACTGCGCTGTCTATCAGGTAAAGATCACCATGCAGCAGAAGCCCTACCGCTCCAGCATTATGCGCACCTTCGGAGCCGTTGTCGAAGGTTCTCCCTCGATGTCCACCCGTGCTGGTAAGGACATCCTGACGAAGGATCCCACCCACTCTGGTTCTCTCGGCACCGCCATCTCCGAGGCTGTCGAGCTCGCCACGACGACACCTAATTGTAAATATACGCTGGGTTCTGTGCTCAACCACGTAGGCCTCCACCAGACCATCATCGGCCTCGAGGCTGAAAAGCAGATGGAGATGGCAGGTGAATATCCCGACATCGTCATCGGTTGCTTCGGTGGCGGTTCCAACTTCGGCGGTATCTCCTTCCCCTTCATGCGTCACAACCTGCTCGACGGCAAGACCACCGAGTTCATCGCTGCCGAGCCAGACAGCTGTCCGAAGCTCACCCGCGGCCAGTTCCGCTACGACTTCGGCGACGAGGCAGGCTACACCCCGCTGCTGCCGATGTACACACTGGGCCACAACTTCAAGCCTTCCAACATCCACGCCGGCGGTCTGCGCTACCACGGTGCCGGCATGATCATCAGCCAGCTCATCAAGGACGGTCTGATGCACGGTGTCGACATCCCACAGCTCGAGACCTTCGAGGCCGGCATGCTCTTCGCCCGTACCGAGGGCATCATCCCTGCTCCTGAAAGCACCCATGCCATCGCCGCCACCATCCGCGAGGCCATGAAGTGCAAGGAAACTGGCGAGGAGAAGGTCATCCTCTTCAACCTCTCTGGTCACGGACTCATCGACATGCCGTCATACGAGGCTTACATCAAGGGCGACCTGCAGAACTACACTGTCACCGACGAGATGATCGCCGCAAACCTTGCTGAACTCGACAAGCAATAATCAAGGAGCCACAGATTACACTGATTCTCTTTATCTATGAGAATCAGTGTAATCTGTGGCTTTCTTTATTTCTTTTTGCGGAATTCGTCTAACTGTTTGAAGCAGTGGCGGTCGATGATCGCCTCCAGTTCACGGTCAGGATTGTTGCGGATGCCGCATTTGTAGTCTAACACCATCATCTCACCATTCTTAGCGGTATACGGTTTCCACGCAGGCAGGCCCTCGATGTTCGGATTGCCGTTATGGGCGAACTGTGCCCACACGCTGCTCATCGTGTCTGCCAATTTCAAGTCCTCTGCCGTTGGCTGTGGCAGTTCGTTGGGCGAATGGTGCAGCGTATTGAAACAGAACTTCAGCTCATGCCCGTGTACAGACCCCTTGTTCACTGGCGAACGCCAGGTGAACATATACATATAGAGGGGCGTCTTGAGGGTTGAAGTTCTCTCATCGGCGGTGATGATTGTCTTCGGACGGAACAGCCAGTCGATGCTCACCAGATCCTGCGGCACAAACTGCGGATAGGCCTTAGCAAAACCTTTCACATACGCCTCCGTCTCGTCGCCGAAAGTCTTCTTTAACTGTTCCTTCGCCTGCTCCAGCGTCATCTCCTTGTCATATTGCAACCGTTGTAACTCGTTGAACGTCGTACCCATCAGCACGGGTATCTCGTCAGACAGCTTCGCAAACGCAGGCTGGAACGGCTGTTGCAGCAACACCTCGTCGTCAGGTGTTGGCCCGAAGCCCCACATCATCGGCGTGCCGGGCTTCCTGGTGCCGATACTTGCGGCCATCGCCCGTTGCCCTGCGTCATACAACTGCTGATAGGGGATATCCTTGATTTTGTCCACATCCTTCTCGCTGATGCCCAGTTCTTTCAGCACGGCCCTGCCCAACTGCTGCGTCATTTCGTGATTGTTCACGTTCAGGATGGTGCCGCTCATGATGATCGCCTTGTGAAAGAGCCCTTTCGCCTTTGGCATGCACATCAGCGTGCCCACCTTGCCACCGCCACCAGACTCACCGAAGACGGTCACATTCGTCGGATCACCGCCAAACTGCGAGATGTTGTCACGGATCCACTCCAAAGCCTGCACCACGTCGAGCATGCCCACGTTGCCGGAATACCTATACTTCTCCGACACTGCCGAGAGATCCAGAAATCCGAGTATATTCAGACGGTGGTTGATGCTCACCACGACCACGTCCTTATGGGCGAGCCGCATGCCGGGATTCCAGGCCGACGTGCCCGAGTCGAAGCCCCCGCCGTGCAGCCAAAGCATCACAGGCTTCTTCGCTTTCAGGTCGGTGGTCCACACGTTCAGCACACACGAGTTCTTCTCCGACATCTCGTCCTCGCTCAACTGCCGGCCCCATGTCTGCTGCATCACCTGCGGTCCCCAGTGGTCACAGGCCCTCACGCCCTCCCACCTGTCCACAGGCAGCGGCGGCATACACCGTTCCACCTTGGCGTAGGGGATGCCGAGATAGGCCATCGACCCCTCCTGCATGATACCGCTTACGTCTCCTGACACCGTACTCACAACTGGTGCCAGGCACGGCTTAGGGCCCACGATATCCCTCACCTGCTTGGCCAGTGCCTCCGAAGGCACCGCCTCACCCTCGTATGGCATCAGATACCAGCGCACCGTCCAACTTAGCGACTCCTTCGGCTGTAACATCTGATACGCGCCCTGGCTCTCCAACTCGATATGCGCCTTGCCACGGTTGACGTACACCTGCACCTCTGCCTCGTCGGGAGCTGGCTGTTCAGGCGTCAGGTCGTCGAAGCGCTTCACTAACAGCAGACCTCGCGAACAATATGCCAGCCAGCCTTTGCCGTCGGCATTCACCTTGCGGTTCTCGTTCCGCTCGTCTGTATGGTACCACGCCAGCCCGTACTCTGCCTTGAAATCCATCAGTCCAGCCGGCCAGATGCCGCCCACGGGGGCATCGAAGAAGATCAGGCCGCCCTCGTTCTCCACACGCGTGATCTCCCAAGGCGCCACCTTCCTTGGCTCGCTGCCCTCGTTGGTGATGGTATAGGTCACGACGATCGCCCCGTCCTTCTCGTCGGCGGTGAACGTCTTCCCTACCCTGCACTTCAGCCGCTCCGACACCTCGCTAGTCATGCTCAGCGTTCCGACTTCCTGATCCACCATGTAAGGCATTTTGTCAAACTCCTTTACCGGGGGCCAGTTCCACTCCTTCTGCGGACTGGTCCAAAACGTGCTGCCGAAGGCTTCCGGCCATCTCAGCTGCGAGAGCATCTCGCGGTCGTCATATTTCAGCGACAGGATCTTTCCGCCCTTGGCGGCGTCGATCTCCATCTTCACGTGTCCGCACGTCAGGCTATGCCTGCCCGATGCGTCCTGTTCTCCCAGCTGCGGCATCTGTGCCGACACCGTCATCCCTCCCATGGCCATCACCATCAGGACTGTTGTAAGTAGTCTCTTCATAAATAATCTTTGTCTATTGATAACATTTGATTTCCTGTTCACCACGCATAGCCCTGAGCACGTTCATGGCCAGCGCCGTCAGTTCGTCCTCGCCGGGATAGACAAATACGGGGGCAAGGTAGCTCAGTCTGCGTCGCAGTCCTTCGGTGACATATTGGCTGTGGGCGATGGCGCCGGTGAGGATGACGGCATCCACATGTCCGTTGGTAGCCGGAGCCAGCGAAGCCATCCAGCGTGCCGTGCTGTATATCATGGCGTCGAGCACCAACCTGGCTTTCTCGTCGCCCTCAGCGATTCGCCGCTCCACCTCCCTCACGTCGTTGGTACCCAGATGAGCCGTCAGTCCGCTGTGACCGTTGATCTTACGCAGCATCTCGGCCTCGGTGTACTGTCCGCTGTAGCACAGCTTTACCAAACCAGCTGTCGGCAGCATGCCTGCCCGTGACGGCGAGAAAGGCCCGTCGCCGCTCAGTGCGTCGCTGCACTCTATGGCGCGCCCGTGGTGGTGCATGGCGAAAGAGATGCCGCTGCCCATGTGACAGACGATCAGATCCTGCTCCTCGTACTTCACGCCGTGCTCGCGACAGTAGCGCTTAGCAATCTCGCGCTGGTTCAGGGCGTGCCAGATCGTCTGATGGGGCAGTTCTGGCAGACCTGTGATACGCGCCACGTCGTCGAGTTCATCCACGACTCCCGGATCAACGGTGAAAGCACGGCAACCCTTGATCTCGCGGGCGATGCTCAGCGCTATCAGCGAACCCAGGTTACAGGCATGGTGCAGCCGCGGGTGGCGCGTGTCCTCAATCACCTTATCGTTCAGTTCGTACACACCGCTTTCGATAGGCTTCACCAGACCACCGCGACCCACAACCACGTCGTAGTCCATCGTGTAGCCCTGGCGCTGGATCTCCTCCAAGACCTTTTCCTTGCGATAGTCAAACTCGTCCATGATAAAAGGATAGCGACACAGCTCCTCGAACGGATGGTTCAGAGTGGCGTGCATCAGCAACTCCTCGTCTTGGAAGATTCCCACCTTCGTCGAGATCATTCCCGGATTAATAGCCAATATTCTCATCGTAGTAATCGTTTTAACAGTCTATTTCTTGTCTTTGCCGTGCACACTTTTCACCTTCATGCCCAGTTTGCCAGGCAGGATGGCGTTAAACAAGACACCCACTATGGCTGCGAGAGCCAGGCCTGAGAAATGGATGGGACCAATGCTCACATTATCGTCAGCACCATATTTCACACCGATGGCAATCACCAGAATCGAGGCCGCGACAAAAACATTTCGCGAGGAATTGAGGTCGACGCTGTCCTCCACCAGATTGCGCACACCAACGGCAGAGATCATGCCATAGAGGATCAAGCTCACACCACCAATGGTCGCAGCGGGCATCAGGCCGATGAGACAAGCGAACTTAGGACAGAACGACAGCAAGATGGCGAAGCAGGCAGCCAGACGGATGACTGCGGGATCGAACACCTTCGTGAGGTTCAGCACGCCAGTATTTTCGCCGTATGTGGTGTTGGCGGGGGCGCCGAAGAGTGAAGCCAACGCCGTAGCCAGTCCGTCGCCCATCAACGTACGGTGCAGACCGGGTTCCTTCAGGAAGTCCTTTCCCACGGTGGAGGAAATGGCACACATATCGCCGATATGTTCCATAATAGTAGCAATGGCTATCGGAACAATGGCGATGATAGTAGAGATGAGGAAGGTAGTGTCCATATTGTCAAACACAGCCAGCACGGTCTGATCCCGACTGAAAGGCAGGCCGATCCAAGCAGCATCGCTCACTGCCGAGAAGTCCACCTCACCTAAAACTGCTGCCAACGTATAACTGACCAGCACGCCCAACAGGATGGGAATAATCCTAATAATACCCTTGCCCCACACACTAGTAGAGATGACCGTCGCAACAGCAACAAGTGCCAGCAGCCAGTTGGTAGTACAGTTCTGGACGGCACTGCCTGAGAGCACTAGACCGATGGAGATAATCATCGGTCCCGTCACCAACGGGGGAAAGTATTGCAGAATCTTCTCCAGACCGAAAGACTTGATGAGACCAGCCATCACGAAATAACAGAGTCCGGCGAAGAATACGCCCACACAGGCATAGTCCAAAGCCAGCGTTTCAGTCATTCCCTGCTCTACGCCCAAAGCTTTCACAGACATATAGCCCCCCAGAAAAGCAAACGAGGAGCCGAGGAATGCAGGCACCTGTAACTTGCTGACGAAGTGGAAAACCAATGTGCCGATACCTGCAAACAGCAGGGTTGACGACACGGAGAGCCCTGTCAGCACAGGTACCAAAACGGTGGCACCGAACATGGCAAATAAATGTTGGACACCTAAGATAATGTACTTGGGCATACCCAATTTCCTGGCATCGGTGATGCCTTCTTTCGGAGTGATGTTCATATTCTATAATGGTTAGTTTTGTTGCAATAGGGCTTCGATTTCGTAATCCGTGGCAAAGATAGTCATTTTGTTCGAAAAATACAAATAAACCAGTCATTTTTTTGCGCTTAGTACCTATGAAAAGATAGCGATGCTAGTTTTAGGCATAAAAAAGTGGCTCGCTTGAATTTGCGAGCCACTTGCTTTCTGTGCGCTTATGCGATGTCGATCTGGCGGGAGACCTTGACCTTCTCTTCGACAATCTTGGGGAGTTCGACGGTGAGTACACCGTGCTCAACCTTGGCGGAGATGGCGTCGCGCTTCACGTCGTCAGGCAGGATGAGAGTCTGCTCATACTTTGAGTAAGAGAACTCACGGCGCAGGTAGCGGGTGTTCTTGTCCTCATCCTTTTTCTCGGCCTTGCTCTCCATCTTCACAACGAGGTTGCCTTCGTCGTTGATGTGCACATTGAAATCCTCCTTCTTCATGCCCGGAGCGGCGAGCTCAACGATGTAGGCTTTGTCGCTTTCTTTCACATTGATGGCAGGTGCAGTGCAGTTAACCTTCGGCAAATAGTCTGTATCAAACAGATCGTTGAACACTGCGGGAATCCAGTTGTTTGTTCTCATCATTGGCATCATAATCTTTACCTCCTAATTATAATTTTAAAAGTTACACATGTTGACTATTTTCGTGATCGTCTTGCGACGGTCACTGAGTAAGAGGCAAGAAGCGTGCCAAAGACTATAGGCGGATCAGACCACCCCTACCCCTCCTACTCAGGAGGGGAAAAAGAATGCTTGAAGGCGAAGAATAATGTCAGGATGACAGAATTTCGCGACAGATTGTCAGAGCTTCGCCTACAGATGGAACGTCGGCGATGATGACGGAACGCTTGCCAGCGGTCTCGTGGAAGTTGCAGCGGCGGGGATTGTGACCCACGTAGCCGAGGATGCGCCCGAAGGCCTCGCTCTGGAAGTAGGGGCTGTCGGGATTGGTCACAAAGTAGAGGTGCATCTTCGACTGCTTAAGAAGTATCTTCTCGATACCGAGCTGCTTGCCGCAAACGCGCAAGGGAACGACACGGATGAGTTCTTCGGCAACATCGGGAATGGCGCCGAAACGGTCTGTGAGGCGGCTGCGGTAGGCCTTGAGGTCATCGTCGAGGTGCTGGCTGTTGGCGAGGTTGTCGAGTTCGCGGTAGAGCAGCATGCGCTCCGAATCGCTGGGGACGTAAAGATCGGGGAAGTACATCTCGAGGTCGGACTCGAGGGTGCAGTCGTCGACAAAGGACAAGGAGTTCATGGAGTTCAAGGAGTCCAGGACATTACCTTTTCCCCCTGAAGATTTGTCTTGAACTCCTTGTCTCCCTGTCTCCTTGTCTCCTTGAGGCGTCTCGTTCCTCAGCTCGGCCATGGCCTGGTTGAGGATCTTCTGATAGGTCTCGTAGCCGAGGTCGGAGATGAAGCCAGACTGCTCGGAGCCAAGGAGGTTGCCAGCACCGCGGATGTCGAGATCCTGCATGGCGATGTTGATGCCTGAGCCGAGATCGGAGAAGTTCTCGAGTGCTTCGAGGCGACGGCGCGACTCGGGATTGAGGGCGGCGAGCGGCGGTGCGAGCAGATAGCAGAAAGCCTTGCGGTTGCCTCGTCCCACGCGTCCACGCATCTGGTGGAGGTCGGAGAGACCGAAGTTGTGGGCACCGTTGATGATGATGGTGTTGGCGTTGGGGATGTCGATGCCGTTCTCGACAATGGTGGTGGAGAGCAGCACATCGTAGTCGTAGTTGGAGAAGTCAAGCACAATCTGTTCGAGTTGTTCAGGCTTCATCTGTCCGTGGCCGATGGCGACGCGGGCGTCAGGGATGTACTTGTGAATCATCTCCGCGATATGGGTGAGGTCGGAGATGCGGTTGTTAACGAAATAGACCTGTCCGTTGCGCGACATCTCGAAGTTGATGGCATCAGTGATGATCTCCGCGCCGAAGGTGTGTATCTCCGTCTGGATGGGATAGCGGTTAGGCGGCGGAGTCTGGATGACGCTGAGGTCGCGGGCACCGACGAGCGAGAACTGGAGGGTACGCGGGATGGGCGTGGCAGACATCGTGAGGGTGTCGACGTTGGATTTCAGCTGGCGCAGCTTCTCCTTGGTGGAGACACCGAACTTCTGTTCCTCGTCAATGATGAGCAGTCCGAGATCCTTGAACTTCACCGACTTGCCGATGAGCTTATGCGTACCTATTATTATATCTATCTTACCGTCGGCGAGGTCTTTCAACAGGGCGGTGGTCTGCTTGGCGCTGCGGGCACGGGTGAGATAGTCGACACGAACAGGCATGTCCTTCAGGCGCGAGGAGAAGGTGCGGTAGTGCTGGTAGGCCAGGACGGTGGTGGGCACGAGGACGGCCACCTGCTTGCCGTCGGTGGCAGCCTTGAAAGCGGCACGCACGGCAACCTCGGTCTTGCCGAAGCCCACGTCTCCACAGACGAGACGGTCCATCGGACGGGCCCTCTCCATATCGGCCTTCACGTCCTGCGTGGCCTTGAGCTGGTCGGGGGTGTCTTCGTAGAGGAAGCTGGCCTCGAGCTCGTGCTGCATGTAGGTGTCGGCACTGAAGGCAAAGCCTTTCTCACGGCGGCGCTTGGCATAAAGCTTGATCAGGTCGCGCGCGATATCCTTGATGTGTTTCTTCGTGCGCTCCTTGAGACGCTCCCACTGGCCTGTGCCGAGGGTGGAGAGACGGGGCGGCTCGCCGTTGTCCTGCGACTTGTATTTCGACACTTTATAAAGGGAATGGATCGAGACGTAGATGCTGTCGCCATTCTGGTAGATGATCTTGATCATCTCCTGGAAAGCGCCCTCCTGTACTTCCCCCGTCGGAGAGGAAATGGGCATTCGCACCAAACCTCCGAACTTACCCACGCCGTGGTCGACATGGACCACGAAGTCGCCGATCTCGAACTGCTGGATTTCCTTAAGCGTGAGGGCCATCTTTCCACTGCGGGCCTTGTCGCTGCGGAGGTTGTATTTGTGGAAGCGGTCGAATATCTGGTGGTCGGTGAAGACACAGATGCGGAGGTCGCGGTCGATGAATCCCTCGTGAAGCGTCTTGTCGACGGGATTGAAGGAGATATTGGCAGAATCGGCCAATATATCCTTCAGGCGTTCGTTTTGCTTCTGACTGTCGGCACAGATGTATATCTTGTAGCCCTGCGACAGATAGTCGGCGAAGGTCTGCTGGAGCAGGTCGAAGTTCTTGTGGAACAAAGGCTGCGCAGAGACGTGGAAGTTGACAGTTGACAGTTCTTGCGTCCCTTTGGAAGGGCGGTGACCAAATTCGATACGACGGAAGTTGAGGGCGTCGGAGAGGAACTGAGAGCCTTGTGTAAGCTGGAGTTCACGACGTAGCTGGCGCTCAATGTCGCGCTGTTCCATCTCCGTGGCGGTCTCGAGCTGTTCGCGCTTGGCCTGGGCAGAGAAGCCTTCCTGGTAGGTGCGGTCAATGGCGTCGTGGACATAGAGGAAGTCTTTCGTCACGAGGAGCACATCATGAGGTACGAAAGAGAGGAACGGCACCTTCTCGTCAGCCGTCACCGTGAGCTCCGGCACGATCTCTATTTGGTCGCGCTGTTCGCGTGACAACTGATTCTCCACCTCAAAGGTACGGATGGAGTCAATGTCGTCGCCAAAGAAGTCGACACGATAGGGGTATTCGCAACTGAAGGAGTAGACATCAAGAATGGAGCCGCGCAGGGCAAACTGTCCAGGTTCGTAGACGTAATCCACCTCGCGGAAACCGAACTCGCGGAGGGTCTTCTCGATATCAGCAACGGCAATGGTCTGGTCCTTGGTGAGAACGAGGGTGCGGGAGTCGAGGTTTTTCTTCGACACGACGAGCTCTGCGATGGCCTCGGGATACGTCACGACATACAAAGAATTCTCCATCCTCGAAAAACTCGCAAGCACTTCAGTACGGAGGATCTCTGAGGCAGGATCACGCTGGGCGTACTTCACGGCACGACGGTAGCTGGAGGGGAAGAAGAGCACATCGCTGGTGCCCATGAGCTGGGTGAGGTCGTGGTAGAAGTAGCCTGCCTCCTCAGCATCCTGCAGCACGAAGAGCATGCGACGGGGACACTTCTCGGCGAGACTGGCGAAAAGCATCGGCGCGGAAGAGGCCAACAGACCTTCGAGGAAAATCGTGTTTCTTGACGATTTTCCCAGTTCGCTGGCGAGTGCCTTCAGCTGAGGCAGACGGGCATATTGATGCGTTAACTCCTGTATATTCATCGCGAATTGTCTGCAAAGGTACAACTTTTGAAGGAGTTAAAGGAGTTAAAGGAGTTAAAGGGAGTTAAAGGACATTACTTTTTCACTTTTTCACTTTTTCACCTTTTCACTTTTTATTACCTTTGCACCATCAAAGTGAGTCATATGCACCAAAGCGACAGTATTGTCATCATCCCAACGTATAACGAGAAGGAGAATATCGAGAAGATCATTCGTGCGGTATTCGCCTTAGACAAGTGTTTCCACATTCTCGTGATCGACGACGGCTCGCCAGACGGAACGGCAGCCATCGTCAGGGGGCTGATGGCGATGGAGTTCGGCGACCGTCTGTTCATCATTGAGCGCAGCGGGAAGTTGGGATTGGGCACAGCCTACATCACAGGCTTCAAGTGGGCGCTGGAACACGACTATGCGTACATCTTCGAGATGGATGCGGACTTCAGCCACGATCCGAAGGACCTGCCCAGATTGTATGCTGCCTGTCATGATGAGGGCCACGATGTGTCTATCGGCAGTCGTTACGTGAGTGGCGTGAACGTAGTGAACTGGCCCGTAGGCCGTGTGCTGATGAGCTATTTCGCCTCGAAGTACGTCAGGATCGTCACGGGCTTCAAGGTACACGACACGACGGCTGGCTTCGTCTGCTACAAGCGTCGCGTGTTGCAGACCATCGAGTTGGACAAGATCCGCTTCAAGGGCTATGCCTTCCAGATAGAGATGAAATACACTGCTCATAAGATCGGCTTCAAGATTAAGGAGGTGAGCGTGATCTTCGTGAACCGCAAGGAGGGCGTGAGTAAGATGTCAGGCGGCATCTTCGGCGAGGCGTTCTTCGGCGTGATGAAGCTCAGATGGGACGGATGGACGCGGAAATATCCGAAGATAAAAGATTGATATGATAAAGTTTTTGTATATAATATATCAGATTTTCGTGGGACTACCGGTGGTGGTGATTATGACGATCATCACAGCCCTTGAAGTTGGTATCGGCACAACCATCGGCAACGGCCACTTCTGGGGTTACTATCCAGGAAGGTGGTGGGCAAAGATCATCCTCTGGACGCTGCTCATACCCGTGAAAGTGGAAGGTCGCGAGAAACTGGAGAAAGGCCGCAGCTACGTGTTCGTGGCGAACCATCAGGGCATCTTCGACATCTTCCTGATCTACGGTCATCTGGGGCGTAACTTCAAGTGGATGATGAAGCACCAGCTAGGCCGGATTCCCTTCATCGGCTATGCTTGCAGGAAGTCGCACCAGATCTTCGTCGACAAGAGCGGTCCCAAGAAAATCAAGAAGACCTACGACACGGCCCGCGACATTCTGCAGGAGGGTTACAGCGTGACGGTGTTCCCTGAGGGGGCCCGTTCGTTTACGGGCCACATGGGAATCTTCCGCAAGGGGGCGTTCGCACTGGCAGACGAGCTGCAGTTGTCTGTGGTGCCGATGACCATCAACGGTTCGTTCGACATCCTGCCGCGCACCCGCGGATTCATCAACCTCATCAATTGGCATCCGCTCCGTCTGACCATCCACGAGCCCATCCATCCCATCGGCAAAGGGCCTGAAAACGTGGAGAACAGCCGCCAAAAGGCATATGATGCTATCATGGGCGGCCTCGAAGAGAAGTACCAAGGATACATTGAGAATCCGGACCAATAGGATTTACATTTGATATGATTGCAAGGGCTCCATACCTATTTCTTTTGTTGATACTGATTCCTGATCTGTATTTCGACCTGCACTACTGGCGTCATAAGTATAGTGGCTGGCAAAGGCTGCTGCGCTGGCTCCCATCCTTCGCCCTGGTGGTTTACACCATTAAACTGACCTACGAGAAGAACTTCATTCCCGATAATCCTAACATCCTATGGATCTACCTGCTGCTGCTCGGAATGATAGCCGTGCCCAAGGCGGTGTATATGCTGTGTTCCGTCGTCGGACTGGGATTCTGTAAGTTGTTCCATAGTCACAAGAACATCGGCAATCTCGTGGGCATCCTCTGTGTGCCCGTTATCTGGTATATCCTGTTCTACGGATCGTTCATCGGCTTCAACAAGTTGGAGGTGAACCGTCAGACCTACGTCTCGGAAGACCTGCCGCAGGCCTTCGACGGCTACAAGGTCGTCATCCTCTCCGACGCCCATGTTGGCTCGTATACCGATCGTAACGAGTACGTCCTGAAACAGGCCGTCGACAGCATCAACGCCCAGAAGCCGGACATCATCGTGTTCTTGGGCGACATCCAGAACACCGAGCCCAAGGACATTTATCGTCACATGGACGTGCTGAGCAGCCTGAAGGCGAAAGACGGCATCTACACCGTTCTCGGCAATCACGACTATGGCGACTATATCTGCGGCAACACGGCCAGGAAGGTGGCAAACTGGAGGGAGACCATGAGTCTGGAGCGGCAGATGGGCTGGACGCTGCTGATGAACGAGCATCGCTACATCGACCGCGACAAGAAGTCGAGCATCATCATCGCTGGTATGGAGAACGACGGCGACGGCATCAGATTCCCCCAGAAAGGTGATATCAAGAAGACGCTGAAAGGTGTGAACGAAGACGCGTTCGTCCTTATGCTCGAACACGATCCCTCCTCTTGGCGACGTAAGATCATCCCTGACGGCCGCGCTCAACTCACTCTCAGCGGCCACACCCACAAAATGCAGTTTGCACTCTTCGGCTGGAGTCCGATGGCTCTCTTAGGCAGGGAGTTCAACGACTGGTACACCGAAGGCTCGCAGTCTCTCTTCGTCACCGCAGGCCTCGGCGGACTCATCCCCTTCCGCTTCGGCGCCACAGGCGAGATCGTCGTGCTGACACTGAAAAAGGGTTAGAGATTTCCTGCTAAGAATTTCCGGCAGAGTTCAAGGGGAAGGCCGCGACGGTGGGCATACTCAAGGAGTTGGTCTTCACCAATCTTTCCAATAGAGAAATAACGGGCCTCGGGATGGGCAAGCATCAGGCCGGAAACGCTGGCATGGGGCTTCATCGCACCACTCTCGGTGAGACGGATACCGATCTGCTTCATGTCCAAGAGGTCGTCGATGATGAAGTTCAGGCTAGTGTCTGGCAGTGAGGGATAACCCACGGCAGGACGGATGCCTTGGAACTTCTCCACGAGCATATCAGGAATGGAGAGGTCTTCATCCTTCGCATAACCCCAGTATTCCTTACGGACTTGTTCGTGCATACGCTCTGCAGCTGCCTCAGCAAGACGGTCGGCGAGGAGCTGTGCCATCATTTTTTTGTAGGGATCTGCGTCGAAGTCAGTTTCGAGACCAAGGGAGACAGAAGTGGAGAAGACCCCGATCTTTGAGGAGTCAGAAGTCAGAAGACTGGAGTCTGTAGAAATTTTAAGAGGCGAGATAAAGTCGGAGAGACAGAGATAAGGAGGATTACCCTGCTGCTGGCGCAGGCAAGGTATCCTACAGACTCCTGATTCCTGACTCCTGACTCCTTTACATACCACGATATCATCCCCATCACCATGTGCTTCGAAGAGCTCAAACAGCCCATAGGCGTGGTATTTCCCTTCCAATTGTTTCAGAAAGGCCTCTGCTTCCTGGCGCAGACGGTCTTTCTCCGACTGTTCCTTCACCTGCCAGGCAAAGAAGAAGTAGGGCCAGTTGATATAGGGTATCAACTCAGAGATATCGTACGATAATATCATCATGGACAATGGAGAATGGATAATGGAAAATTATCGGAAGGCGACGGGCTGACCGATGTATGAGGTGTCTACCCTACCCTGATGGTAAACGGTATGTCCGTTGCAGAGGGTGCGTTCGATGCGCCAGAGGTACATGTGACCCTCCATCGGACTCCAGCCACAGCGGCTCTGGATCAGGTCGTGCGTCACCGTCCAGCCAGTGTTGGGACGTACGAGGACAATGTCAGCCTGATATCCTTCACGGAGGAACCCCCGCTGGCGCACCTCAAAGAGACGCGCAGGATTGTGGCACATCAGTTCGACGAGACGCTCCAATGACAGTACACCCTGATCTACGAGTTCGAGCATCGTGACGAGTGAGAACTGAATCATCGGCATGCCGCTGGCGGCACGCGCACAGCCACCTTCCTTCTGAGACAGCAGGTGTGGGGCGTGATCTGTGCCGATGACGGCAATGCGCCCATCGTTGAGGGCCTCACGCAGGGCATCACGATCGTGCTCCGTCTTGACGGCAGGATTGCACTTGATGCGGGTGCCCATAGCGGTGTAGTCGCGATCGCAGAAATAAAGATGGGAGACGGTGGCCTCAGCGGTAATCATTGAACATTGAACATTGAACATTGAACATTTACCCAGCAAAGACAATTCCTTGGCCGTCGTCAGATGAGCGATGTGGAGGCGGGCGTGGTGCTTGGTGGCGAGTTCGACGGCGAGACGGGTGCTCTCGTAGCAGGCTTCCTCACTGCGGATCTCAGGATGATGCGTCACTTTCGGATCGTCACCGTACTTCGCCTTGGCCTCAGCCATATTGCGATTGATGATGTCCGTATCCTCACAGTGAGTCATGATGATCATGGGCGCTGTGGCAAAGATACGGTCCAGTGCCTCACGACGGTCTACGAGCATATTGCCCGTCGAGGAACCCATGAAGAGCTTGATGCCTGGGATGCGATGGGGATCGAGCAAGGGGAAAAGATTCGCGTTATCGTTCGTGGCGCCGAAGAAGAAACTGTAGTTCACGTGGCTCTTCTGTGCAGCGAGAGCGAACTTCTCTTCCAGAGCCTCCAGCGTCGTGGTCTGCGGCACCGTATTGGGCATATCGAAATAGGTGGTGACGCCCCCAGCGGCTGCCGCACGGCTCTCCGTGTCGATATCCGCCTTCTCCGTCAGCCCTGGCTCACGGAAATGCACGTGGTCGTCGATAATGCCTGGGAGCACAAAACAGCCCGAGGCGTCGATGACTTCGTCATAAGACGCCTCGGGTATCTGGTTACCTTCAATAATCTGAGTGATTTTCTCGTCTTCAATGACCAGTGAGCCATTGAATGTCCTGCCTTCGTTGACAAGCGTACCTCCTTTTACCAGCGTCCTCATTTCTGCGGAAGGCTGAGTGAGGGCAGCTGCAGGGAGTCAGGCATGGTATCCGGCTTCGTCTCCGTCGGCTGCTGAGGGGCAGGAGCCTGCACCTGCGTCACATCGTCTGCAAGACCGTTCTGACGGGCCTGGATCTCATTGGCCGTGCGATAGTACTCCTTCACATAGGGATCTTCCTTGAACTTCTTCGTAGCCTTGCTCATGATGTCCTCGATCTGCGGGGTGAGCACAGGATAGGGATAGCCGCTGGTCATCATCATGAAGACGCCAGGCCCCAGCACGTTGTCGAAGTTCTCGACGATGAAGTTCGTCACCAGCGAGTCTTCCTGCTGTGCCAGACGGGCAGCCTCCACAGAGAGCTGACGGTTGATGACATCCTCGTCGATTCCCTCGAGCAGCATCTGACTCTGCTTGTGGGAGAGTTCGTTCAACTCGTTGCCAATCTGGTCGTGACGGTTGATGAACTGGTAGAGCTTGTCGTTCAGGGGCGACCCCGTGACGCTACGGCCCGTGTTGTCGATATGGATCTCTATCTCGCCGCTCTCCACCACGACGGGCATCGCGAGCGACTGTTCGTCCATATACAACGTAGCCAGACGGACGGTGTCGAGCAGGCCCGTGAAGCGGAACTTGCCATGCACTACGTCGCATGAGTCCATGTTCTTCAGCTCCTGATCCTTCACCGTCTTCAGGTAGAGTTTGCTACCGTCAAGCGACGAGACAGACGAGGAGCCCTGTATCGAATATGACTCGGCGCAGGACGTCAGAACGGCAATGATAACAAATAGATATATGATCTTGTTCATAAATTCAATTGTTTCGTGGCGCAAAAATACAAAGATATATGGATGTAGAAAAATAAATTTGCGCATTTTAAAACAAATGCGCAAACTTTTATAGTTTTTTTGAAGAAGAATTTGTCTCTTTGGTCAGCTCTCTGTCAATTCTGTGCGTAGAATAGAGTTGGAGGAGGGCTGCGACAAGCAGCGTCAGCACCCACTTATTATATATATATGTAATATAGTCGATTTGACTCAGTCCGAACACGTTCCCCATGCTGGCGAACATCAGCAGGGCGGAAAGCAGGAAGAGGAAATCGCTGAGCAGCATCATCCTGCGCAGGCGGCGGATGACGAAGTTCGTACCCTCATAGCGCTGCAGGAACTGCATCGACGTGAAGGCAAGGGCTCCGACGGCGAAGACATAGGGGGCATACTTCCACATCAGCACACTGGCAATGGTACCCACCACCATCACCAGGGCACCGGCGAGGAAGATGAAGTTCTGCACCTTATTGAGCTGTCTCATCGTCAGCAACTTGTTTCGATTCGTCGTTTTCCTCCTTCAGCACGAAGATATCCTCATCGTCGGCCTTCATGAAATAGCGCTCACGGGCTATCTTCTCCATCGCCTTCGGATTGCGGTCGAGCTCACGTATCTGGGCCCTGTCGCGCTCGAAGACGGCATTGTAGTGGGCCTTCTCCTCTTTCAGCTCGTCGATGCGCTGACGGTTCTTCAGATGATTCCACAGGCTGTTCTCGTCGAGGAACCCCACGATGAGCACACCTGCCACACAGACCACCGCATATTTCAGGATCTGAGACCTCCAGACGCGAAGCATAAATTTCTTGATACTGTTGATAACCTTCATATTTCTGCTATTTGGCTGCAAAGGTAACAAAAAGAAGTGAAATGCGAACAGTGAAAAGTGAAAAGTAATGTCCTTTAACTCCCTTTAACTCCTTTAACTCCTTTAACTCCTTTAAAAGTTGTACCTTTGCACCACAATTTATCAGTAACACATATATGGAATACATCGTTTCAGCCAGGAAATACCGTCCGATGACCTTCGACACCGTCGTGGGACAGGAAGCGCTGACCACGACGCTGAAGAATGCGGTGAAGAGCGGCAAGCTCGCCCACGCCTATCTTTTCTGCGGACCCCGTGGTGTCGGAAAGACTACCTGTGCCCGTATCTTCGCCAAGGCCATCAACTGCCAGCACCCTACTGCCGACGGTGAGGCCTGCAATGAGTGTGAGTCGTGCCAGTCGTTCAACGAGCAGCGTTCACTCAACATCTTCGAGCTCGACGCCGCCTCGAACAACTCCGTGGAGCACATCAAGACGCTGATGGAGCAGACGCGCATCCCGCCGCAGTTAGGCAAGTACAAGGTGTTCATCATCGACGAGGTGCACATGCTCTCGACGGCCGCCTTCAACGCCTTCCTCAAAACGCTCGAGGAACCGCCCGCACACGTCATCTTCATCCTCGCCACGACGGAGAAACACAAGATCCTGCCCACCATCCTCAGCCGTTGTCAGATCTACGACTTCGAGCGGATGACCATCCGCAACACCGTCGACCATCTGAAACACGTGGCCGAGCAGGAGGGCATCACCTACGAGGAACAGGCTCTCGCCGTCATTGCCGAGAAGGCTGACGGTGGCATGCGCGACGCCCTCTCCATCTTCGACCAGGCAGCCTCGTTCTGTCAGGGCAATATCACCTACGAGAAGGTGATCGAGGATCTGAACGTGCTCGACTCCGAGAACTACTTCCAGATCGTCGACCTCTCTATTATTAATAAGGTGAGCGATATCATGGTGCTGTTGAACAACATCATCAACAAGGGCTTCGACGGCGGACTGCTCATCCAGGGCCTCGCCAAGCACGTGCGCAACGTGATGATGGCGAAGGATCCGCAGACGCTCCCCCTGCTCGAAGTGAGCGACCAGCAGCGCCAGCGCTATGCCGAGCAGGCGAAGAAATGCGACACCCGCTTCCTCTATCAGGCACTGAGGCTGATGAACCAGTGCGACATCAACTATCGCCAGTCGTCGAACAAGCGCCTGCTGGTGGAACTCACGCTGATAGAGGTGGCCCAGATCACCCAGCCTGATGATGGTGCCAGCGCGGGGCGTCGCCCCAGAAGATTAAAATCCCTGTTCAAGCAACTGATACAGCAGTCTCAGCCCAAGAAAGCGGCCCCGCAGGTAGCCCAGGCTAAGACCGCTGCATCGCCCGTGGCCGCCAAGGCCAATGCCCCCGTAGCCTCCGGAAACCCCGCAACCTCCGGAAACACCGGAAATACCAGAGCATCCGGATCTCCCTCCGCCCCCAAGATGAAGCTCAATAACATCGGCTTCTCCTGGGGCTCACTGCTCCAGAAAGAAAAGTCAGACAAGCCCTCGAAATGGAATGTCATCCCAGGCACCGTCGCCGGCTCGAGGGAAGAGCAGACCGATGCCGTCTTCTCGCAGGAAGACCTCGAACTGCAATGGATGTCGATGTGCAACCGCATGCCACAGGAACTGAGCGGCATCGCCACCCGCATGAAAAACATGAACCCCGTCATCATGGACTTCCCCAAGTTGCAGGTGACGGTCGACAACACCCTCATCCAGCAACAGATGGAGGACTTCAAGGGCCGTATCGTGAAGACCCTCATCAACAGCCTTCACAACGTAGGCATCACCCTCGAGATTGTCGTAGCCGAACAGACTGACCGTCCGAAACTGCTCACCCGTCGTGAACAGTTCGAGGCCATGAGAAAAATAAATCCTGCCATAGAAAAACTACAGCAGGACTTCGATCTCGAATTGGCCTAAAGCCTTTTTTACTTTTTTACCTTTTCTCACTCTCCCAGGAAATTCTTTATCGTCTTCAAGCAGAGATCGCTGCTCACCGGCTTTGCCAGGAAGTCATTGCATCCTGCCTCCAAGGCCAGCTGACGGTCGCTGTCGAAAGCGTTGGCCGTCAGGGCGATGATGGGCAGGTCGGGCAATGCTGCCCTGATGGCCTTCGTAGCCTCCAGTCCGTCCATGATGGGCATCTTAATGTCCATCAACACAAGATCATACGCATTTTTTTCCGCCATCTCGACAGCCTCCTGGCCGTTCTTGGCGCGCTCAAACTGATAGTACTTCTTCAGGATGTACGTCATCAGGATGTAGTTGCTGTCATTGTCTTCCGCAATCAAAATCTTTTTCATATCTCAATTCTTTTACCTTTTTACTTTTTTACCTTTTTACTTTTTCCCCAGTCTGTCTCTCCACATCTTGCTCATATCTTCGAGCGTCTTACCCTTGGTCTCAGGCACGAGGCGCCATACGAACAGGGCAGCCACCACGCAGATGATGCCATACAGGCCGTAGGTGAACCAGTGTCCGAAGTCGTCACCCTCCGTCAGATGCATGTTAAACATGGGCACAAACGACGAGCTGACGATGAAGTTCGAGATCCACTGGAAGGCGACGGCGATGGCGACGGCAGCACCGCGGATGGTGTTGGGGAACACCTCGGCGATGAGTACCCACGTAATCGGTCCCCAGGAGAACATGAACGAAGCCGAGTAGATCAGCAGCGAGGCAGCCGTCACCAGGGCGAGGCTCTCATTGCCGAAGGTCACTGCCACGCCGAAGGCTCCGAGGGCCATACCCAGCGAACCGCTGATGAGCAGCGGCTTGCGGCCCCACTTCTCGACGGTGAACACAGCCACCAGCGTGAACGAGATATTGATGATACCCATGAACACCGTCAGCATCATCGGATCGTCCATACCCATGTCGCCGAAGATGCGCGGAGCGTAGTAGAGCACGGCGTTAATACCCACGGCCTGCTGGAACACTGAGAGCATGATGCCGATGAAGATACACATCGCACCGTAGGTCATCAGCTTCTCCGTCTTCACCACCATCGTGTCCTTGATGTCCTGCAGGATCTGCTGGGCCTTCAGCTGTCCGTTGATCTTCGCCAGGATACCCTCGGCCTTCTTGTCCTGACCGATGCTCACGAGGTAACGCGGTGTCTCAGGCACGAAGCAGATGAGCAGGGCGAAGAGTCCTGCGGGCACAGCCTCCGAACCGAACATGTAGCGCCAGCCTGTCGTCACCGTCCACTGTGCGGCGGGGTTGATGGCAGCCAGGCCCTTACCCATCTCCTCCACCAGCGGCTGGATGTGGTCGCCCAGAATGAAGAAGTTCACGAAGTACACCACCAGTTGACCGAAGATAATGGCGAACTGGTTCCACGACACGAGCATACCACGGATGTTCGAGGGCGCCACCTCACCGATATACATCGGGCAGATGGCCGAGGCCAGTCCCACGCCGATACCGCCGATCACACGGTAGATATTGAACATGATGAGCAGCGAGTAGGTCGGCTTGCCATACTCAAAGAACATGAACTCAGGGTCCATCGAGCCGAGTGCCGAGATAAAGAACAGCAGGCCGGCGATGATCAGCGACTTCTTACGGCCCAGGTTCGTGGCGAGCAGACCTGAGATGGCCGAGCCGATGATACAGCCGATGAGCGCCGAAGCCGACGTGAAGCCGTGCCACCCGTCGGTATAGGCGAAGTCCTTCGCTTCCATGAAGAATGCCTGCAGACCTTTCTCTGCACCGGAGATAACAGCTGTGTCGTAACCGAACAGCAGACCGCCCAACACGGCGACCATCACGATTGAAATGAGGTAGGCTTTGCTACCTTGTTCTGATTGATTAACCATAATAATATATTTAATATTCGTTTTTATATCTTCCGGTTTCAGGGAAATTGCTGCAAAAATAGGAATTTTCCTTGAAACTACCAAACTTTTTCCAATAATACGTTAAAAAAATGAAGAATATGGAGATGATGTCGCATTTTTTTCGTAATTTTGTGCCGCATTAGTCGCATCACAAACTACTATAACAGATAAATAATGAGAAAACTGACATCACTCTTCCTGTTCGCAGTCAGCCTCGCGGCGACAGCACAGACGCACGTCATCGACGTGAACACCCAGAAACTTGGGGCACCCGTACAGCCCACGATGTACGGTATCTTCTTCGAGGATATCAACTACGCTGCCGACGGCGGACTCTATGCCGAGATGGTGAAGAACCGCTCGTTCGAGTTTCCCCAGCACCTCATGGGCTGGCGCGCCTTCGGCAACTTCGACGTGGAGGACGAAGGTGGTCCCTTCGACCGCAATCCCCACTACGTACGCCTGAAGTACTCAGGCCACAGCGACAAGTTCACAGGCCTTGAGAACGAAGGCTTCTTCGGCATCGGCGTCATGAAGAATGCCACCTACCGCTTCTCCCTCTGGGCACGCTGTCCCGAGGGCGGCAAGAGCACCCTCGAGGTGAGCTTCGTCGACAACGACACCATGGGCGAGGACCAGCGCTTCGCCACCGTCAACATCGACATCAGCGGCAAGGAGTGGAAGAAGTACACCGCCACCCTGAAGTCACCCCTCACCGACCCGAAGGCTGCCCTCCGCATCTTCCTCATGGGCGACAAGGCCACGACGGACGTGGAGCACATCTCCCTCTTCCCCACCGACACATGGAAAGGCCGTGAGAACGGCATGCGCCGCGACCTGGCTCAGGCCCTCTGCGACATGCATCCTGGCGTGTTCCGATTCCCTGGTGGCTGTATCGTCGAGGGTACCGACCTCGAGTCGCGCTACCAGTGGAAGAACAGCGTGGGTCCCGTCGAGAACCGTCCCCTGAACGAGAACCGCTGGCATTACACCTTCGGCCACCGCTTCTATCCCGACTACTTCCAGAGCTATGGCCTCGGCTTCTTCGAGTTCTTCCAGCTCTGCGAGGACTTCGGCTCCGAGCCCCTGCCTGTCATCTCCTGCGGACTCGCCTGCCAGTTCCAGAACCCTGATCCCACGAAGAAAGGCGTGCATGTGGCTGTCGACGACCTCGACGACTATATCCAGGATGCCCTCGACCTCGTGGAGTTCGCCAACGGCCCCGTCGACAGCAAGTGGGGCAAGGTGCGTGCCGACATGGGCCATCCCGAGCCCTTCAACCTGAAGTTCCTCGGCGTGGGCAACGAGCAGTGGGACTACGACGAGGCTCACGGCAACTACGGCCCCGTGTTCACCGAGCGTCTGAAGAAATTCTCCGACGCCATCCGCGCCAAATACCCCAGCCTCAAGCTCATCGGCACCACGGGCCCCAACTCCGAAGGCTGGGACTTCGACCTGTTGCAGCCCCGCATGAAGCAGCTCAAAGTCGATCTCTACGACGAGCACTACTACCGCAACGAGCAGTGGTTCCTCAGCCACGGCCTGCGCTACGACTCCTACGACCGCAAGGGTCCCCGTGTGTTTGCCGGCGAATATGCCTGCCACGGTGCCAACGGCAAGAAGTGGAACCACTTCGAGACCTCACTCTATGAGGCCGCCCATATGACGGGCATCGAGCGCAATGCCGACATCGTCCACATGGCCACTTACGCCCCCCTCTTCGCTCATGTCGAGGGCTGGCAGTGGCGTCCAGATGCCATCTGGTACGACAATCTCCGCTCCTTCAAGTCCGTCAGCTACTACGTCCAGCAGCTCTTCGCCATGAACAAGGGCACTAACGTACTCACGCTGACGATGGATAAGCAGCCCGTAGCCGGACAGCCGGGACAGGACGGACTCTTCGCCTCCAGCGTCTACGACAGCCAGACGGGCGAGGTCATCATCAAGGTGGTCAACACCAGCGATGCCCCCCAGCCCATCACGCTCAACCTCCTGGGTGTGAAGACAGCCACCGAGGCCCAGACCATCACCCTCCACAGCGACAACATGGACGGTGAGAACACCCTCGACCGTCCCGACCTCATCATCCCCGTCTCCGGCACCGTCGCCGTCGTCCCTGGCAAGAAATCCGCCACCCTCACCGACGACATCGGTCCCAAGACCTTCCGCATCTACAAGGTCAAGAGATAAAGAAAAGCGGAGCCAGCCGGCTCCGCTTTTCTTATTTTACACAACGTTCCCCGCTGTACACAATAATCAGGATATAACCGGTTAACTTTATTAGGACTTACATATCTCCAGACCAGCCATGACCAAGATCCCCGCTCGAGCTTTGCTCGCTTGCTACCAAAGGGACGCAAGAATGCTCATCGTAAACAAACTCGAAGTAAGGAAGAGAGAATTCATCCTCGATAAGGGTCGTCAGTTCGTCAAGGATAGGCTCTGCCCAATGGCCTACAAGGACAATGAACTTATCGATATTCCAAGCCACGCGACCTCTTGGCACTTGGGTATAGTCACCTTTAAACTTTGTTTCCTCATGTTTGGCCTGTGCCTTAAAGTATTCTTTCGTCCATACCTGTCTGTGCAGATGAGGATAGTTGATAAAGGGAAGCCCCTTGTTGGCTGCTTCCTCTACCATCTTCGGCGTTATCTCTTTCTTACGAACACCAAAAAGGGATTTGTCCTCTGGATCGTACCAGAAAATACCTATGCAAGGCATCTATTCATCGAAAGCCTTCATGTCGGCCATCTGCTTCTTATGTTCTTCGTTTGTAAGCTGATTCATGATTCTATCTTTTTGGTGCAAAGGTTGTGCAAAGCGAATGCAGAGAACTCGTTCTTTGCTGAGCTGCAGCCAACCTTCGCCGAGTTTCACTCGGCAAAGTTAAACAATTATTTCGAATAAACAAATAAAAACAAGATAGAATGAGCAAAAACGACCCAACAAGACCCGTCAGGAGCACAAAGGTGCCTGCCCCTTTTGTGCCCACAAAGTTACGGATTATTCCCTTACCTTCCAAACAAATCTCGATTTATTTATCTTTTTCTCATAAATCTTCCTTTGTTTCCAAAATTCTTTGTACCTTTGCATCAGAATTACTATGGATAAGACATACATAACAATAGAGGAACAGATTGCTCAGGTTCTGGCTGATATCAGTCAGAAAGGTTTCTCGTCAGTTCAACCATTCTGTATAGGCAAGGTTGAAGCCCGTATGATGCAGTTCGCCCAAGTCAATGCCATCACCCTTGCGAGCGATGATCTCTACATGAGTGCTAAGCAGTTGCAGCATTGTATGAGACCTTCAAAAGCAATGAAAGGACTGGTTGTTGACGATACCGACCTGATAGGCTTCCCCCAGAACCGTTTCCAGATGGATCTATACTATGATGGCGAGTGCTTCATCTATACCGATGGTACATCAAAGTTCATCGTCCACCCTAACTACAAAATGAAAATCAGTCGAGAACTAGTAGCTCAAGTGAACTTCATCACAGCCACCAGAGTAAAAGATCCTGCCGAGTTCACGCTTCCAAAGTATCAGAAAATAAAAAAAGCTGGCCACACGTGACCAGCTGTAATCGAGTGAAGGAAACCAAGCGGCAAGGTCGAATTGCTCATCATCTCTATAGGTCTTACCCTACAGCCATGCCACCGTTCCGCACATCGTGGCTCTACCTGGTTTCTCCTTTCACGCTGCAAAGATAAGCAATATTCCCTTACCTTCCAAACAAATCTCGATTTATTTTATCTATTTTCTCTAAAAATCCTTATTTTTTCAGAAATATCGAGGCGATCAGTCCAGCTATTAGGGAAAGAATGGTGATGGAAGGTACAATGAGCGCTCTTATACGAACAATGAGCCCTATATGATACAAAAAATCCACCGTTGAAGGACGATGGATCAGGACCTAATGTTTTCACAACGGAATAATCCTTATTGTGATTTGCTAAAAATTAGTGCTGCAAAGATAAACTTTTTCTTTGA